>Ga0256404_1008177_pt1 | contig 15927 bp, 23 predicted proteins | sample RumenRJG_01DNA_FD_185990 | JGI IMG/M metagenome (GOLD analysis project Ga0256404, IMG submission 185990) | Bovine rumen microbial communities from Lethbridge, Alberta, Canada - RJG_01 | ecosystem: Host-associated > Mammals > Digestive system > Stomach > Rumen | place: Canada: Alberta | collected...
TGAAAATAAAAATGCAAAGGTAGAGGTTATAGCATAAAAATAAAAGGAAATATGGCATATCGTAGTTACGTAATAGTAGCTACGATATGTCTTTTTTTGATGAATAGTGACATTGAAACCATGATAATCTATGTTATAATTAATTTGTTTTCATAAACTGATGTGTTTGTTTTTCGGAATGGCTTGTAAAAGTTTATTCCAGAATAACCTGTGATAGTTTATTCCGGTATTTATTTCAGACTAGGCCTGACAGGAAAAAAATTATGAAAAAACTAAGCAGAACTAAAAAAATATGGCTGATTGCTATTATTTCGACTCTTGTTCTATTTCTTTTCGAAGGTATTTTGGGTGCAGGAATAGGACTGATTCCATTGGGAAGCGGCGGAGAGATAGATGTAAAGCTGACTCTCGGAGGATTTATCCATGAAACATATTATCCTCTTACTACTTCCGATGATCCGGGCGGTGGTGTGTCTTCACATGTCTTCTTCAATCCTTTTACATTCATCATTATGTTCTTTGTAAGACTGTTCATCATAATTCCGCTGGTATATCTCTTCAATCCGTCAGATGATTATAGTACGGGCACAAGTTCCTCCGGACGACTTCATGGATTCTTTAAGTATTTCGTGATTTTATATATGATCATAGGTATCGGACAGACTGCTATGCTTGTTGTGAATTCACTTATCCTGAAAGATGATATAGAGCATTTATCCCGATTCTCTACGAAGTATCATGTTTACTATTTAAACAATAAAAATCTTATGATAGTAAGTATCATATGCTGTATAATAGTTGTTCTTCATCATTTTATTACAGACGGACTGATACTTCTAAAGAAGCCATCATATCTTAGGTTTTACAGATTATCTTATATTTTTGTATTTATATGTCCGATCGTATATATTATCTCTCTCCTCCATTTCAAGGCTCATACTGATTTTTTTAGTCTCCAGATGCTTATATATGTGATCGACTTCATTCTGTTTCTTATTAATCTTTCATATCTGAGGGAATCATATGAAGTCTTTGAATATATGAATGCTTCAAAAAGATATCAATCAAAAGAGTAAAGTTTAGAATGGGTACGGTAAAAAAATGAATGTTTTAGTTTTAGGTGGTACCAGATTTTTTGGTATTCATATGGTTAATGTTCTTCTTGAAAATGGGCATGATGTAACAATCGCCACAAGAGGAAATGCGTCTGATCCTTTCGGTAAAAAAGTCAGAAGAATCACCATCGAAAGGACAAATTCAGATAGTATGAAAGAGGGACTTTCAGGCAAACATTTTGATGTGGTAATAGATAAACTTGCCTACTGTTCAAATGATATAAAGAATGCAATGGAAGTTATAGATGCTGATAGATATATCCAAATGTCCAGCACAGCAGTTTATAATCCTAAAAAAATAAATACAACTGAAGATGACTTTAATGGTATGGAGCGTCCTGTTATATGGTGTAACAGAGCGGACTTCCCATATGATGAGATAAAACGCCAAGCAGAATACGCTCTGTGGCAAAAATATGCAGATAAGAATTGGCTGGCGGTCAGATATCCTGTTGTTCTTGGTAAGGATGATTACACAAACAGACTTAAATTCTATGTGGATCATGTTATAAATCAACATCCTATGTATATAGATAATCTGGACTGTCAGATGAGTTATATAAAATCCGATGAAGCAGGAAGGCTTATGGCGTATATGGTTGATAAGAATGTTGCAGGAGCTGTGAATGGAGCTTCAGAAGGTACTATTTCCCTTGGTGAGATTCTCAAATATATTGAGAAAAGGACAAAGAAGAGGGCAATACTTGAAGCTGACGGGGATGTTGCGCCATATAATGGTGATCCTGAGTTCAATATTAATTCAGATAAGGCTAAGTCTTTGGGATTTATGTTTACGGATATCCACGACTGGATATATGATTTATTGGACTATTACATTTATGAGACTTAATGTAATAATTAATTTGTTTTCTGAAACTGATGTGTTTGTTTTTGGAAATGGCATGTAAAAGTTTATTTACGATGAAGCTATAACAAGGCTACGGTAATCTTACCGCCATACAGCTCGTCAATTATCTTAGGATATCTTATCTACAGAAAAACTTTCACACAATCCATATTACAGATATATATTAAATGTTATTTATTCTCTTTAAGTTTATCGATTATTTTCTGATAAAGATTATGTTTCATGCCAGGAAATGCAGTAAGCAAGCGGCGTGTTCCAAAAAGCTTGCTGTACATAAACTCTTTCTTCAGGTGTTCAAAACTTTCTTCAAGTTCAAGTTTGCGTTTCTGATAGTCTTCCTTGCTGTTCTTTATCGCGTTAAGCAGTTCTTCTTTGTTTTCGTTTAAATTCTCGTGTAGTTGCTCCTGTTTCTTAGTTGCTGTTTCATATCCCTTTTCAAGCGTATCCATTGTTTTTATAGTTCCAGATCCTATTATTTCAGACATTTCATCGCTGATTTTAAGAATGGATTTCTGGATATCTTCCATTTTTTCGAGTTGCTTATTCATTTTTAGAACTGTAAGAACGGTAATAATAATGTCGGCAACGAAAATCAGGTATATAATTACAAGGAAAAGAATACCCAGTATGTGGGGAATTATATCAACTATATTTTCTATTTCCGGCTGTATTACTCTTAAGACAAATGCAATTGCTAACCCCCAGATCATACTGAATTCCAGACATATGTATCCGTTGATGTTAAACTTTCTATCGCTGTAATCCCACCATCTTGCGTGAAAGAGTTTATCTAGAATAAAGCCTGCAAGAAATTCTATTAATGAAGCAAATACTATACCTATAGCAAATAGAATCATCGGATGAGATGTATCAACGGTTGTTTTGGTCCCGAGAATACTACCTACAAGAAAAAGCACGATAAGTACCATAAGAACACCAGAACCATATACCGGACATATGGGACCATTCAAAAAGCCTCTATTAACGATTTTTCCCTGAGTAACGGCGTGAAAGACAACTTCTATCATCCAGCCTATAAGAGAATATATTATAAAGTACCAGAATATCTGGTAAATAGTCATTCCACAAATCATATTGATTCCTTTGTTTTACTTTAATACTTACACTATAGTATGCCACTAAAACCATCAAAAATAGATTGGCAGATGGTCGCCATCTTCTTTGGAGACTGCTTCATTCTATAACATCATCTGTTATAAATACAAGTATTATGATAGAATTGGTATATAATTATATTATAGTTTTATAGATGATAACAAACTTCGCTTTATGAGGGGAAAAAGAGTGGAAATCAAAGAATATATAAATTACAAAGAAACTGAAATACTTCGTCTTTATAATGAAGTAGGATGGACTGCATATACTGAAAAACCTCAGGTGCTTGAATAAGGTTATAAAAACTCATTGCTTGTTTTAGCGGCATACGAAAACGATGAGTTGCTTGGAATTATTAGAGTTGTGGGCGATGGGTATACTATAGTATTTGTTCAGGATATTTTAGTGTTTCCGAACAATCAGCGCAAAGGAGTTGGAACTGCTTTGTTGAAATCTGTTCTTGACAGATATCCTGAAGTTCGACAAATCGAGTTGATTACGGATAATACTCCTAAAACGATTGCATTCTATAAGTCATTGGGCTTTTCTGAGTTTTCGGAAATAGGTTGTTGTGGTTTTATGAGATGCTGATAAATTTAGGTTTATGGAGGAAAAACAATGCGACGCAGTGATAGAGAGGTTACAAAGTTCTCAGACATAATTGCAATAATTGAAAAATGTGATGTGTGCAGACTTGCTTTGAATGATGAGGATTATCCATATATACTGCCACTTAACTTTGGAATCAATATTACAGAGGATAATAATTTAGAACTTTATTTCCATGGAGCATTTTCCATTCAATAAGGCTGTCATGCCTCGAACAACAGTTTACAAACTAGTTGTAGAACATATGACTGGGAAAATAAGGCTAAAAAGAAACGATAAGCATTAAATTCCTGTTTCGTACTATATAAGTGTAGATGTAAGTGATACATCTGCACTTATTTTTTATAATTAAGGGGATAGCGGCCTGACGTAATTCTAGTTGGGACACAATAAGTGATCCCGTCCGACAAACAGTCAGCCGTCCCCTTATTGTATGTATTCGGTTAAGCAGGTTGTGACCTGAAAATTACAGGATCACGTGTCACCAACGAAAATGAGTTTCAATAAGTGTGGGTGGTCGCCAGCTATGAAAAACATAAAGGAGGTAAGATTATTGATTAGTGTAGGTGTAGATGTATCTAAAGGAAAAAGTACGGTTTGTATTTTAAAGCCGTATGGTGAAGTGATTATGTCCCCCAATGATTATGAGCACACGCTAAGTGATCTGAAAAAACTTGCAGATCAGATGGATTCTTTTGAAGACGAGATTCATGTGACTATGGAAGCTACAGGTAATTATCATTTTCCGATAGCAACATATCTTAAGAAGAGGGATTATGATGTGAGGATTATAAATCCACTTGAGATGAAACGTTACCGTTGCCAGGGAATAAGAAATCCAAAGACTGATAGCATTGATGCTTTTATGATTGCTCAGTATGGTATAGATTTTTGGTTTCGCCCTTTTCAAGATTATGTTGTTGGTGATGAACGAATTGAACTAAAAACTTTGGGTATGCAATACTTTAAAACTATGAAAACCAGGCAAGATAGATACCTTGTATTGGAGAGCGTCATTGATAGAGCGCTGCCGGGGATCGGAGGTGTTCTGAACGGTTATGATAAATCTACGGGAAAAGATAAAAAAAGCGACTTTGTCTATGATTTTTATCATGCGAAAAAGATTACTGTGTATTCTGAAAATAGATTCTGTGACAGGTATGAATCATGGTCGACGAAAAAGGGATACCGCTATAGTGAAAAAGAAGCCCGCCAGCTTTACTCTATTGCCAAAGACAGTATCCCAACACTTCCTTCGTCTGAGAACACAAAGTTGATGGTCCAAGACGCGGTTAAAATATTGAGAGAAGTTGATGCCGCTCTCCATGATATTCTAACCCGAATGAATGAAATTGCCAAGTGTTTGCCAGAGTACACAACTGTAATGGATATGAAAGGCGTAGGAGTATCGATAGGCCCACGACTAATTGCAGAGATAGGAGATCCAAGAAGGTTTCATAGCGCCAAGGCGTTGATTGCATTTGCTGGGATTGATGCACCACCATATCAATCTGGAAAATTCACAGGAACAGAGAGGCATATGTCAAAAAGAGGATCAAGAGTAATGCGTAAAATAGGATTCGAATTAATGGATACTATCAATAAGCATCAGAAATTATACGCAGGAGATCCTGTATGCGAGTATTTTTTGGCAAAACGCGCCGAAGGAAAAAAGTATCGTGTTGCAATGTTTGCAGCCTACAATAAGTTCTTAAGAATATATCATTCAAGGGTTTCAGCAGTTTTGAACGAGAACGTGAAATAAGGTTCAAAAATCTACAGCTACAAAAAAAACATATATTAAAACACTCCGGGTCAGTAATACTGGTCTTATTTGTTATGTTAAAATACTTGAAAAAAATAAGAAATTACGAAATAATCAAAAAAACACTTGCAAAGTATTAGCAGGTTTGCTGGGATGAGCATTATACCGGAAGTTTCATCCTGATCCAAATGATGATTAAAGGGGGATTCATTATGTCTTTTTGTAGTAGTTGTGGAGCAAATGTTAATGATGCAGATAGGTTCTGTAGTAAATGTGGAAAGCCAATAGCTATAACGACACCTCAACCCCGAATCCAAATGCAACCACAAACCATCAGAAGTAACGAAGTACAGTATTCGATAAAAGAAATTCGTCAAAAGCACCGTCTTGAGTATAAGAAAATGACTAGGAGCGCTAAGGCTAGAATTCTTGATAAGAAGAATGATTCGTCATATTTACCTCTTGCTGGAGATAGTAATATACTGTCATTTCATAACAGTAATACTAACTGGGCAAATTATGTTTTTGAAGTGGACGGAAAGACTTATTCAGGATACGATATCGTACACCCACTTCAGAGGACATGTAGGATTTTATATAATCCTGAGGATCCGTCTAAAAATAGAACTAAGTATGCAAGAACCATGGCTATATTAAGAAGTCCGGTATTTAGTCTTTTGATGGGGATACTTATTCCAGTAATAATGATTTTAGCTCTTCGTCTTTGTGGAATAACGTTTTGGTAAGATGGGAAGCCGAAAGATAACTTAATGATTTCTATACAGCGATAAGGCGTCTATGAGTAGCAGTACTTATAGGCGCCTTTTTCCTATGAAGGAGTATCAGAAGCATACTGAAAACCCAGTAAAATAGGGCACTCTATGAATCATAGATTGAAAAAAAATTATGTATTTGTATACTTGAACTATCGAAATGATCCAGGAGGTTCATAATGGATACAAAAGAATTCGGGTCTTTTATCGCACAACAGCGTAAAGAAATCGGTATGACTCAGAAAGAGCTCGCTGAGAAGCTGATGGTTACTGATAAAGCGATAAGTCGATGGGAGAATGGTCACGGATATCCAGATATCGAAACGCTTGAAGCTTTATCTGATTCGTTACATATCAGTTTGCTTGAGCTTATGCATAGTGAAAAAAATAAAACTGATACTGTGTCAGTTGAGGATGCAAGCCGGACTATCTCAGATACCATTAAAATGAATATTGGTAGCAGACGTAAAGAGCGAATATTTACCATGGTTTTTCTTATATGTTCGCTCGTAATAATTCTTATACTTTCACTATTCAAAAGAACCAATATTATAGCAGTAATTACATCTGCTGTTGGTCTTCTCTATCTGTTTGGTGCAGTGATGATGTTTGTGGATTATAAGAGGTTCAGGAGTTTCAAATTCATTTTCTATGCGATGATGATGCTTATTATTGTCGCTGCCATTCTGTTTCTTTTAATGGCCGTAAGTATCAATATACACTAAACATGGAGGAATATTATGATTCAGGAAAGAACCGCCGAGCACAGCGGTTTGTTAAAGTGCGCCATTTTTACGGTTTTATTTATTGCGAGATATATCATTTCTAAATTCACGGATTCCTACGTGATCAAGCTGTCAGGCTATGTGATTCTTGCGGTAGTGGGAATAATTCTGTTTCGAGAAGATTTTTTAACAGGACTTAAAGATTTTAAGGAGAAACCATTTAAGAATACAATTTGGATATTTGTTGGACTGATTGCAAATTATATTGCACAGATGCTTGGTGCAATCCCCGAGAACATTTTTTATCCGGATTACAGTAATGCCAATACAGTTGGTGTAATGAATGCAATGAAAGTTCTTTCGCCGTTCCTGTATATTTCGATAATGGGAATTATTGGTCCGATTGCTGAGGAAATAATGTTCAGACTGATACTCATTGATAAGTTGAGAAATAGAATACCATGGGTTATTCCTGTTATTATATCAGGGGTGTTGTTTGGAGCCTATCACATGCATGTTTTAAATGTTCCTGAATTTGTAAGCTGCTTCTCTCATGTAATGAGCGGAGTTGTATTAGCTATTATCATGGTTAGAAAAAGAAATGTTATAATAACCTCTGGTATTCATATAATATTTAACTTGTATGCTCTTTTAACATACGCATTTATGCTTTCTCGGTAGGTTCTTAAAAAAGTAGATGACAAAGAGGTTTATATGAATAAAAAGAAAATTACAGGAGGTGCTTATGTATAAGATTTGTATGAACTGTGGGAAAAAATATGACCTATCGGAGAAGAAATGCCCTAAGCGAAAATGTCCTGTTTGTGGAGGGAAGATTGAAACTCAGTATACGGAAGAAGAGATGAGAGAAATCAAAAAGCAGAACGACGATATGGTCGTGATCAATACATTGCTGATGTAGGAGATTTAAGATATTGGAAAATTAGATAACAAGAACAAAAATGACAAGAAATAGATTTTAAACAAACATATCAACAGCGACAGAGCGTTATGAGTAGAAATACTTGTAACGCCTTTTTCATCTATTCAGGGTAAGGGGGTTATGATATATGTCTTTTTTTGCTGACTAGGGACATTGAAACCATGATAATCCATGTTATAATTAATTTGTTTTCCGAAACATATGTGTTTGTTTTTCGGAATGGCTTGTAAAAGTTTATTTTGGTTTTATGTACGATGGGGGATAATTATTTGAATACACATAATAGATTTGATGGCTATGCAAATGACTACACTATTGGAAGACCGCAGTATTCTGATGAATTGATAGATCATATCCTTGAAAAATCTAACTTGTCAGGGGATTTTACGATTGCGGATATAGGTTCCGGTACCGGTAAATTCTCTTCTCAGCTTCTTGCACGTGGCTGCGAAGTATATGCCGTAGAACCTAATGATGATATGAGAAATACTGCTGAATTAGAACTTAGTAGTTATAAAAATTTTCATTCCATTAAAGGGGATGCTGAGAACACAACATTAGCTGATCATTCGGTCGATCTTATCACTACGGCTCAAGCATTTCACTGGTTTGAGGTAGGTAAGTTTAGATCGGAGTGCAAGAGGATAGTAAAAGAAAACGGAAAGATTTCACTCATCTGGAATGTTAGGGATATGGCGTCTCCCCTGAATCAGGAACTTTATGAAATATATAAAAAATATTGTCCCAGATTTATCGGATTTAACGGAGGTATTATCAAGGACGATCCGAGAATAAAGGAATTTTTTGTGAATGGATACGAGTATATATCATGCATGAATCCTCTTACATTGGATAAAGAAAAGTTTATCAAAAGAAGTTTATCTGGTTCTTATTCTATAAAAGAAGGAGACAGATGCTATGATGAATATATAGCTTCTATTGTTGAAGTTTTCAACAGATACAGTAAACAAGGCTATGTAACAATTCCGAATAGTTCAGTAGCATATACCGGAATATAATATACTAAGAATTTATAGTAGTTTAAAATCGGAATTGAACTTAATAATTTATATAGCGAAACGCTAATCATAAAGTTAAAGAACACAAAAAATAACATGCTAAAAAATATTGGAGCAAAGATGAGTTTGCACAAGATAATAGACATAACAGAAGCTGACTTTGGTTGCGAGGAACACACAGATGGACCTCACGCAGTTCTTGTTTTTGAAGATGGAACTAGTCGTGAGGTTTCTGAAAAGTGGATTTCAGAAAATGGAATCGAAGAAGGAAAAACGGTTTGGATTAAAGATGACAATACTATAATCAAGGCAATAAATGTTGTTGCTGCTGTTATTCGTCATGGTGACAAGATATTTGCAACCCAAAGAGGTTATGGAGAGTTTAAAGATAAGTGGGAGTTTCCTGGAGGTAAGATCGAACTGGGAGAAGATCCGAGGGAAGCTCTTGTTAGAGAGATAAAGGAAGAACTGGCTACAGAAATAAAAGTTGGTGATCTAATAAAGACCGTCGAAACTGATTATCCTTCGTTTCACATTACTATGCATGTTTATTGGTGCGATATAGTAAAGGGAGAACTTACACTACTCGAGCATGAAGCTGCAAAGTGGGTAGAAATAAATGATAAACTCCCCAATGCTGTAGACTGGCTGCCTGCTGACCTAGAAGTAGTACTTGAAATGATATAATCGCTGATGACTTCTGCATTTCTTTGGGTGATGCAGAAGTCATCAGTTTTTTCTGCATATTTCAGTTGTAGCAATATTAGGTTGATCTTATAGATTTGTATATTTGAAAACAAGATGGTATATTGGGGAAGAATTATTTTCGAGTATGGGAATGGAGAAAAAAGTAGATGGGATTTTTTAGTGTTTTTAAGAAGGATAAAGGGAATGAGAATAGTGAAGGAAATGGGAATTTCTTGGAGAACTATCTTAATTCAAGGTTTAAGATAAATGCGGATAATATTAATTATTCGAATAATGATATTGCCAGAATAGAAAAGAATTGTGAAATTCTGGAAAAAATGGGATTACCCTGCTATAAAGAATTGAAACTCGTACCGGTTGATTCTATTGTAGAAATAGAAGAAAAACAAGAATTAGCTTTACGTTTAATTTTTGATTTTTTTGTAGGAAGAAAAGCATTCAATAGATTAAATAATAGGGGAGATGTAGATGATGCAGACGTTATGATGCTGGCATTGAAATATGTTCCGGAATTTAATCAATTAGCGAGTTATCTGTCTGCAATTTCAAAAGGAGAAATCGGAGAAGACCAGTTAAACGAGTTGGCATATTTAGGTGAACAGGCTAGAGTGTTGGCATGGGTGCTGGGGTTAGCTGAGAAACCTGTGGAAACGGAATTGACTTTAGGAAGTAATTTAGTAAGTATATTTGAGAAATATGATAGTATCAGAGCTCTTATTGATGGAAGCAACATCATATCTAAAGACGAAATTATGGAATATGCTGATTATATATCAAGACTAGATTTCTATTGTATGGAACTTACGTTATCAAAAAAAGATACAAAAGAATTAAAGGATTTGAAATTGGATTGCATTCGTGAGCATAAATCTGCAATCGACATGGTAACGTCTTTTAGTATCGATAAGTATTTGATTTCAAAGTAGTACTCGTTTTAAAGATGATTGAATATGAATTATTACAAAAACTGTATAGTATAGATACATTTGCTGGATACTCGGATGATGAGATCAAGGAGATGAGTGAAGGGTTTGATGAGGTGCCTGCTGCATTAATAGAATTTTGGAAAAAATGCGGCAAATCGGAAGAGTTATATAAGGGCACTAATGATTATTGGATCAATCTGGAATTTCATAGAAACAGTAAGTGGGTAAATGAGGATTCCAAGGATTATTACTACCTGTTGGATGAGAATCAGCACTGCTATCAAATGGCGATAAGAAGGAAAGATATGAGTCTTTCAGATCCTCCCGTATATGTTGTTGAACCTCTTCAGGGTGGAGAGGTGCGAGAAGTCGGACAGGCGGAAGAAAGTATATCAAAGTTCTTGATGGGAATGTTTCTTTATGAAACTGCCCTGTGCGCAGGTCCATTTAGCTATTTTAATGAAGATTTTATCTGGTATGAGGAAGATGATATCAAAAGGCTAGAAACGATTCTCACGAAACAGCCGTATCACATATACAATTGGTATTCAGACAGAATCGATATATATACCCTGAATGATGAAGCTGTGCTATATATTATGATGGCTGATGAGCCGCAGGGAACTTATTCAGCAAAGAGTGAAGCGGCACTGCAAAGGATGAATGAGCTTATAGGCGATATTGGAGAATCGTAAGAAGAATAATATACAAACAGTGATAGGTGTAAAGTGATATTTCAATTTGCGACATCATTTTATCCATTCACAACAGAATTGCCATATAGGTATCTTAGTTGTTGTATCATTCAATCATCAAATAAAGAGACACGAACGAATCGCAGAAATAAATAATAAGATGATGGAGGATATAACGATGAAGGATACAAAGAAAGAAGTAGTTTTAAATGCAAGACAGGTTGTGAGCGGGCTCGCAATTATAGGACTTGTAGTATGTGTAATGGCAACAATAGTTGGTATTGTTTCAGCAGATAGTCATCTGCTTGGCGAGGCTTCAAGTCTTGCAGTATTTGAAACAATTATCTTCTGCATGAATTACTTTGGCGCAAAGAAAGATAAAGAAGCAAAGAAGAACGAAGTAGTTGCTTAATATATCTTCTGATTGAAAAATGAATAACCTTGATATAATATTAGGGTGTTTTGCTAGAAACAAAACACTCTAATTTTTTTTACATACAAGGAGTAACAGATATGGAAGAGTTTAACAATATCGAAAAGGTAAAGGCATTATTTGCAAGCGTTAACGGATTAGGAAATGAGAATCTTTTCTTCGTAGCTTGTCAGGACAAAGAGAAGGTTAGCGGTGCTGCTGCAGGAATGGAATATCCATATGATGGATTATTGATAAATGCAACTGAAAAAGGTTTAGTAATGTTCTATCTTAAAGCAGGAGCATTCAGTGGAATGGTTTCATTAGCAAGCCCATCTAAGATGAGCCTTGATAAAGAGAATTGTATCTTTATACCTGCTGAAAACATTGATACGATTACAGTAAAGAAATTCGCATTACTCAATTCAAAGGTTAAGAGAATTTCTATAGATACTAGAGATGGTAAGTCTCATAAATTATATGCAAGAGTTGATGAGAAGGATTTCCCATACCATAAGGACAACTTTAATGCATTTATAGAAAAGTATGCTACAGCTTAAGTTTAAATGATATAGAAGAAAAATTTAGATTATGAGGAACGCTTTAAGTTATGTGCTTGAAGCGTTCTTATTTATTTTTTGTTTTAGGGGGAAATGAAATTATATATTCGGTCAGAAAAACCAGAATGAATTTATAAATAACAAAGAGTTCTACGACATTGTGAAGGAGCTTCTTGAATTCGGAAGATACAGATACGAGCGTGATTATTCAAAGACTTATAAGGATACAGAGCTGGTGCTGTATCAGAAGTATACCTACGAAGATGCATGTCGTCTTCTTAACTGGGAGCATAATGAAGTACCACTCAATATCAGTGGTTATAAGTATGATAAGACTACTAAGACATTTCCGGTATTCATCAACTATGATAAAAGTGATGAAATTCAGGATACTATAAAGTACGAAGATCATTTCATATCCCGCAGCTCACTCATTGCAATATCAAAGCAGAGCAGAACGGTTGAATCAGAAGATGTACAGAACTTCCTTCATGCAAAGGAACGCGGCATAGATGTTGAACTTTTCGTGAGAAAGAACAAGGACGATAAAATCTCCAAGGAGTTCTATTATCTTGGTAGAATGACAGCTACAGGATTTACAAGACCATTTATTATGCCGAATACTGATAAGACCGCGGTTGAGATAGAGTGGAAGCTGGACACACCGGTGAGAGAGGATATTTATCAGTACATAGTTAATGGGTAAGATATTTTTACCATTTACGACATCCTTTAGCATAAAAATAAAAGGAAATATGGCATATCGTAGTTACGTAATAGTAGCTACGATATGTCTTTTTTTTTAAATGTATACATTGACATTATTATACAGCTGAGGTACTATGATAGTGATAGAGCCCACCACGCATAAGGCATTCGTGCACTGCGGACCATGGTGGGACATTTTTTTTAGGAGAAGATGAATGGATTTAAAACCTGCATTGTCATATGAAGAACAAATTGAACATCTAAAGGCTTATCATAATTTACATGTGGATGATTACGATGAAGCTATTCGAATATTAAAACGTGTAAATTATTATAGATTAAGCGGATATGGGATTGGATTAAAAGAAAAAGACAATAGAGAAAAATATATTGAAGGTACTTCTCTGGAAACAATATACAGGCTGTACTCATTTGATAGTAAGTTTAAAAACATTTTAATTCATACAATCGAACAAATTGAAATTCAGTTAAGGGCGCAACTATCAAATTATTTAGCGATGAAATATGGGGCAGAGTGTTATAGGAATCCTGAGAATTTTGTTTTTAAACAAACAAAAGATGGAGAAGAAATACATTCAAAAATAATTTTGAGTTTTGATGAAGAGTGCAAGAGACAGAAAAATGTTCCATTTGTTAAACATCATTTTCAAAAATATGATGGGCATTTTCCAATTTGGGTTGCAATAGATTTATTTACCTTTGGGAATTTATGTTCGTTGTATGATATCATGAAAAACGCTGATAAGGCGGAAATTGCGAAATTGTATTCAACGAAGCCTAATTATTTGGAAGGATGGATATTATCGCTAGTTGAGGTTAGAAATATATGTGCTCATTATGGACGATTATATAATCTTCCGTTAAAACAGGCTCCTTTCCTATATAAGGAGTATAAAAAATATAGGAAGAGTGGAATTAACAAGGTGTTTCCTGTAATTGTTACTATAAAAAGAATGCTTAACGGTAATGATGTTTGGAACAGGTTTTACAATGACTTGGAAAAATTAATGGATGAATATAGTGATGTGATTAGATTGTCATTTATTGGATTTCCTCCTGATTGGAAAGATGTATTAAATAATTAATAGATCAAAATATAGACGCACTATGAAGAAAAATCATAGTGCTTCTTTTTTTGTTTTGAAGTTTTATCTCATTTTCCATTTACGACATCTTTTTGACAACTCGCAACAGATTACAACTTCTTTACTATTCCTTGATGTAATATGCAGACATAAGATAAATGAAAGCGAATTAATCGCATAGAATAAAAAAGAAGGATGGTAAAAAAATATGACAGTTAGTACATGGATCGTTTTAGGAATTTGTTGTTTCTTATGTCCAATGGGCATGTTCGTAGTAATGAACTCAAATAAAAATAATAAGGATAATAATACAGAGAATAAGAAAGAGGAGGAAAAGAACAATGACTAATGTAGTAACAGTGAATGATAAGATGGAAAGAAATATGAGTAATTCAAAGTTATGCGCAATTATATATCCAATCACAACAGTACTGTGGCTGTTTTCAGCAGGAATTGTTCTTTACGGATCAATGACTTTAGGAAGCAAACTTTCATGGAACTTCTGGACAGATATAGCAATTGCTGTAGTATTTGGAAGCATCGCAGTTGAGAAGATTATTGCTTACAATAAAGAGAAGAAAGTAGCTGATAAGAATGTTGCTGTAGCATAGATAAATGGTTAATGGATAAAGTTGAATTGATGGGTACTATTAGTTAGATCTAATGGTACCCATTTTCGTATGTGGTATAATTAGAAAGATTTAGTTCTGTAATTTGATGGTAGATGTGCAGGGGATGTGCATAAGATTTTAGAACAGAATTGGAAGCGAGAAGGAGACATTTATGAGTGATTCATATATAGTAGATGAAGCGCTTGAAATACTTTTCAAAAGGTTAGAATCAGAGATTGGATGGAAGTATTTAAAGAGCCAGAGTATGTTGAAGAAAACAGTAAAAAATCTAGTTTTTGAAATCGATTTTTATACTTCTAAATGGAATGTGTCTCACAAGAATATAGAAGTAAATGCTGAGTTCCGTTTGGTTAATAAAGACTATGGAAAACTTCCGTCAAATGTAAATAACATCGTTGCCTGGATGGCTTATCAACCGGACACATATTGGTATGATATTACTACGGAAGAAAAATTGAATAATACATTTTCTGAATTGAATAATAGAATTCAAAACACAGCGGTAAAACTTTTTTCAGAATTTGAAAAGGATCCCGTTGCCGCTACAAAAATACTCTTTGAGAATTACTTTGACGAATGTTCTGTCAGTTTAGATTTTGTTGCCGATATACTTGGTACAGATGCTATAAAAGAAAAGGCAAAAGAAATATACGATAATCTATCTGACGAAATGAAGGAACAGGTTGTTGAATATAAGAACGGTATAAGAAACAAAACATGGATGATCAATCGTGGAAATCTGAAATATATCATAGATGAAAATCTCATTTGATATTATGAAATAATTAGAGGTATATTATGTCTGTTTCACCAAAAGGAAAAAGAAAACACATTTACAATAATGAAACCTACTATTGGTTTGTAAGAAAAAATAGTGAAGGGATTCCGCGTATTCATATCATTTCCGATGATAAGAAGATCAAGCTGGAAAGAGCGATGTATGATACGGAAGTTCCTGTGACAGGTGCGTATATTAACACGCTTTTGGATGAATATTTCAATAATATGGAGACTGATTAAATGGTACTTTATAAGATTATAGATATCTGACTATGTGGAATACAATGTGGAAAAAATTAATCGGAGTTTGTAATTATGAAAGAGTGTGTATTTAATAATGCTATTGATCTATCTGGTGTTCTGGAAAAGCACGGTTTCAATATGGATTCTATAGGTAATATACAAATTGGATATGATAAGAATATTTATATTTTGGCAAAGGATAAGAATGATTCCGCATATTTAAC
>Ga0256404_1008178_pt1 | contig 15926 bp, 16 predicted proteins | sample RumenRJG_01DNA_FD_185990 | JGI IMG/M metagenome (GOLD analysis project Ga0256404, IMG submission 185990) | Bovine rumen microbial communities from Lethbridge, Alberta, Canada - RJG_01 | ecosystem: Host-associated > Mammals > Digestive system > Stomach > Rumen | place: Canada: Alberta | collected...
TGGAGTCTCGTAGTGCAAGAATATAAGGTTCTGCAAACTGATAGTTGTTCTTATAATCATTCGTAAGATGCTTTGCACCTTGATAGGAGTCAACTGAGTAATGGTAAAGTTTCATGCTTGTCATTCCGTTCGTCTATGCTGTAAAACTGCGATTTGTTGATATCATTTTAGCACAGCAAAAAGCCCTAGCTCACAAAAAGCTAGGGCACATGTTATTTCATCAGTCCTTTGAGCAGTTCAAGAAGTTCAGGCGATTCCTGAAGTTTTTTCATTATACTCAGCAGTTCTTCTGCTTTGCTACCTGATCCTGCATCACTTTTCTGCTGATAGAACATTTCTTCAAACTTCTCAGCATTAATCCTGCGGTCGTCATCAAGAATATGAGCATATCTTTCGGTAATCATCGCTGCTTCAGAATGGCCGGTATCACCCTGGACTGCCTTGATGTCACCACCGCTGAGCTTCAGCTTATAGGTAGTACTCGAATGCCGAAGGCTGTGAAATACGACCGGACGTAGGTCATTGTCCTTAATGAGTTTCTTAAAGAACTGCCTTATTTTGTCGCCCTCCATTGGAGTGCCGTTCTCATAGCAGATCACCAGATTATAGTCATTGTATTCGTCACCGAGGTAATCTTTATACATACCGACCTGCTTTTTCCGTTCTTTCAGCATCTCTGCCACTGTTCTCGGCAGGAATATCTTTCGGATACTGGACCTTGTCTTAGGATCCTTCAGAACCAGTATAGTGCTGACTCTGGTATTGACGGATGGAAACTTCAGACGGATGCTGTCGGAGTCGATTGCTTCAGCTGCATCGACCGTGATGCGCTGCAGCTGCTTTTCCACATAGATCCATGCAGAATTGCTTTCAATCAGATCATCAGAGATATGAACGCAGTCCCATGTCAGTCCGAGAATCTCACCAAGTCGCAGGGAGCAGGAGAATGCCAGATTGATGCACAGTTCCAGGATCGGATTGTCGCACGCTTCCAGCGCTTTCTTTAGGTCATCCAGTTCCCAGATCTCACGAGGCACCTCTTTATACTTTGGAGAGATTACCTTGTCGAACGGATTGGATTCGACCATTTCCCAGCGCTCTGCCTGCCTGAAAGCGCTGTGCAGCAGTTTATGGATCTCCTTAACAGTCCTGGCTGACACTTTCTGAGTGTCAGTCTTTTTCTTTCCGAACTGTTTCGGAGACAGAGCGCTGTCTGCCTGCATAAGATTATGGTAATAGTTTTCAATGAAGCGCGGCGACAGATCCTTCAGTTTCATATTACCGATATACGGTGAGATGTAATGCTTCACCAGAGACTGTGCCTTGTAGTAATAACCGTGGGACCAATTCTGCGTCCCGTATTTGGATATGAATTCCTCCAGCAGTTCATCTACAGTTTTTGTGGAAGACACGACCATCTGCGTTCCCATTGCCTGAGAATAATCCAGTTTCGCCTTATAGGCCTGTGCTTCCTTTTTCGTCGGAAATGTCTCCCATTTCTGCCGCCTCTTGCCCTCCTGATCCGTATAGTTAAGGACGACCGAGTATTTACCGTTTCTTTTTATGATAGAAGCCATTATTATTTTCCCCCCTTCTTCCTTTTCTTTTTCTTCGGGTAGATTTTCTGTGAATGGAACCAGTTATCGAAGGATTCCTTGACTACAAGAGTCATACCGTCGACACGGATGAGGTCAAGATTGTACCGCCTGTAGATGTTGTAGACCGTGCTTCTTGATTCGATGCCCAGCATCTTCTTTATCTCGCCGATCGTGTAAGCATCGATCTTCTCCTTGGGAGGAAGCCTCGGATCATCGGAATGATATTTCATCTGACCCATATACCAGTCAATAAAATCTTCTTTCCTCACATATACTTTCCGTGTGGAAACATCCGCCCGGAGATGATGTCTGTCTATGAATCTGGCCAGATTGTCATCTGTAAAATGCAGGAAATCCTTCAGGTCCCGTGTCGTGAAGTATTCGTCCGGATTAAACGACTCTTCATAGACTTTGTATTTGCTCTGTTTCCTGTACCATTTCCAGAAGTCTTTCTTCAGAACACGGTACTGTCCGGCGACGATCCTGCGGCGAAGTGCGGGGATTTTGCTGACTTCATATGCCGTGACCTTTCCGACATGAAGCATCTGCCCGATCTCCGGCACAGTGAAGGAGCCCTTATTGTCTCTGCCCATTTCTGTCTGTCCCTCCTCGATGTACTGACAGCCTATAGATACATCAATTCTCATAGGGAGCGTTAGTATGCGATTTCTCGGATCGCATACTTGACATATTGGAATCGAGCCACTTATCAAAGCTTTCTTTTGAAATGCGCAGCGTGTTTTTGAATTTGATGGAACTGAATTCTCCGCTCTTTACCAGTGCATAGGCTGTCGGTGCACTGATCTGCAGGATCTCCTGGATCTCCTTGATGGTATATGTCTTTTTCATTTACTGACTCCGTTTCTGTAGATTCTTCTTTTGTAAACGACAAACAGATGTCCTTGCCGCACCTGGCAGAAATCACATGTTGACTTCACCGGAGAGCATGGATTTATCCGCTTCACAACAGTCTCCGGATCGAGCATGAAGTCATCCCTGCATCTGGGACACAGATGCATGACCAGTGCGACTTCCTTCCGGTTTCTGTATTTCTCATCTGCCGATTTGATCAGCTGCAGAGTTTCCTCATTCTGTATGCTTCCGAGCATCTTGATGATCCCGACACCTTCCGGAAACAGAATGTACTGAGTCGGATAGATAGCACCGTCATTTCTCAGTGCAGACTCCCCGTGAAAGATGATGAACGGTGTAAGCGCGTAGGATCTCGGTTCTCCTCCCACTCTGCAGAAGCGGCAGATCTTCCCGCCTTCCGTATCTTCTTTTCCGAGAAATACCAGCGGTGCCCGCGAATCCCTGGGGCTGTTCAGGCTGAGGGAGAGATCACAGATGCAGACATCTCCGAATACCAGGTCTGTCATCATGCGTTTACCTTTTTTGCCGCGTTCGCAGTCATATGCTTATTCATTTTTTCAAGACCTCTTTTGATGCTCTGGCTGACAGCCTGTACTGAACACTTTTCCGCATCGGCGATCTCCTGTTTTGTATATCCGTTTACATAAGCTCCGACGATTCTTCTTGACTGCGTCTCAGTAGTGTTTTTCAATGCTGCTTTCAGAGCAGGATCCCTGATCTCGTCGTTCCGTACAATGACCTTCGCAGGAACTGCTTCCATCTCTTCAAACGGAATCATGCCCGCATTGCGGATCTCGTGTTTTCTGTTATTGTTGTGGTACCGGATAATCTCTTTCCCCATCTCCAGATTCAGGATCACCGCTTCTTTCCAGCACAGATACTGTTCCGGATATAATTCTGCAAATTGCTCTTCAGAAAGATCCGTAATGATCATCCACTTTTCCGTCCCGGTGTATCCGGGGTATTCCTTTTCAACATTCAGGATCACATACTCTTTTTCCATACATTTCCTCCATTCGCTTGTTGTTGAAATAAAAAAGGCCCCGGTAAGAGCACCTGAGATCACTTATAGTGATCCCTTATACTCTCACCGAGGCCTCTCACGTATGTGGTTTAACTCTCGGGGTTATTGGGAAGACAGCCGGAGGTGGAATTACTAAGCCTGTTTCATCTCAACCATTCTCTACTTGTCTTCGTTAAATTGTTTATATGGCATCGTCCCAATCGAAATAATTGCCTCTCGCGGCTTTCATTACGATTTCCACGCGCCGCCTGGAGATCCTCTTGCGGTGATATTCCACTCCACATCTTGGACATGTGATATGTTGTTCACCTTTGTCATTTGCGTATGAGGAAATCTTTTGGCTGCAGTTCTCACAATAAAAGGTCATTATCACGTACCTCTTTATGGGAACGACATCGTCCAGAGCAGCTTCGCTGCATTCCCGGCTCATATTGCAATCGCCTCCGAAGGCGATGCTGCAGGGTTGGCAAAGGTTCTTTTGTCTTCCTCTTCATCGATGATGTACCAGCAGTACTCATCGTGGAAAACATATTTGTCATGCCCGTTGATATTGACGAGGTACTTTATCGTCGCTCCGCGCTGCCTTCCTGAACCACTGCGGATCTGTTTTACATCCTGGACCTTATAGAATTTGCCGTCTTTTTCTATCACGTAAGGAACGAGCATTCCGTTCCTGTCACGGTTCAGGATTACATCGATTTTGCTTGTCATACCATAGATCATCGAAACCCTCCTTTATGCCGCATTTTCATCAGTTGCCCTGCGAAACTCATATACGCTCAAGCACTCCAATATCTTATTTAAGCGTGCCGGACCGATGCCCTTGATCTCATTTTTCAAATCTTCAGTCGATATAGAAGCGAGATCTTCTACGGTACAGATGGCATACCATTTAAGCGTTGTCACTATTTCCGAACCCATTCCAAGGACTTCGATCGGTGTACCGGTTACTGTTGGTTTTCTTTTCTTTTCGAACAACTCCATGTGCTGCTTCAGTTCAGACAGAGCGCTGTTGTCACACCACAGCAGTTGAGCAAGCTTCCAATCCGGGAGGTGACGGATCTCACCGTACATCCTGATCCCATTTCGTTTCAGTCTGTTGTACACGCTAATGGAAAGATGCAGATCTTCAATCGGCATCCGGTCATACCCATGCCGGTACTCTTTGCGGACTTCTTTGAAATGATCTTCATATAACTCTTTATCTGACACTGTTGATTCTCCTTTTATCCTGAAGCTTTACGGAGGTGTATTTCTGTCTGTATTCGGGATAGATAGTGTGTATGATATTGCCGCATCTTTCGCATTCATACAGCCCTTTTGTTTCCTGAAGATACAGATTACGATTCAGTGTGCCGCATACCGGACACACTCTGTCATAGCAACAGTCTGTGCTTTTCACAATTTCCCTCCATTGATTAATAAGCTTTGATTGCATAAATCAAGACGCCCTGGATATAGAAACGGTCACCTTCGTGAATCATGATGTCCGGATAAACAGGGTTCTCCGGGTGGAGATATGGCCGTCCGTTTGCATCATAACGGAGCCTCTTTAATGTGTTTTCCCCATTGAGCAAAGCGACAATGATATCACCATTCTCCGCAGTTTCCTGCTCTTTGATGATCAATTGATCGCCTTCATTGATCCCTGCCCCAATCATGGAATCACCGGAAGCTGTAAGAATGTATTTATGTCCTCTCCCGAATAAGGAGTCCGGAAGGAAGACATATTCTTCGACATGTTCCTCCTGATACGTCGGAGCACCGCAAGAGATATTGTTCAGCAGTTTTTCTGCGCGGTCGCCTTTCCATGAGATATCTGTTTCCGGTCTAAGCAATCCTTGCTCTTTAACCGTTACAAGATATCTTTGCGCACCGCTTTTAGATAGATTCAGTTCTCTGGCAAGCTGCCGAGTTGATGGAAGAACATTGTATCTTTCAAGATACTGTTTACAGTATTCCGCTACGCGGTCAATCGTTCCTTGATCCTTGTATTGCATCTTAGGAAGCCTCCTAGATTATTCTGGGGCGCTGCCCCATCACCGGTGTAGTTGAATCATATCAGTGCTTTTCTTCGAATTCAATAGTTTTTGTGCCCCAGATTGAAAAGTTGGCCTTATTGTCGCGTTATGCTGACATTATTGTTTTTACAACACTGTCTCTTAGGTGTAATATATATGTATCTAATTAGGAGTTTTTGCATATGGCAAACACAAAGAAAAGCAAAGTCAAATTGATCAAACTCTACGAGATCCTTCGCACTGAAACCGATGTGGACCATGCTCTAACGACATATGATCTGATAGAGCGCATGGATAAACTCGGTATTGTTTGCGACCGTAGGACTCTCAGCAGCGATATTGATGATCTCAATAGCGTTGGGCTGCATATAAAGGTCAAGAGAGACGGTCACAAGAAGGCATATTATGTAGATGACAATACATTTACCGTGCCGGAACTGAAGATCCTTATTGATGCAGTTCAGGCTGCAAGTTTCATACCGGAAGATATGTCGCAAGAACTCATTGAGAAACTCTCTGCTCTTGGTGGAACACACAGAGCTGAGGTTTTAAAAGGTAACCAAATTGCTTTCAATACACGAAAGCACAATAACAAAGACATCCTCAGAATCGTAAACGTCATAAACAAGGCAATAGTTGAACATAAAAAAATCTCGTTTCGATACTTTGATCTGGACGAGAATAAAGAAAAGGTGTTCAGAAAGAACAAGAGGAGATATAAGGAGTCTCCAGCCGCTCTGGTATTCAGCAATGATAACTATTATGTAGTCTGCTATTCCAGCAAGCACAAAAAGCAATTGAACTACAGAATAGACCGCATGGATTCAACATGGATCGAAGAAGAACCTTCAGCACCGGAAGCAGCGATTCTGGCAGATAACTTAAAAGAATACACAAAACAAGCTTTCAGAATGTTTAGCGGTGAGCCGGAAGAAGTCACCCTTCAGTTTGACAGATCTATTCTTGGCCAGATTTATGATCAGTTCGGTGAAGATATAGAAGTGAACGTTGTATCAGACGAAAAACTAAAAACAACTGTTATGATTCAAGTTAGTCCAACGTTCCAAGGATGGTTAGCACAGTTTGGAGATAAAGTGCAAGTTCTATAATCTGAATATAAAAAAAGATAATTACTCCAATACACAAGAAATCAAAGGAGCATATTTATAAATGGCCCACATATCAGAATATGAAGTTGAAACAAAGTTCATAGACCGTCTAGAATCCATTGGATATCAATATGTTGCCCTGGATAACTATGGTGACGTTCTTGCAAACTGTCGAGAGCAACTTGCGCAGTTTAACTCTCAAAAGTTAATGGAGGCCAAAGGCGTAATTTCTTTTAGCGATACTGAATGGAACCGCGTCCTTATTCATTTGGACAATCATTCTGTTTATGAATCTGCCAAAATTCTTCGTGATAAGTACGTTTTATCTTTAGACAATGGAAAAACAGTCTATCTTGATTTTTTCTCATTCGACACCTACAAAAACATTTATCAGGTTGCTCATCAGATTACGATGGATCCTGCTCATAAAGACGATGTTTCTTATAAAAATCGATATGATGTTACAGTCCTAATCAACGGCTTACCTCTCGTTCAGGTTGAATTAAAAAGGCCGGGTGTTGAGATCAATGAGGCCATAAATCAGATAAATCGCTATAGGAAGTTTTCTTTTAAGGGCTTGTTCCGTTTTATACAGCTTTTCGTAGTTTCCAACTCTGTACAGACAAAGTATTTTTGCAATGAAAACGAGATGGAGAACGGAATGTATAATCCGATTTTAAAGAGCTTGGTGTTCTTCTGGACGGATGATAAAAACAAGAGGATTAATACTCTTGAAGAGTTTACATCAGAGTTTTTCCGCAAGGCTGCCATTACCGAAATGATTGACAAGTTCATGGTAATTAAATCCACGGAACCCGTCTTAATGGTGATGCGCCCATATCAGATATATGCAGTCAAAGCTGCAAGACGTCGCGTTTTAGAAGCAAATCAAAATGGCTATGTCTTTGCCTGTACCGGGTCCGGTAAAACCTTGACCTCTTTTAAGCTGGCTCAGCTCCTTCGGGATGAACCTCGAATCGATAAGGTTATCTTTCTTATTGACCGTAAAGACCTCGACGATCAGACAGTAGATGAATATAACTCTTTTGAAAAGGATTGTGTAGACAACTCCGACAGCACATATGTGTTGGTAAAGCAGTTACAAAACTCTGATCGAAAACTAATTGTTACTACAATTCAGAAAATGGCAAATGCCATAAACTCTAAGCGTTACGAGACTCTTATGGATTCGTATCGCGATAAAAAAGTTGTTTTTATAATTGACGAGTGTCACCGCAGTCAATTTGGAAAGATGCATGGTGATATAGATCGTCACTTCAAGAAGGCCAACTATATCGGTTTTACAGGAACCCCCATATTTGAAGCTAATAAAGGAGCCAACGGAAGAACTACTGCTGACGTATTTAATGCCGGTTTGTTACCGGATGGTACAAGAAGAGATGCCTGCTTACATCGCTACATGATCAAAGATGCTATCGCAGACGGAAACGTGCTTCGCTTTTCTGTTGAGTATCAGCGCACCCTTTTTGCTCATAAAATTGCAATGAAAGGTATTGATCCTGAACAGTTAGACGATCCTGAATACTGCAAACGACACGGAATCGATATTGATAATCTTTATCATGACGATGAGCGTATTCGGAAAGTTGCAGAACACATACTTACTCATCATGAGCAGCATATACATCCTCAAGGCAAAGATATCTACACCGCTCTTTTTGCTGTTGATTCTATCAAGACTCTTGGACAGTATTATGACGTTTTCAAAGAGCTGAATGCAGACCGTCCCGCAAAAGACCGTTACAAAATTGCTGCTATCTTCAGTTATGGTGCGAACGAAGATATGGATGGCAAGGGCGATGAGCACTCTGCCGAGTTATTATCTCGAATCATGACTGATTATAACGAGATGTTTGGAACGGCGTATTCTATCGAGAATTTTGACGCTTATCGCAAAGACATCACAAAACGTATGAAACAAAAGGATCTGCCACAGGTAGATATCCTCCTCGTTGTCAACATGATGCTGACAGGATTTGACGCAAAGCCACTCAACACTTTGTATTTGGATAAAAACCTAATATGGCACACATTGGTTCAGGCTTATAGCCGTACAAACCGTGTAGATAAGGTCACAAAGCAGTTTGGTCAGATAATCACATATAGGAACATAAAACAGTGGCAAGATGACGCTCTCCGATTGTTCTCCGGTGATGGAGATCCAAACGAATATCTACTGGAAAACTATGAGTATTATGTTCAGAAATGGATTAATCAGGATCCTATTCTTCGTAAGATTACTCCTACAGTTGATGACGCCGGGCATCTTCAGAGCGAAGATGAGATCCGAATGTTCATCATTGCATTCCGTACAATGGTTGGAACGCTTGCAACCTTGAAAACCTTCTCAAAGTTTGATTGGGCAGATCTTGCGGTTGTAATGGATGAAGAAGAATATGAGGGGTATAAATCCTGGTATTTATACTACAAAGATCATCAAGGTCCCGATCCGAAAGTACCTGTTCCTGTAGATATCGACTTTGATATAGAGCTGGTTCGCACTGACCGTATCAATGTTGTTTATATTCTCAACCTACTGAAAAGCGTACAAAAAAACAGAAAGGCCGAAGACCGTGACTCAGATCTTGACCTTATCCTTAGAGAGATAGAACGCTCTGACAATGAATCACTCCGTGCAAAGAAAGATATTATGGCTGAGTTTATCAGAACTCGCTTCTATGATCTGTCTGAAGATGCCGACATCATGGCAGCTTTCGAAGAATTTGCCCAAGAGCATGAGAAAGCAGAAATGGAAGAATTCGCATATAACCACGGTATCGACTACACTGTTTTGAATGACATTATGGTGGAATATATTTTCAATGGTTCAATTTCTGATGAATCTATTCGGCAACATTTGGTGGACTATCATCTTGGCTTACTTAAACTAACAAAACTAACCAAGGACATTAAGGACTTTGTTGGACTTACATATATGAAGTACAAAGCGGAGGGCGAATAATAATGGCGATAGACTCGAATAAACTACAGCAACAAGCTGCCGATTTATCGTCGCAGCTGTGGGCGATAGCAAATGATCTTCGTGGCGGCATGGATGCCAACGAGTTTAGGAACTACATCTTAGGGACGATCTTCTACAGGTATCTGTCTGAGCGTACTGAGATGTACATGGAAGATATTCTGAAGGAAGATGGTTTGACCTACGAGCAGGCTTTCACGGATAAGGATTTTAAACCCATCGTAGAACAGTGGTCGCTTGAACATCTGGGATACATTATTCGTCCCGAGAACCTATTCCGTGAATTGAACAGGCGGATTATCAAGCCAAGTGGGGATGCCAACAAGTTCTCTGTGGAAGATTACGAGCGTGCGGTGAATGAACTGACGGGTTCTACCCTTGGTCATAAGTCTGAGAAGGCTTTCGAGGGTTTGTTCAATGACATGCGTCTTCAGGACACAAGGCTTGGAGATACGGTCTACGAGCGTACCGAGAAGATCGGCAAGGTCATTGCCAAGATTGGCGAGATTGATATGAATCTGCAAGACCAGCAGTTTGACGTTCTGGGAACGGCATACATGATTCTGATTGGTCTCTTTCAGTCCGGTGCTGGCAAGAAAGGCGGCGAGTTCTTTACACCGACAGGACCGTCCAAACTGTGTGCGACTCTGGCGACACTTGGTCTGGACGAAGCCAAGACGGTCGGTGACTGCACCTGTGGTTCTGGTTCCATGCTGCTTGAGACGCAGAAGCATCTTACCAAGCAGAAAGTCGGTCATTTCTATGGACAGGAGAACAATCCGACGACATACAACCTTGCCCGTATGAACATGCTGATGCATGGCGTAGACTATCAGAACTTTGACATCTATAAAGGCGATACACTCACAAATGATTTATACGGAGATGATTTGAAACTGACCGTACAGGTCTGCAATCCACCGTATTCTCTGAAGTGGTCTGCGGACAGCAAGTATCTGGATGATCCGCGCTATTCTGGTGTCGGCAAACTGGCTCCGAAGAGCCATGCTGACTTTGCATTTCTTCAGCACATGGTTTATCACATGGACGAGACGGATGGTCGTGTTGCCGTTCTTCTTCCCCATGGCGTTCTGTTCCGTGGTGGTGCTGAGGAAGATATCAGGAAGTATCTGATTAAAGATTTGAACAGGCTAGATGCTGTTATCGGCTTGCCTGCTAACCTGTTCCATGGTGCAAGCATTCCTGTTGTTGTTCTTGTGCTGAAGAGCAAGAGAAACGGTAACTCTGGGAATATCCTGTTCATTGATGCCAGCAAGGAATTCAAGCCTGGTAAGGTGCAGAACGAACTGACGGATGAGAACATTCAGAAGATCGTTGAGACCTATGAGAATCGTGTGGATGTAGAGCGTTATGCTCATGTAGCCACCATTGATGAAATCATCGAAAATGGCTGGAATCTCAATATTCCGAGGTATGTGGATACATCCGAAGAGGAAGAAGAGATTGATATCGCTGCGGTGAAGAAGGAATTGGCTGATATCACAGCCAAGAAGCAGGCTGCTATTGATAAGGTGAACAGCACTATGAAGTTGCTGGGACTGTGAGGTGACGCAATATGGCAGAACCGAAAGTGAGATTTAAGAAGGATGACGGGAGTGATTATCCTGCGTGGAAAGAGAAGACTCTTAGAGAAGTAGGAAAAGCAGTAGGTGGTGTCGGTTTTCCTGAAAAATATCAGAGACATAAAGATTTACCGATTCCTTTTTATAAAGTTTCTGATATGAATACAGTTGGAAATGAAATCAAGATGACTGTAGCAAATAATTATGTATCCAACGAATTGTTAAGTCAAATGAAGGCAAAGCCATTTGATGCTTTGTCTATTATCTTCGCTAAGGTGGGTGCGGCAATTTTCTTTGATAGAAAAAGAATTGCAGAACCTCCGTTTGTGATAGACAACAATATGATGGCTTTTGCTCCATTGCAGGCTGATATTGATTTTCAGTATTTATATCATTGGTTTACGAGCATAAGGCTTTCTGCTTATTCTCAAGTTGGTGCTTTGCCTTCATATAATGCGGGTGATATAGAGTCTATACAGATTTTTTACCCTTGTTTCGAAGAACAACAGAAAATCGCAGATTTCCTGTCTTCTGTCGATGATGTCATCTCTACCAGTGAGCAGGAAGTTGCGAACTTGGAGACGCAGAAAAAGGCTGTGATGAAGAAGATTTTTTCACAGGAAGTGCGTTTCAAGAGAGCGGACAGAAGTAAATTTCCTCAGTGGGAAGAAAAGGCTCTCGGAGAATTGGCTGAGTTTTCGAAAGGACAAGGCTATACGAAGTCTGATCTTTCAGATACAGGTTATCCTATTATTCTTTATGGAAGGTTGTATACGAAGTATCAAACGGTTATTTCTTCAGTCGATACGTTTGCGGATATGAAGCCACGTTCCGTTTTAAGTAAGAAAGGAGACGTAATTGTTCCTGCTTCTGGTGAAACTGCAGAAGATATTTCAGTAGCAGCGGTCGTTGATGTTGATGGTATTATTCTTGGCGGGGATCTGAATATAATTCATCCATGCGATGCTATATTGCCTGATTATCTGGCATACGCGTTGACGTTTGGAACTCCACATCAAGAGATGGCTAAACGTGCGCAAGGGAAGTCGATTGTGCATCTACACAATGATGATTTAAAATCCGCTGTGATAGTTTATCCTTGTCTCGAAGAGCAGCGTCTTATCACTGATTTCCTTTCCGATTTCGACGAAGCGATTTCGGCGGCGAAGAAGGAACTGGACCTCTGGAAGGAACTGAAGAAGGGTCTGCTTCAGCAGATGTTTGTGTGAGGTGTAGAATGGCAAAAGGATTCATTTACATCATGACAAATCCTGCCCTGAAGGATATGGTCAAGATCGGATATGCAACGGATGTGGAGTTGAGGCGAAAGCAGCTCTCCACAACCGCTCTTCCCTACGAGTATGAAGTGTATGCTACATACGAGACGTCTGGAAATCTGGAAGACAAGAAACTGCACAAGATGATTGACAACCTGAATCCTGATCTTAGGGTTACCAGTAATCGTGAGTTCTTTGTAATGACTCCGCAGGAGGCATTTGAACTGCTGGAAGCGATAGCGACTATCAGCGGTACAAAGGACAAGCTGAAGAAGGTCAAGGTTGTCGAGGCAAAGAAGCAGAAGGTTCGCAGACCGCCTGTGAACTTTGCAAAATGTGGAATTCCTGTCGGGGCAGAGTTGGTCTTCATTGAAGATCCTACGGTGGTGGCAAAGGTTGTTGGAGACCGTAAGGTCGAATACAACGGAGAGATAACATCTCTGTCGGCTATTTCTGATCGTATCAAAGGATATTCCACGCCAGGTCCTTACTATTTCACATATAAAGGAAAACGCATCAGTGAAATTGCAGAAGAAACACAATATCTCAATCTTTAAGTAAACCACTCAAGTGGATTTGTTTTATCGCCGCTAATTCTGACTTCAAAATGCAAGTGATTGCCTGTACTGTTCCCAGTGGAACCTACATAGGCAATCACTTCTCCTTTTTGTACGGTCTGTCCATATGTAACACAAATAGAAGAGCAATGAGCATACAAGGTTTCGTCTCCATTGCCGTGATCGATCATCACATAGAATCCATATCCGCCACCCCAAGAGTCAACACCATTTGCAACTGTTACAACGCCGGAATCAGCAGCGATAATAGGCGTCCCTGCCTCAACACCGATATCGATACCGCCATGGAACGTCTGCTCTTCTGTAAACGGATCCGATCTCCAGCCAAATCCGGAAGTGATGTCTCCGTTTATAGGAAGAGGCCATGAATACCTTCCTGTTCCGATCCATGTTGCATTAGATGGAATAATTCCAATACCACTGGAATATCCGCCAAGCAGCTGAGCCCATAATGTCGAGTACTTCCCCGAGAGCAAATCATTAAGAAAAGCTATCTGTTTTGCCGAGAAGGAATATCTGGCAGCCTCTTCTTCAGCACTTCGGTGAGTCAGTTTAAGGATGAGGGTCGTTTTCGTCTTTTCAACGACTTCCTCAGTCTCGTTACCATAATTGTCTACGCCAGTCTCTATCTCTTCATAAGTCTCGGTTTCTACAGAATACCCAACAGCATTCATCTCCTGGAGCAATGTCTTCAGGAGATCTTTTTTTGTAGAATCGAGCGTTACAACTTCTACGGGATTATTGGTATCTGTGGTCAGCATGACAGAAAACACTGACAGGATCTCATCCCACCTTAGAGAATAGGCTCCGTCATTAGACAGTATTTCAATGTCATCATACTCAATAGAGTTCTTAATATTCTCAATACCTTTGTAATACTCATTACTCAGTTCCTGCACTACAACAGGAATCGTTTCCCCTTCACTGTCTTTGGAAAGAAATATCCCGTATGGGGAAGCGACAATTATTCCAATGAAGCAAATAATGACTATAGCTGCAACTGTCACAGCTCCTCCGGAAGCCAGCGCCGCAATCAGGCTCTTCATTGCTTCACGGATTCTCTTCAGGACACTCTTTATTCCGGAAACTATTCTTTGTCTAAGCAGCATAGCTTTCTCACGAGTCTTCTGCACAACAGATCTCTTAAATGCTTCCTGTTGTGTTGAAGCCATTGCGGATCTGCTTCTTCCTGGCTGGACAGTCTTGACTCTCTTTTCCCCAGTTCTCACCTGCTTTTCAGCACTCTGCCTCTTAGAAGATTCCTTTGAGCGTGAAACTAGGCTTTCTTTTGTTTTGGATCTCGCAGTTTCTTGTATCGGTTCATTTTCGGGATCATTCCCGACCTCATCAACCATATCGTTTCTATTTTTCATGCGAATACGAAACTCTGATGCATGGGGCAGCATCTCTGCCGCCCCACTCTCAGCTGTGTCTACTGCATACTGTTTTTCATCGATTTGGTCGTCTCTGCTTCGTTCCGTGTTGCTTTTTATCCTGGTGGACAGATTATGGACCCGGTTCATAGAACGCACTGTTCTGGCAACGTGATCTCTTGTCTTTATTTCCGGCATAGTAACCTCCCATTATAAAAGGGAGGCTCATACTGCCTCCCCGGGTTTTGTACTCATCAGTTTATACAGCTTTGTATCGGCAGGGAATCTGTTCTCAAACGGAACAAGGGAACTGCCGACCTTTATTAGTCCGTGTCCTGCATCCACATTCGTGATGTGTGACATCTGCGTTTCAGAGATATTCAGAAGCTTGGAAAGCTCTCTGGCATCTGTCGGTGCCTGGTTCAGCATGATGATGAACTCCGAGTTCGCCAGCATTGTCCTCGCCTCGTGGCTCTGCAACAGATCCTCCACGTTCTGAGTGATACCGGATGCAAAAGCGCCGTACTTCCTTACACGCTTCCACAGTGTGAACAGGAAGTTAGATGAATACTCGTGCTGGAATAGCAGATAGATCTCATCAATATAGATGAAGGTCTGCTTTCCCTTACTTCTGTTCTGAGTGATACGGTTCAGAATGGAATCCAGCACAACCAGCATTCCAATCGGCATCAGCTGCTTACCGAGATCCAGAATGTCATAACAGATCAGCCTGCTGTCTGTGTTTACATTAGTCTGTTTAGCGAATGTGTTCAGGGATCCGTGCGTAAACAGTTCTATAGCAAGTGCAAGTTCCTGTGCATCAAACTCCGGCTGTCTCAGAAGTTCATTACGGAAGTCCTGCAGTGTAGGCGGATCTCCGAGATAATCATTCGACTGATACTCTCTGTACACATTAGCAGTACACCGGTCGATGATCGACTTCTGTTTTGCGCCTAGTGTCTTACCTCCAATCAACTGCTCGCAGAGCGACATAATGAATTCCGACTTCAGAATTACAGGATTTGCACCGTCTCCGTAGTCTTTGTTCATATCCATTGCATTAATGTGATTCGGCGATGTAGCGGAGATATGAATCACTTCACCGCCCAGAGCAGACACAAGCCTGGAATACTCTCTTTCCGGATCGATGATAATGATGTCTGCATCAGTGGAAAGCATCTCATTTACGATCTCGTTTTTCGCCGCAAAAGATTTACCTCCGCCGGAGATTCCGAGAATGAACTCGTTACCGTTCAACAGCTGTCTGCGATCCGCAATAATCATGTTCTTGGAGATGACGTTCTGCCCGTAATAGATCCCATTCTCATGATGGATATCCTGTACACAGAAAGGCATGAACACCGACAGCGATTCTGTGGTCAGCGTTCTAAGCGTATTGATCTTCCGCACACCGAAGGGAAGTGCGGTATTGAGTCCGTCCATCTGCTGGTATCTGAGGACCGCGCACTGACACATGTTCTGCCCGACA
>Ga0256404_1008179_pt1 | contig 15925 bp, 13 predicted proteins | sample RumenRJG_01DNA_FD_185990 | JGI IMG/M metagenome (GOLD analysis project Ga0256404, IMG submission 185990) | Bovine rumen microbial communities from Lethbridge, Alberta, Canada - RJG_01 | ecosystem: Host-associated > Mammals > Digestive system > Stomach > Rumen | place: Canada: Alberta | collected...
ATTGTCTCTCTCAAAAGACTCCAAACTCTCAACTTCACGCTAAGTGATTGATAGTAAATTAGTAATAAAAAGTTAACAAACAATAAATATTATCCAATTATTTGGAAAGCAACATAGAAGTCACGAAGGTCTATCTCCGCAATAAGTTGAGCAAAATGAACATCAACAAGAGCACGATCAAAGAAACAGTTGCGGCCTTGATATACTTTGGGTATATTGTATTTCTCAACTCTGGTCATGACCGCCTTCTTGGAGCATTTGAATTTCTCCATGATTTGCCTGAAGGTATAGTATTCACGCTTCTCCTGCTTCTTCTCGGAATGGGACTGGTAGGTAGGGGGATTGTCGAACAATCGCTCTATATCCTTTCGCCTGATGATAGTCTTACCACGAAGCTGGACAGCCTTGATGGTTCCATTGCTCATATAGCGATAGAAAGTAGCACGACTCAGTCCAAGCAGTGATGCACCTTCAGTAGGGGTGAGGAATTCCTTACCCCCAAGAATATCTACCTTGGGTGTCTTCTTCTTTTCTTCCTCCATGAATTCGGCAATCTGCTTTTCTCGGATTGCTCTCTTGTAATCCTTATTATTGCACGAAGGTGAGCAATAGATAGTGGTCATCTTATGCGCAATAAAGGATCTTCCACAATACTTGCAGCGTTTCTGAATCTCCATAATTGTTGCACTCGTTAGTGAATTTTCTCCTGCTAAAGTGTCTCATAGTGTCTCACCACGTCTCATGGTGTCTCACGTTGTACCTTCGATTGCATTTTGGCATTTTCTCACAGCGTCTCACGCTTGTACCTATGATGTCATCTTGGTGTGAAATCGACTTTCTATTTTACACTCGCGGTAGAAATATGGTGCAAAAATAACTGGAAAAACTGTAACTAACAAATATGCAACTTGAAGTGTTAAAATACAAAAAGTCCCTCATTTAGAGGGACTTAGTTCAAATTGTTCCAAGTTGTTCAGAGTTGTTTATAAGGGGTCACTTGCCTATGCAGAAAATAATATGTTTCTGATTATCAGCTACTTACAAATTAAACGGTACAAATATGGTCTAATTCTTAATATTGCTTATAAGGCTTTGCAAATCAGACCATTATGCAATATCATTCCGTTCTTCTTCATCAAATTTTGCAGCGTATTCTTTAGCGCTGGGCTGATCTCTACCAACTATTGCAAAGATACGAAAAAAATATTTTCCACCAAAAGTTGTAGAAGATATTATTGAGGGTTTCTTCATCATTTTGTGAGCATTTGTCGTTATCCGTCACAAACTGTCAAAAAATGATACTATTTGGTAGTTTGGGTTACTTTTGCTAATTTTGTATAGTAACATAAAGCTACTGATATGGGAATAGAAGACATTCTGGATGCACATGATCCATACATATTAAAAGTAACACCCCGGCAGCTCTTGCAGTTTGCCGAGGCCATCATAGAGAAGAATACCGAGAAGATCGCAGCCATTCTCAAAGGAGAGAATGGAGAAAAGCTTGTTTCTACAAAAGAAACGATTCGGATTCTTGGTGTTTGCCGCAAAACATTATGGGCATGGGAGCAATCAGAGGAGATCATTCCCGTCAGAACTCATCGGCGTAAATATTATCGTCTGGCAGATGTAGAGAGACTGGCTGCTCTACACCCTATCTCCAAATGAGGTTCAAAACTGAGCAATGAGATTGGCTTTATGTCACGTCAAGAGTGTTAAGACTAGCGATTTCCCACTAATTAACAATATTTATAAAATCGCAGAAATCTGAAACACTATTTAAGAAACGCACCCCTAAGTGTTAATTTCCAGAGGCTACTAATTAGGTCATATAAGTTCGGCAATAAATTTTGTTTATTGCCGAACTTATATTCATCATCTAGGATAACAATTGACTAACCTTTGCCCAGTAATAGAAAGCTTCTGGTGACTGTCTTTTTAATCGATTCAAACGACTGGGGAGTGCAGGAAGAACCTGTAATGGAGCAACAGACAATGGATCACCATTGTATTTCTCGATGCTTGTCTCTCCCTTTTCGAGTAGTGTCGCAATATAAGCAGCGCGGGCCGCATCGACGATGGCATTCTCAATCGTATATCCACCTTTGAACATGAAAGCTTTGATGCGGGAGATGCCACGTTGGAGCATGCCAAAGTCACCATTGCCCTCAGCACCCCTTGTGGAAATACATAATGCAGTCTGCCGTATATCATCGAAGATCAGTTTAGGTGAGTTCTCCAATCCTCTGTACGACAGTTCCACTTCTGCTATCTGACTAAACGATTTAGCTGTTATCTGGAGATCCTTCACCTCTTCAAAGACTCGGGCCACATCATAGAGTTGCTTGATGATTTCCATGCTACAATCGCGTTGGGTGCCATTCTGGCTTGTTTTGTAGTATGGTATGCCCGTAGTATTCGGTGCGAATGCTGTAAGCTTGTCACCCAGGATGTCCCCGAGAGAAGGAACTTTCACCATGACAGGTGCGCCATCCAACTTAAGTAGCGGACTGTCCACCGGAACTTCCAGCACCTCATTATAGTGGCAATCCTCATTCAGGACGTCCAGCAGAATACTCTCCTGTCTGCTGCTGTCATCCATGAAGGCGACCTGATAGAAGAACTTTGAATGTGTCTTGGGTATATCTGTCCCCCGTTGAATCCTTTCGATGGACTTGTAGCTGATGAAGCCATAATCCTGATAGCTTTTCAGATACGCCTCAATATCTGTACCCGGCGGGCAGATGATATCTATGTCTATTGACAACCTGTGCCTGCGGTCCTTGAGCAAAAGCATCAAACACGAGCCACCCTTGAAGTGAAATGGACAGCCAGAACGTGCAAGCATGTCCAGAAGCGAGAAAGCCCGGATGACTTTCTCGATGATATTCTTGTCATTGTATTGTAGTTCCTTGGACTTCAGGTCAATCCAAGAAGCTGTAAAGCAATCTTTGCTAATCATTATTGTAGTCTTGGTGAATTAAATTATCAACCGTTTCGCTTATTCCTCTTCGCCGGGCATAGCGCAACAACTTAGGAACGTTTATGGTGAACAGCTCGAAGGCCATGCTGTAGATATACGACGCCTCAGAGCCGCTCAGGTAATCAAGGTCATCATCTTTCAGAATATCTACCAGTAGTTTCTCTAATGCCGGGACCTTGATGCCTCCTACAGACGTCAGCGGGGCCTCCGTCACCAGCGTCTTCACGATGACGCAAGGCTCACGCAGGTCCACATAGTTGCTCATGACCGATCTGTCGGGCTGGCGGAACACTTTATGATTTTGATCCCGCAATTTAAAGAATACAGACTCTACCGTGTCCCGGTTCGTCTCAATGTAGATGGCTTTATTGATGGAGAGATGATGTTGCAAGGGAGTGAATATGCTGCCGTCATATCCACAGAAGTCGGCAAAAGGTAACTCCTTTTGTAGTCCTTCAACCATGTTCCTGACCTCGGGAGACGGTGTGTAGTTGAATATCTGCTTCTTCGGTAAAGCGTATTCTCCATGGCCAATACGTACAAGATCATTACTCTTGTACAACGCACTGAGATATTGCCTGGCCGTAACAGTTGTAAGGCCATACGCAGCATTCAAGAGAGAAGCATTCACTCTGCTATGAGTCGCTGCAAAATCCAATATGTTTGTCTTTGTACTGTTCATCTTCATTCCTCCGCTGCAAAGTTAATATAAATTCGGCAATAAACCAAATTTGTTGCCGAATTTATATTTTTGAGCAATGACATCATCTCTGATTTGCGACAGGAGTTATAATATTTCCCAATTGCTGTTAAACATGAATGAGAAATCATTGCAAAAGCGTCCAGCCATTCTTTCCTACAACAGAGAATGATTATCTTTGTCAATGCTTTGGCACAATCCCGCTCTTATCCCTATCCAAATTCCAGTTGTCGTCCAAAGTCCCCCTCGTCGAGCTGTGCACTGATGTAGGAGAACATAGTAAAAACAGCCTGGATGCACACAGGTTATAGGAATTTGGACAAAGTATGATCGTATGTATTACAGAGAAGCCCAGCGTGGCCATGAGCATTGCTAAGGTGCTCGGGGCTAACCAGCGCCACGACGGGTATATGGAAGGTAATGGCTATCAGGTTACCTGGGCTTTAGGCCACCTCTGTGAGCTGTATGCTCCCGGTGACTATACCGACGAGTGGAAGCATTGGAAGATGGACACCCTCCCTATGGTGCCTCAGGATTTTAAGATCAAGCTCATTGACGATAAAGGAGTGAAGGCACAGTTCCAGGTGGTCAAGAAGCTCTTCTCCAAGGCCAGCACCATCATCAACTGTGGCGATGCCGGTCAGGAGGGCGAACTCATCCAGCGCTGGATCCAACAGAAGACTGGCGTGGTCCGCTGTCCCGTCCAACGTCTGTGGGTGTCATCACTTACTGATGAAGCCCTACGTGAAGGGTTCAATCATCTCAGACCGCAAAGTGATTTTGATAATCTCTATCTTGCCGGCTTTACCCGTGCCCAGGCAGACTGGCTTCTGGGCATGAATGCCACACGTCTCTATACCATCAAGTATGGCGGCTATGGCGTTATCCTCAGTATTGGCCGTGTGCAGACCCCGACGCTTGCAATGATTGTAGAACGCACGAAGGCTATCAAGAACTTCGAACCGAAGCCTTACTGGACACTCTCTACTGTCTATCGCGGCGTCAACTTCACAGCAGTAGATGGGCGTTTCGATATTGAGCAAGCAGCCAATGATCAGTTGGCAAGGATCAGCTCGCAGCCTTTTGTCATCAAAGACGTACAGATGAAGAATGGCAAGGAAGCCTCTCCACAGCTCTATGACCTCACCGCCTTGCAGGTAGACTGCAACAAGCGATATGGGTACTCTGCCGACAAAACGCTGAAAACCTTGCAGCGTCTCTATGAGAAGAAGCTCACAACCTACCCCAGAGTGGACACCCGGTTCCTGAGTGACGACATCTATGCAAAATGTCCAGGCATCTTGACTTCACTCACTGGTTACAGCGAGTTCACTCGTCCATTGCAAGGCAAGCCACTAACCAAGAGTAGCCGAGTGTTCAACACTGCCAAGGTCACCGATCATCATGCTATCATCCCCACGGGCCAGAAGCCTGATGCTCTGAATACCGATGAGCAGCATGTCTTTGATCTTATCTGTCGCCGATTTATTGCCGTCTTCCTTCCCGATTGTCTGTTCTCCACTACCACAGTGCTTGCCAGTTGTGGAGATATTCAATTCAAGACCACAGGTAAAGTGATCATTGAGCAAGGATGGCGACGTGTCTATGGCAACGATAATGAAGGGAAAGACAAGGAGGTCGTTCTTCCGACTTTCCTTGTCGGTGACTGTGGCGCCCATACTCCTAAGGTTGAGCAAAAGACGACCACCCCTCCTAAGCCCTATACCGATGCTACCCTGTTGCAGGCCATGGAGACTGCCGGAAAGACTGTGGAAGACGAGACATTACGTGAGGTCATGAAAGAGAATGGCATTGGCAGACCTTCTTCAAGGGCCTGCATCATCGAGAAGCTTATCAAGGCGGGCTATATCGTGAGGAACGGCAAGAATTTGGAGGCAACCATAGAAGGTATCGAGGTGATAGACCTTATCCAAGAGCCACTATTGAAGAGCTGCGAGACAACCGGACGATGGGAAAAGGCGCTGCGTGACATTGAACGAGGCGCCTACAGCATGGCTATGTTCATCGCTGATCTGGTGCGCCAGCTCCGTGCGCTCATCACCCGTGTGAAGTCCGCACCGTCAGCTATCCTTCATGCCACAAAGCCACCTACATATCATTCTCCTTCCCGAAAGAGCGCTTCGCGGGCATCCAACAGCAAGCCGTACAGAAGAAAAAGATAATGTTCCATCCTCTGTCCCTTGCTGCGGTTCCGCTACAGGCGGAATGGCAGAAATATCAGCCACGACTGATATTTGGCAACAGGGAAGACATTCAGCAGTACGGGTATGAACTTGTTCATACTGGTACTGCGGTAGCTTGCAGCATGTTAGTTCATCAGCATAACGAAAATATCAACAAACAATGCATTCAAAAGTATTTCAATTGGCATTCATTGCCATAGCCTCATTCCTCTCATCTCCAGCCAGTGCCCAGGAGTTCATGCAGGACAGCATCTACTACCGCATCATCGACGGCAAAGCTGGCGTCTGCTATGTGAACAAATACAACACGGTTATTCCAGCCACTGTCACCCACAGCGGCAGGACATACCCTGTCAGTGGATTCACTATGCCTGAGAGCGAATGGACTCACTGGCGCGGCATCGGTAACAATGTCCGCATGCTTACCATTCCCGTGACTTGTGATACCATCTATAGCTCTAAGGATGGCGATATTGGCAATTTCCTTTTCTCTGGGGGCAAGAACCTCTCAGGTATTACAGTAGAAGCACCCACTTCCGGCAAACGCCACTTCCTCCCCTGTACCCCGCAGCAGTCCACGGTGAAACCTTACATGCCCTTTGGAGTATTAGCTTACCAAAAGCACAAGTACACTGGCAGCAAGGACACCATCTGCATATACAATGTGCCGCCTGCTAATGCGCGTACCCGTACTACTGGCATTTGTTATGTCGGTACAGATGGCAGTACACCCACTTATCTCAAAGGTGGCGCTATTCACCATCTCACCTGCCAGACACTGAGCCTTGCATCCAACATCTATTCCGTTTCTGGCCCATCGGTGTGCGTTGATCCCGAGTGGTTTGCGAATAATAGCACATGTCCACCCGAAAACTATACTCCAGGACAGTGCTCATTCAAGGCATTCAGCTTCTTCTCTATGGTCAGGCGTATCAACAACGCCCTGCCTACACCTATCATCGTCGGTAGCTCAAAATATTTCTCCGTTGACAATGGCATCGCCATCTATAACAAAGACTATTCCACGCTTATGGCTTATGCGCCAGGCGCAGACGGCACGAGCTATACTGTTGACAGCCGTTGCAAGACCATCGGAGGAGGCGCCTTCATGGGCAATATGCATCTGACCAATGTGGTCTTGCCTGAAGGACTGGAGGCTATCGATCACCAGGCTTTCTGCACGACGCCCCATCTTCGTACGGTCAATATCCCATCAACTCTGAGCAAAATAAGTTTTCAGGCGTTCTGCTATAGTGGTATCTCCGGTACCATCGACCTGAGTAATTGTCCTAATCTGGGCTCACAGGTCTTCGCCAGCAGTAAGAATGTCAAGAAGATCATCTTCTCTCCGGACTCATGGGATTACGAGGACGAACTGGAACATACCATCCCAGAGAACTTTATTACGCAGTATTATGTCGGTCCGCTGAGCAGCGACAGCATCGATGGCAGAGGCTCCCTGGAGGAGGTCGTCATTCCCGAGGGAATAGAGACCATAGGCCGCTATGCTTTTGAAGGTAACAGCATCAAGTCGCTGACTTTGCCATCGCCTATGAAGACCATCAAGGATGAAGCCTTCTGGTACAATGACATTACGGGCAGTCTCAACCTGAATAATGTCGACTCCCTTGGCTACGCCTGCTTCATGCACAATGAGATCACCAGTCTTAACTATTCTGATGGGACTTCTTTTACGAAGTTCTCGGACTACTGCTTCGCCTTCAACAATCTCTATTGTATTGCTGATGGTAGTCTGTTTGTCATACCAGAAGGCATTGTATCTGTAGGGAAAGGTGCCTTCTTGAAGAACAATATCGGCATGCTGCTCACTATGAGCAAACTGGAAACCATTGGTGATTACGCTTTTGCCTGCCAGCAGAACAGTCGTCCCATGAACGTGCTATTGTTTTCGCCAAAGCTCCGCAACATCGGCAACTCTGCTTTCACGAATGTGCTGAAGTTTCAGATACCCACGAAAGGCGATTTGTCCCTAGACCGTTATGGCGATCTTCTGACAGATGGTGGCACTCGTCTTGTCTGCCTTTCCCACGCTTCCGACGACTCTACGCTTTACGACAGTACCATTGGTAGCCCATACAACTACAACGCCTCCATGGCAGTCTACCATCATGGCGAAGACCGCATCCTGCCCAGCACTATCAAGACCATTGATGATTTGGCATTATGCTATAACGAGCTGAAACGTATTGTACTGCCTACAGGTCTTACGAACTTGCCATTCATCAACAGCCGTTCTTTGCAGGAGATGACTATCCCGGACAAACTCATGGCATCCATTGCAGAGGAGCAACGTAGCCGTAGTTCAAAATCGGTTTTCATCCCTTGTCTAAAGAAACAAACCTTCAGCATGAAACTGGAAGTAGGCTCGGCGGAAGACAGTTTCGTGGCCACCAACGATAATCCGCAGCCTACACTCAATGTCATCAGCGAGCATGCAGATGACATCGAGGACTGGGCCAAGTCCGTCATTGACAAAGGTTATGTCGGTCAGATCCTGACCAATGACAGTATCTGTAAGGGTTGGAATGCCGGCAAGAGAGGAGCCCAGCGCCATGAGGTTGACTTCGGATCTTCCACATACAAGTCTTTTGCTGTCGACTACCCAACGGTCTTTGACGATTCCATTGTCCGCATCGTCACCAAGGTAGACATGGACAATGCCATCGTGTACACCAAGAAGCTTCCTGCCAGCAAGGACGGCAAGTACCATGTACCTGCCCGCACTGGTGCAAATGGAGAAACCTATTATGGTGTTATCCTACAGAAGCAAGATGGCAAGAGCATCTATAGCTACCGCATTGACAGCAACAATGCTACTCAATCCGGCTTCTATGATAATAACCTTCTGATGGCTGCACCAGTCTGCCAGTGGCTCGACATCCCAAGTGGCCAGTACCTTCTTGTCCTGAACGGCGGTGCCTTCAAGATTGTAGACAATCCAGGACTCATCCCCGCGGGAAAGGCCTATCTCTATGTGAGCAAGGATGCTTCGACTGCAGCTAAGGCAGCCAGCACGCTGACCATTATGGAAGACAATACTGATGCTCCCTCAACAGGCATTCGTAGTCTGCACAATACAGGCGCCCTTCAGGAAGAAGGTGTTTATTATAATGTTATGGGACAGCGTATCAGCCACCCACAGAAAAGTCAGCTCTACATCTACAACAACAGAAAATACATCCAGAGATAAACGAGTTCAGTCAACATCATAAAAACAAAACACAGAAGACAATGAAGAAAAACTATGAAGCCCCACGTATCAGCGTGATGAAGGTAGAGACTACCTCAATGATGGCAGCCTCTGGTCAGCCGCTGCGCACAGCAGCCAACGCCTGACAACACCCTACAGACCAAGAATTGTATTCAACCTAATATCCGCACCACAATAGTCTTTAATATTTTATAATGTCCTGAGCAACAAAAAGTTGCTCAGGATTTGGCCATGTCAAAAAAATCACTTAACTTAGTGGTGTAAAAACAAATTAGCAATTCTTCAACACGACATGGCAAAAATACAAATAAAAGGCGAGAAACTGACTCCATTCGGAGGAATTTTTCACGTTATGGAGCTTTTTGAGCATCATCTTTCGCACATCATCGACAAAACCCTCGGAAAGAGGTCTATATCTATTGGGTACGATTACAGTGAAATTATACGTTCTCTGATGTGCGTGTATTTCTGTGGCGGCTCTTGTATCGAGGATGTTTCCAATCATCTTATTGGTCACCTGAGTTTGCATCCCCTGTTGCGCACTTGTAGTTCTGACACCATCCTGCGTATGATGAATGAGCTTTCATGCGACAACGTCACCTATACATCCGATAGCGGAAAGGACTATGATTTCAATACTTGTGATAAGGTGAACGAATTGCTAGTCAATGCACTTGTCGCCACAGGACAGCTTGAGGCGGGCAGGGAGTATGACCTTGATTTTGACCATGAGTTCCTTGAGGCGGAGAAGTATGATGCGAAGATGACCTATAAGCACTTTCTCGGATACAGTCCCGGCGTGGCAGTTATCGACGACATGGTCGTTGGCATTGAGAATCGCGACCGAAATGCCAACGTAAGATTCCATCAGCAGGATACCCTCGAACGTTTCTATACCAGACTCGAGGATAAGGGCATAACGATAAACCGTTCCCGTATGGACTGTGGCTCATGCTCAGAGGAGATAGTCAAGACTGTTTCTAAGCATTGCAAACTTTACTATATTCGTACAAACCGCTGTCAGTCAATATACAACGATATATTCGCATTGAGGGGATGGAAGCGTGTGGAGATAAACGGCATTGAATACGAACTAAACTCCATTATCGCAGAGAAATGGAAAGGGGTTGCATGCCGTCTCGTTATCCAAAGGCAGAAACGTCCTGATGGAGAACAGGATATTTGGGAAGGCGAATATACCTATCGCTGTATCATGACGAATGACTACGAGTCAACTCCAGAGGAAATTGTTGAGTTCTACAATAAGCGTGGTGCCAAGGAAAGAATCTTCGATGACTTGAACAATAGCTTCGGATGGAACCGGCTGCCCAAGTCCTTTATGAACGAGAACACTGTTTTCTTGCTCATCACAGCCCTGATACGCAATTTCTATCAGTTACTTGTAAAGGCCAAAGAGCTGAAATCTTTCGGCCTCAAACCTACGAGCAGGATGAAAGACTTTACTTTCAAATTTATATCAGTACCCGCAAAGTGGATAAAAACGGCAAGACAGTATGTACTAAATATCTACACCGAGCAGAATGCGTATGCGACTGTCTTCAAATCTGATTTCGGTTAATCAAAGCCTACATGATGAACTTAATAGCGGTGAGCTCCTATACGCTTTGTGGGGTAAGGGGGACTTATATGCCAAATAATGCCCACTATGGGGATTTGATGCGATTCTGGCTACAAATTGCACAAAGAGATGAAATTTAAGCCAAAACTGGCATTATCGACTCTTCTTGCGGATTTTAGGTTCAACAACATTATTCAACTTAAATTTCAAAAGACAATGAGAAAATCATTCATTCTGGCTATGGCCGCCATGATGGCCATGACAGGCACCGTCCTGTTCACCTCGTGCTCTGATGACGACACGAACACCTACACCTACATCTTCGGCAATGGTTCGACCGGTGAGGACCCCAACGCTTCCAAGGTGCTCACCCTCAACATCACTGCTGACGGTGCCAACACCGAGGTTGTGAAGACCGATCTTACCGATGGTGGTTCCAGCAATGCCAAGCAGGCGCCTCGCCGTGTGACCGCGATCACCACCAACCCCTCTCAGACTCAGGAGTCAACCATCAACAGCCTGACCATCGGTGTCTTCGGCGCTGATGGCAATGTGAAGGTCATCAAGGAGGTGCGTACTGGTCTTGGCGCCTCTGCCGCGCAGGTCAGCGTAAAGTCCAACCGTCTCGCTACGACTGACAATGTCCTTGTTGCTGCCAACATCCCCAGTGGCCTGTTTGCCGGTTGCCTTACTGCATCTGATTTCAAGGCACGTACGCTCACCACAGACCAGAGCCTGGCCTGGCTGAACAATGCTGTCGCTAAGGAGGAGCAACCCGGTAATCTGCTAATGTTCGCAGAGATAAAGGGCCTGACGAGTTCTGGCAACAATGCCTTCACCTGCTCTGGTGTGCTCATCCACGCTGTGGCCAAGGTATCGCTTATCTCTTTGGAGACTGCTTTCGATGTCAATGGAGCCTACAACAAGGCATCGTTCACACCCCAGCAGATCTTCCTTTGGAACGTTCCCAGTTCTCTGAAGATTGGTGGCGCTGCAGCTACCGGCCTGAGTTTCTTCCATGGCTGGACGGGCAAGACGGATCTCTTCAAAGAGTACCTCGGAACAGGCGCACTCGCTGCCTCTGCTATCGGCTTTACGGGTAACACCACCGTCTCCTCGTGGGGCAAGAAGTATTTCTTCTACACCATGCCTAACGCTGACACGAAGAACGACACCCGCCTGGTCATCGCCGGTCTGTTCAAGAAGAATGCTGACGACAAGGGCAGTGTAGAGTATTATCCTGTACGTTTCAGTAAGGGCACCAGCATCAAGACACTTGCCAACATCGACTATCAGATCAGTGTAGTGCTGAAAGGCGAGGGCTCGACAGATCCTGGTACTATCATCGATCCGTCGTCGCTCATCGTGAACCTGAGCGTGAAGAACTTCGCTGGTCAGACCGTCAACGCTGAGTACGAGTAAATTGAAGTAATTCCCTGTCATGCGATCGGGGCTGCTGATGCCTTCCACTGGGTAGACGGCAGCCCCATATTAAACAACTCACAAAGCATAGCATATGATTATTACCCACGCTAAGAATATTCCACGCGCACTACAACTCTTAGTCTCTGTAGTCATCCTTTTTTCGGCAGCTTTCCCTTTAGCATCTTGTAGCAGTGAAGACCTGCAGCCCGATGTCGATAATAACCAGACGAGCGCCGACGATAGCACCGTGTCTTCATTATCCCTCCTGTTCGTCAGTCCTGGCACCACACGCGCCGTTAGCGAGGGCACCATCAGCAGTGTTTATGTGATCCTTTCCGACAAGGCCAAATCTCAGGGTAATATTGCCTATAAAACGGCATTACAGCCCACCAATGGAAAGGTCACTCTGAAAGTCCGCCCAAGCAACTATAACGTGTATGTTTGGGCGAACGTTCCGGCGAAGAACTTCCAATCGGTGTCTACGCTCGGCGACCTGGACCGCGTGATGTATGGCAGTCTGTCTTCATATAGCGAGCTGCCAATGCATGGGAAAGGCACTGCAACAGTTCCTCCAGACAAGACTGTAACGACATCAATGGTTCTTAATCACTTGACGGCGAAACTTGCATTCAATATTGTCTCCGAATATCCTGCATCAACGGTTGTCTCAGCTAAGCTCTACCATAACACTGTAGAGATACCCCTTTCTGGCCATCTGTCAACGACAACTAACATTGTCACAACAACAGACAGCGCAGACCTCACGAAGCCGATCTATGTCTGGGGAAACAGTCTGATTGGGAAAGGAACAGCTACAGATTGGGTAAAGCGAGATTCCACAGACACACCCAAAAATGCAAGTTACTTGGAGATCAAAGTCCAGCTCTTCGGAGAAGACATCCCCACTATGCGTACTTATCGAGTATATCTTGGAGGGCTCACCCCTGACGGAAAGTCCACAGACTTCGCTGACTACAATATTTATCCTGGAGTAGCATATACCTACGACATCACATTAAAGAGAAATGGTATCGCCGTATGGGGTCATGTTCCTGACCCCGGGTATGCAGAGTCCAAAGCATTTACTTTTGAATATTGAAGGATTCATAATTTCATGTTTTGAGGTTTTTGGTGAAACGTTAAACAATTGCAGCGCTCCCGTCCGTGAGGATAGGAGCGTTTCTTTATAATACTTCGTCTGCTTCATTCACTCAAATAAAGCAAAGCTGCAGAAAATCGCCATTTGAATACTAACATTCAAAGAAATCTCGTATATTTGCAGATGTGAATCCATCTAATGTAGATGGCTTTTGCATCCTTCATTCACTAACTAATAAAGGAGGCACCTATGAAATTTGGAATGGAAGCATCAGCGCAAGAACGACAGGACGTGTAAAACGAGAAATCAAGAAAGCTATCATCCCTGGCTATGGCCGCAAGGGTATGGGCCTTCTGCATCCCAAGAAAGCCGTCTACAACAAGATATACAGAAAAACAACATTCGGATTGGGAGATGTTTTGAAAGCACTCTTCAGATAACTGGAGCATGGATGGCATGCTATGATCGGTGTGCTCTTTCTATACGACTGCACAGGTGGATGTCGTTATTCTACATTCCACTCAGCATCAGGATCTTCTTCAAAGGCATCCTCGTAGGATTGCCTAATATCATCTTCCTCCTGTTGCAGTTCAAAACGTTGTCTTTGTTGATCTTCTTCATCCTTTTGAAATCCTTCTAAATAATCAACCTGCCAGTTTACAGCTTTTTCCAATCTGAGAAATTCAGGTGTGCTTTTAAAGTCCTCCCCACAAATGTCCAAAAAATCAGGACCTACAATAATGCTTTTGTTGTAGATAAGTTCTATTATATAATCGGGATCAAAGGAACAAATCTGTTCTAGACTATATGTTTCATAAAAAGAAGACTGTCTCAGAAGACAATATTTTTCGGTGCTTTGGTCAACTTCGAATATGCCACATTCACAGTCAAGGGAGCTATGCCTATACTGCTTTCTAGTGTTGTAGAGCATTTTGTCTCTTCCTCGGATAAGTTTAAGTAAGAGATTCCGGTGTTGGTCGCCGTATCTTTGACACAGCTGGTATAATGCAATATTTGATATGAATATCTTACGTGCTTTTACTAACTTCACGATCTCTGTGGGAGCTGTTCCAAATAGCATGGATAGGGTTTTGCCCGTGCAGACTGAACCACGAAAGGTGTCCGCTATCGTATTAAAAATCATACCCTCATACACATGAACTGCATCTCTATGAACAAAAGGCGTGGGGCTACCGTAACCAGGAGCAATACTTTCTTTTAGCTTTGTGAACTTTCCAAATCTAACCCACTCAGGTGAATGTCCGTTTCCTCTGCGATCACTCAGAAAGTATTCAAACGGCTCTTTACCGACGCGGATGGTGCAGGGCTGGAAAGGTATGACAACTTTTTTACTCTTGATGGAATATAAACTATATACCTTGTCATTTATAAAACCATCCAACGGATTCTCATGTTCATCATGAGGGTCATAGTCTACATTCTCTTCTGCTAGCATCGACAGATAATTTTCGTCATCGGGTGTGAATCTATCATCTGAAAGAGCATCGAGATTAAGTACCGAACGGAATTGGTCACTAGCCATCATCTGCATCTCATTGAGGAACCAGTCGTCAATGGAGGGCTCCATTTCTATGTCTAAAAGTACATCCTTACAACAGAAATATTTCCATTCCTCGTCCCAATGAGCATTTCCTTCACATAGAGGGCATAAAAGAGCATTGTCATACTTTACAGCATCTTTGCCACCAGCTATATGACGAAAATAATACTTGATCTTGTCCTTCTCCAAGTCCGTGAACTGATCTTTTTCCAAAAAGATGTAATCTCCATCCAAACGGGCCCGCGAAATATCGCCGAAATCTCCACTAAAAATGATGTTTCCTTGGCAGTCAAGTATTCCGCTATCTACTGGTAAAGTATATATGACCTCACCGCCATTAGAGGTCCAAAAGGAATAATGAAAAATACTTGCTCTCGTATCTTTATATAAGATGAGGTCCTTATCCAAGATACGAAGATAATCATGATGATTGTCGATAATCTCACCATTACGGTTGACTAATAATGCACCATGGCCTCCATATTCTTCATAGGGAAATTTAGTAAAATCTATCACACATAAATCACCAAAGAATGGTGCATTATACCAATCTTGGCCACACACATCGTTAATATCTATATCAGCTTCGTATGTCTTGTTCAGATAATCAACAATTTCATTAATTTGTTTATTATCAAGAACCTCGCTTAGAATATCATGCTTCATCTTAGATTGACTTTTATCAGTTATTCCTTTGTTACCTTGTTTAGCAAATCAGACAACAGTTCTATAGCTTCGTGCACTTTGCTGGCTGCTTCTCTGTAGTAGGTACCTTTCTCATCGGTCAACTTACCATTAACTTCGAATGTCTTTTCAAAAGCAGTAAGGTCCTTAAGAATGCTATTTGCCTTCTTGTACTGAACTTTTGGCAGGGAACAACCGGAGTCTATTTCGACCTTATGTTCATCAGTGATGGATGGACTGACGGTATCGCATAAATCAGGATTATCATATTGATAAATCTTGCCATAGGTGATACAGTCTTCTTTTTTAAGTTTAAAGCCACTATATAAATCTGGTTCATCCGACATTTCGAGTGATACGGCAATCATGAAGGGCGTAAAGTCTTAGCTTGAAATACCGTTCATCTCGAAATCCATAGGCATTTCGTTTCATGACCTTGATCTTGTTATTAATGCCTT
>Ga0256404_1008181_pt1 | contig 15922 bp, 23 predicted proteins | sample RumenRJG_01DNA_FD_185990 | JGI IMG/M metagenome (GOLD analysis project Ga0256404, IMG submission 185990) | Bovine rumen microbial communities from Lethbridge, Alberta, Canada - RJG_01 | ecosystem: Host-associated > Mammals > Digestive system > Stomach > Rumen | place: Canada: Alberta | collected...
GTCTAGAAGATATCTCCTGAGCTGTGAGAGTTCCTGCTTCGTCAGCGCATTACGCTTCTTCGCCTCCTCACGGAGGTTCTTGATGCCATCGACCGGGTTCATGGTGATATAATTCTTCTGCATAAGCCATTCGCAGAAGGTGTAGAGCCAGCTCTTATAATTATTACGGGTCCTGGCACTCACATCCTTGTCATGGTAGAGATAGTCGAGAAAATCAAGCACCGATGTACGGTCAACTTGATAAACATATATCAGGGCAACCGGGCATTCATCAAGCCAGGCGGAAAATCCCTTGAAGTACGACATGTACGTCCGCCAAGTCTTCTCACGAAGTGCACCGGTCCGGTATTGCTTGTCTATTGTCCGTTTGTAGAGTTCCATCGCGCTCGTCAGCGTCGTGTAATGGCGAGTGTTGTCAGTCTCAGCCCAGCAGTTCCAGCCGTGCTGAAGCTTGTAAGTGATGGTGGTGATGAGTTCTGAGGCCCTTGCGCGCCGCTGCTTCACCGTCTTAATACGGTCAAGCATGTATTTTTTGCGCCTCAGATCCTGTGTCAGCGGGTCATAGCAATAAAAATCCACATACCAGCTCTTACCAGTATGCAACTTAGGCAAGGTGTATGCCATCAAACTATTGCTTCGCGAATTGGGGGAAATTTTCTTTTTAGACATTTTTTTTCTTTTCGGTTAAGCCTTCCGCCTAGCCGAAAAGAAAAATCGTCTGAATTTCGTCCGAGTTTTTAAGCATTGAGTTTAAATCAAGTTGATTATCAATGCATTGCGGACATTTAGTTGCGAGGGCAGGATGAACACAACGATTTTTCCGTCATCCTATATATTTTGCAACTGTCAGAAGATTAAATCATTAGCGGATATGCGGGAGGGTGTGAAAATTTTTAATTAGTATGATATCGTCCGAATATCGTCCGAGTTTTTAGTTGTTTTCTAGATTGCCAAGAGAAATTCTGATTCAGACATAATTTCGATTTCTGAGCCAGAATCTTTTAAAGACATTGCCTTTTTCTGTTTGCTACTCATTCCACTCTCTCCTACTACACGATAATCTTGTTGCCCAACTACCAAAATATCGGTGGTTTTGGTTACTGAATTAACTGGAATTCCACCGATGTCTGCAATCTTCTGCAGAAGTTCAACTCTGGTACCGTAAAGACACTTGCCGGTAAAACAAACCTCCTTTCCATAGAAATAGCTTCCCTCATCAATTTTAGAAGGATCACCAACAATATCTGAAACTGAAATTTTCTTCTTGTTGGAAGAGTCTCGAATAGTAAGAGCTGGTTTGAAAAAATTATTAGAAAAAACACCAGGTGAAAACCTATATTTATTATTGAAATCAGAGAACGTCAAAACATCAGCACGGCGGAGAAGCTCGAGGAATAATTTTGCACAAGCCTGAGAGTCTGATCCGGCTCGGTGATGGATGTCGAAGTCAATGCACAAATGATTGCAGAGAATAGGGAGTGAATAACTATAGCAGTCCTTTATTATTTTCGTGGCTGCACGATATGAACATAAAAAAAGGAAATCCGGGTATTCGAGATTATAGCTATTCAAAGCATCACGGAGAGAATAAGCGTCAAATGATGTGTTGTGGGCAATTATTAAATGTCCATTCAAATATGAAGCAATCTCTGGCCAAACATCTGGCAGTTCCATGCAGTTCTCAGTCATCTCTGGAGTAATGCCATGAATAGAAATATTGAATTCATCATAAAAATTTCCATGTGGTCTGATGAGCCAGGTCTTCGTTTCATAAACTACAGAATTCTTGACAACCGTCAAACCAAATTCACAGATAGAACTACGATCACTGTTGGCTGTTTCAATGTCAATGGCAACGAAATTGATACCATCAACAGAAAAAGGTGTTTCTAAAAAATTGGAATCCATGATTATGTTAATTTTTTAGTTGAATTTTCACTTATGTGAGGATTATGTTAATTATTTAGTTAAATTTTCAATATGGCCAGAAGCCTGTCGACCTCATGTTCATGGGCGACCTGTTGATGATGAATCTCCTCGATAAGGCGGAGAATGATGCCGCTCTCATTGACATTGACACTGGCATCTTTCCCTATTGCATTATTGCTGCCATTTACATCTCCATGTTTATTCTCAGGGGAATCATTACGAGTAGTGGTAGGGCCAAGATCGTAATACAGCTTACCTTTGTAGCTCATATATCTTATAAATTACTAGTCATTTTTTCAACGATGCTGAGCAGACGATCGACCTGTCGCTGGCTCTCCGACACCAGCTTGCGCTGCTCAGATATTTCATCAAGCAATTTCTCCACAATTTTTGAATCATTGCTGTTCGACACGGAAGCACCGTGGCCAATGGCATTGCTGTCGCCTGATATGTCACCAATCAGCATCGAGCCTTCACCGGTGAGCAACCATTCGGAATTGATCAATCCTTCAAAAGCTGCACAAAAACGAATGATAAAGTTGTCTGTCAAAACCTTTTCATTACCCTTAAGTGCAGCAGACATATTTTGCTGTGTAGTTTTCATTTTCTCTGCTGCATCTTTCTGGGTATGAATGCGGCCTTTACTCCTCAGATACTCATACGATTTCTTGAATCTTTCTTTTCTATTCATAGTATTTTTAATGTTAATAATTATTAAAATAATGTATAATATTATTGAGATAATAAGTAAATTTATTATCTTTGCAGTGAATTTAATTTTAATTAAGTTTTAATTTATTTTTAATTCTGCAAATTTAATAAATAAAATATTTAAAGCAAATAAATATGAGAAAAAGAGCAAGAAAAATAGACTATGAATGCATAGTCATAATGGCTGGAGTTATGGAGGAACTCCAGCAGATTGGCCTGAAATATACCGGTGATAAATTTTCAGAAGTCACCGTATATAATGCTCTAAAGTTCGCCACAAATAGTGCGGCGGCAAAAGAGATAAGGAATGTTGCTCTCGCTAGAGGAGGGCAGAAGATCACCAAATCCAAAGTCGTCTACGATTAGGACCATGGATATAAGCCAGAAATAAAAAAACTAATGATTCCATCATGCATAATTCCATCCCGCCCGAAACCGCGAGGAAGTAGGACGGGAATTCTAAAGAAATGTGGTAGATAGAAGGAAAGTATCTGCGGCAGAAGCGTCTGCCAAAAAAAAGTTTTTTTCTTAAAAACCCAATTCATACTCAATTTTCTCGTCCGAGACCGTGAGGCAGTAGGACGAGTTTATGGGCGCGAAAAGCCGGAATAAAAAAGAGCGAACCGGCGTGTCAATGGTGAGTAGCTTGCGAGAAGTGAAGCAGCAAGGACGTCCCTATGCCGACGGGGACGATAAAAGAACGGTCGGATGTAATTTAAACAACAATTCGGTAAATAGTTACTCGTCAAGTACTACAACGAATCTTTGAGAATGTCATCTATGTTTGATTATTCATCGCCTTGCACACCACAGAATCCCGAATGAGCTGCAGGAGCGTCACCTGCCGTCGCCCACATGATCAAAAACAACTAATAACGTATGATGCTATGGCGAGCGTGAGAGACAACCTGTTGTACCGGCTCCGGAAGAAGGGCGTGGTAGTGATAACGAAAGCGCGGACGGTGGACATCCCACACGGCTCGGATCCCTGGGAGCGTATAGAAGTGGTCCGTCTATGTAAAGAATTCGGTTTCGCAGTTCAATTTATCCTGTCATGAGTGAGATCAGAAGAATACTGGAGGTAAGCTGTCCCGGCTGTCTGCTCCGCAGCGGTCAGACTGAGGAGCTGGAGGTTGAAGGGCTGAGATGCAGCGCCTGCGGTGGTCAAGGCTGGCATTGGAGGAGCCTGGATGACTATGAGAGTGAAAAGGTGGCTTGCGGTGTCTGCGGCGGGAGCGGTGTGATGTCCGCCCGCATCCGAATAGAATGGCTCCGCAGCGGCCGTCATGATAACCCTAAAATATTAAAGCGAAAAAATAATGAATCTTAATTTTTTGAATTATGAAAAAAGAAGTCTTAATTGAAAAAGCTAATCAGCTGTATAACGATGTTGTCGCTAATTTTCCTCGAATAGTAGGGTGGCAGCTGCAAATATTAGAGGATATAAGTCAAATCAAGATAATTCCTGTACGAGAAGATTTTATCGGAATAGCCTTTATAAACTGGGTAAAGGAAACGGCCAGAGGTTATGGTTTTGTTTTTTTTGGTATTGATATAAAAAAAGTAGCCTTATTGTTTAGTGCTTTATGAAAAAAAATGCTGAAGGAGCTTCACCATCAGCTATCACCCCCAAAAAACAAACAAAATGGAAATAATAGACGAAAAAAAAGTGGGCCAGATCATTGAAGAGGCAAACATCATTTTAGAGAACATACGGCAAGCTATTCCTGAAAATTCCAGATCTATGTCAGTTTTATTAGCACTGGCGAAGGCGCTGAAAAGTATAGCCAGGTATATAAATGAAAGTAACTCCGAAGTAAAAATGAAGAAATTAGTTCTTTATGCCCTGGACGCTCTCAAGGATGATGAGGAATCAGCTCAAAGTCAGATTTAACGTAATGTTTTGAATTATGGAATTAAATAGATACTATAGCGAGACAGTCTTCGAGGAAATGAGAAGGCTGAAAGAAGTACATGACCTGCCGGTTGATTTCGTGTATCGGTATCTTGACACGGGAAAAATTCATGTGATGATGTATGTGGATGAAACCGACTACTGGCTGTCAGTATGGTTGGAGGAAAAGGCAAATGGCCGGCATGAGCATCTCACGAAAATAAAAAGAGAAATGGCGGCATACAACAGCAAGGTGGTGGCCATAATGGAGAAAAAGTTTCTCAAACATTCTCTCCCCATAGAAATGACCATCGGTCCAATTCAGGATTTGAAAAGGGATGTGACCATAATGTATGTCGAGGAAGACTTTCTGCTGGTGTCATGGCTTATCATGAGCTCTATCGACGAATATCTATTACAATAGATAACAAGAGGAAAAGAATTGGTCTGATCATGCAACAAAAAAAATAATGACGACATGACACTGAAAGAGCAACAGCAACAGGCGGAGCGGCGTTCATACGAGCTGCGCGTCTCAGATATTCCACTGCAGCGTAATCCGCTCAACGGACGGTTCCTGAAGGGCCATACGCCGGCAAACAAAGGAAAGAAATGGAGCGAGTATCTAAGCAAGCGAAAGCAAAAAAGGTGTGCCAAAGGATGGGAAAATCTTAAAAGACACAGAGGTAAACATGGTCCTGGCCGTCCGAAAAAACCAGTCATCGCGGTCAACGAAAATGGAAAATGGCTCTATCTGTCGTCCTGTAAAGAGGCTGGGAGGCTCCTCAGTGTCAGGTCGGAAAACATTCTGCGATGCTGCAATCAAAATCTGATAGGCACGAAAGACCGGAAGGGCAACATCAACTGCGACCATAAGTATATGGGGCTCCGTTTCTACTTTGAATCAGACTCAAAATGGATAGATAAAACCAATCAAAAATAATCATAATAAAAAAAACTGAAGAAATGAAAGTACAAGAAAACAAATCATCAGCAGGATGCCTCGACATCTTCATGGCGGCACTCGCCATCGTCTTCATCACGCTCAAATTAGGACACATCATCGACTGGCCGTGGTACTGCGTGCTTGCACCCATCTGGGCTCTGATCATCCTCTACGTCTTCTACATCATACTGGGCGTGTGGATCATCTGGCGGAAAGAAAACCAAAAAAATAAGAGGCCATGACGTTCAAAAATGAAACTACCAGGGAACTGGCAATCAAGGGGGGGGTACTTGACTTTATCTACAAGCTGAAGGTCAAGCATATCCTGCCTATCCGCATCGACCCAGGGAAGGAAGTCGATAACCTTCAGACGGTCACACTCGTGTACGACCGGGAAGACACGCTCCTGGTCAACTGGCTCATCGACAAAGCCTGTAACATGCACATGGATGCAGAGGATGACTGAGGCCATCACTCTATGAGTTTAACTATTTAAAAGTAAGGATTATGGAATTGCAGACGGTTCCTGACGTGCCGAACTACAGGGTTGACGTTGAGAATGGTGTCGTATATAAGATGGCGTACGGAAGGCTGATGGAGGTGAACATGCGCTCTAAGTACAAGTCGTTCACCATACAGGTGGGTGGAAGAACTGTTGGCACGACACTTTACAGGATGATGTACTGCGCCATCAATCAGATAGAACTGACGAAGATACCTTCTGACATCTGTATCAGCATGGAGGATGGAAGGCTGGTGGTGCAAGACCGCAGTATGGTGAGAGCGAAGGCGGAGGTGGCGAAGAAGAGGACAGCTGAAAGATTGGAGCAAGTGAAGGCGAACATGGATTTGATTGAGCGGTATTACAAGGGCGATGTAGAGCCGATGCTTGACTATCTTGGTAAGGTCGAGAAGGCTCTGGTATTGCACTTTGTGGATGTCAAGGGGATATGTCGTGTGCGGTCAGAGATAATTGTCGGGAATGCGGTAAACCTGTATCTTGACAAGCTCAAGGAGGGTGTGGCATCCTTCTCTGTAAAGAAGAGCGTGATGAGCCTTGCGTATAGCGAGAATAAGAAGCTGTCAAGGGCGATTAAGATGAATAAGCAATATGTTTTTGACCAATTGTTTAAAACGAGGAATTATGATTTGTGTGCAATGTAAGAGGATGACTGAGGCCATCACTCTATGCGTAGAAAAAAACTGAATACAGAACCTAAAAAAAATAATCTGATGAAACTACAAGAATTTGAACCGCTCATTCCTGCGGACCTCGAGCCCGTCGAGGTTTTCCTTCGCCATGGGGAAGTCACAAAGTGCTACCTGAGGAGAAAAGAAGACAAAGCTCGTTTCATTATCGACGCAAAAGGAAAGGCATCACGCTTCGAACCCAAGATCAAACGGTTCCTGCCTGAGCCAGAGTATGACCTGAAGAAATAAAGAGCCATGGTGTCAATACAGGACTTATATGCAGCGAGCAACGCAGGGCTCGACATCATCCTCCTGTGCGTCACTGACCCCTCCAAGGTTCGCGACGCAATACAGGCGGGTAAGAAATTTGCCCTGCGCGACGAGCGGACACCATCCAGCTCGGCTCGACAATACAATGGAGTGTGGAAGGTGACGGATTTCGGCGACACAGGACATGCTGAGTCGCCAATCGACCTCTACATGCGCATCAATGGCATACAGTCTTTCCCCGAGGCCGTGGCACGTCTGGCGCAGATCTACAACCTTACCGACGAGCTCCGGGCGGAAGTCAACAAGCCGCATGTGGAGAAGAAGCCGGCTAACATCGACCAGGAGGAGGGAAAGAAATACTTCGAGTTCAACGAAGCTTTCTCGGCTGAAGAACTGAAGATCCTCGGGCCGAACGTCCGTCAGGAGACATGCGACGCGCTGCACTGGCACTCCGTCAAGTGGGTGTGCGACATCAAGAACAGGGAGGCTACCTACAAGTACTCCAACGACAAGTACCCTATTTTCATGCGTGAGTGCCTCGTCAGCAAGGAGTCCGACGGAAAGCCGGAACGTAAGTTCTACAAGATCTACGAGCCGCTCAACACGCAGAAGCAATGGCGATTCCAGTACACGCCAAAGGGCGAGAAACCACGCAGCTACATCAATGGGCTTGCGGAACTGACGGAGGAGTACGAGCGGTACAACAGCGAAGAGGAGGCACTCTTCTTCCAGGATCCGCGCAACGAGGGAAAACCCTACAAGCAGAAGAAGCTGGAATGTGCAGTCATCTGCTCCGGAGAGCGCGACGCTCTCTGCATAAGGGCTCTCGGCTACTTCCCGCTCTGGTTCAACTCTGAGACATACCGCGTGTCAGAGGACGAGATGTGGGAGATTCGACGGCGCGTCGAGACCATCTACAACATCCCGGACATCGACTCCACCGGAGTGCTGAAGGGTACGGAGATGGCCATCGAACACATCCACATACACACGATCTGGTTGCCGGAATGGCTCAAATCCTACCGCGACCGACGTGGCAAGCCGAAGAAGGATTTCCGCGACTGGAGCGAGCTCCGGCCAAGGAAGGCAGACTTCAAGAACCTTCTCCAGCTTGCCAAGCCGGCAAAGTTCTGGGTGGAGTACTACAACGAGAAGAAAGGCAACTACCAGTACGAGATAGATTCCGACTGCATGCGCTATTTCCTCACGCTGCATGGGTTCTACGCACTGCACGACGACAACATCACCGAGCCTCACTTCATCCGAGTTCAGAACAACATCGTGCGCAACGTCACAAAAAAGGACATATACAACTACGTCATCAAGTGGGCGGAGGAGCAGTTCCTGCCACGCGACGTGCGCAACCTCATCCTCAATTCACCACGTATCTCAAATGGTGTCATCGCCAACCTACGGGAAATCACACTTGACTTCGACAAGGCTGACCAGCATTCGCAGTTCTTCTTCTTCAAGAACATCACGTGCCGCGTCACTGCAGACGGCATCGAGGCGTTCCAAGGACGCACGGCATCCATCGATAAGTATGTGTGGGAGGAGAATGTCATTCCGCACCACATCAGGATTAACGAGAATGCCTTCGAGATAACATCCTGCGAGCACGATGGAACATGGGACTTCGACATCCAAGTCAAGTCCTGCAGGTCGAATTTCTTCCGCTACCTCATCAACTCCAGCCGGATGTACTGGCGCAAGGAGCTCGAGGAGCTCACGGATACAATGTCCACGCAAGAGGCGGAGAAGTACAAGAGGGATCACCATTTCTCCATCGACGGGCCGCTGCTCTCTCCGGAGGAAATCGAGGAGCAGAAGCGCAACCTCATCAACAAGATCTTCGCCGTCGGGTACTATCTACACAACTACAAGTCCATGTCGAAGGCCTGGGCGCTCTTCTCCATGGACAACAAGGTGGCTGAAGACGGAGAGTGCAACGGACGAACCGGAAAGTCCTTCCTCTTCAAGGTGCTCTCCTATTTCGGCAAGACGGTCAAACTCTCAGGACGGAACCCCAAGCTTATGGACAACCCACACGTCTTCGACCAGGTGACGGAGCATACCGACTACCTGCTCATCGACGACTGCGACAAATACCTACACACAGGAGTGTTTTACGACATCATCACGTCGGACATGACGGTCAACCCGAAGAACAACCAGTCATACACCATCCCGTTCGAGAAGTCGCCGAAGATTGCATTCACCACCAATTATGTGCCGGCTAATTTTGATCCCTCCACGGAGGCTCGTCTGCTCTACCTCGCCTATTCCGACTACTACCACCAGAAAACTGAGGACAACGAATATCTGGAGACACGATCCATACGCGACGACTTCGGAAAGGAGCTCTTTGCGAAAGACTATTCCGAGGAGGAGTGGAGCGAGGACTGCAATTTCATCATGCAGTGCTGCAGGTTCTACCTCTCCGTGGCCAACAAGAACATCAAGATTCAGCCGCCGATGAAGAACATCGTCAAGAGGAAGCTCATCAGCGACATGGTGGTCGGATTCGAAGAATGGGCGACCGCATACTTCTCGCACGACAACCTCAACCGCTTCATCGAGAAGGACGAAGCGATGAAGGATTTCATGGCTGGGTACAACCTCAAATCACTTACTTCTCAGCGGTTCACCAAGGCACTTCGGGCATACGCTCTGCTCAACGAGTCAAGGCTACAGCTCAACCCACCGGAACTTTGCAACGCCGGTGACCGAATCATACGGAAAAACGCAGAAAACCAAGCGAAAATCATGATATACATGCGCGATCTGAAGAACTACAAGCCGGAGGCCGACTTCGTGCCAGACGAGCAGCCTTTCTGAAGGATTGCAGGCAGATGAACGTATCGAAAATAATATGCTGATATGAAGGAAATAGATTTAATGCGACTATATAACAGAGTGCTTAACACATTCGGTATAGTCAACCAAACATTCATGCTGGTAGAAGAATGCGCTGAGTTGCTTAACGCCGTGGCGAAGATGAAACGAGGCAGGGCAGGAAAGGAAGATATAATCACGGAACTTGCAGACGTGTCAATTATGGTCGAGCAAATGGCATTCTTCTATGGTTGGGAAGATTATAAAGAAGAAAAAGAAAGGAAGCTGACAAGGCTTGAAGATAGAATCAATCACCACACGAAGAAAGGAGGTGTTGGATGAATTACGAAGCTATCTTCCCCACACACAAATCCCAGTACGACCAGCTCTGGAACAGCGATCCGGTCTTCCGTGAAGTATCTAAGAAGGTATATCGCTATCTTGACCGCCTGCCACCTGGACGTCAGCTCTGCTTCCACAGTTACTCAGGCGACAAGCTCAAATACATCATATACACCTGCTGGGCATACTATTGGGAACCTCCACACCCAGAGCACTGGACGTTCGCACCCGACTTCTCCGCATTCCGGCATCACCGGAACTGACACCTTCAGAGACGGCCACTGTTGACATGGCCATTCAAAAATCAAAAGCAAAAGCGACGCATTCACACTCCTGGATGCGTCGCTTTTTGCGTGCAGTACATTTTGACCAATCCGCCACTCGGCGGTTTTGCTCCTCCCCCTCCTTCATCCTTTTTTGTCCGAAAATTTTGTAACTTTGTAACTCGAATTAGCAAGAGAAGATAAATAACTGAAAATCAAATAGAAAAAAGGGGTGAATTTGGTTACAAACTGGTTACAAACTGGTTACAAACATTTTGTAACTTTGTAACCAAGCACAAATCAGAGCCTTCAGAATCCTCTGGTTACAAAAATACTCAGCGGTTACAAACTGGTTACAAAACTTTTTGTAACTTGTAACTTTCTCAATTACAATGTGTTTTACCCTACAGGTTACAAAGTTACAAAGTTATAGAAATTTCTGACGAAATTCAGAGAACAAAGAAAAAACAAAAAATACGTCTTGCAAAATTAGAGTACAAAATGAACAATTTTGTAGGAATTTACTTGATAAATTGAACAAAAAATGGTAAATTTGTAAATATAACCGACCTCATCATGTATACCGTTTTTCTCACTCTCGAACCATACCTGGCTCAATGGCTCATTCACCAGACAGGGGGGCAAAAGCTAATTCGAATGAAGAAAGGAAGTGTGGAGAATGCTGTGCTGCAGCTGCTCGTCACAAAACCGCCGAAGGATAAGGACTGGAGACCACAGCTGAAGCCGGAGCCGGGACAGGTGGAAATTGTGCTTCCGTATAATCACTTCAAAAACATCAGGTATAATTTCTATCTGCCCAAAAAAGCGGAATTACTGCTGCATACAATTCTGCGAAACAGATTCAAGGTGCAGCTCTGGAATGATCTCCACAAAGTGAGCAATGTCAACAAGCAAAAAGACGTGATGATTTCTAAATGGATGGAGGATCACGGAATCGAAGACAACGACAGGAACTGGAATACCATCGCGAAAATTTTGCAACGAACAAAAAAAATATACAAAAACTCAACCACTTAAAAAGCGAATTGTCCACCTGATTATCTGATAATCATAACACTAATCAAAAAATCATGCAGTCATTACCTAGTATCATACGAATTTTTACAGTTCCATGCAGCCAGCTCATACCGAACATCATGGAAAAATATCTAGCAGGAGTGCCGGTCGGAATCTATCTGCTGACTAATGAGATAGAGCAGTACGGAACTGGTTCCTGCACTGCAGAGACGGCCATCGAGGAGGGCTCACTTATAGAGAAGACGACGCTTCAGTTCGAGACAACACAGCAGCTGGAGAACGGAGAACATCTGGCTTTCGTCATCTTGGATGCCAACCTGCAGTACTACATCATTGGAGTAAGGGAGAAGCCGTATCCTCTCGTGGAGGTAAGAAAGGATATCAGTCCGGATGCTAATGTAAGCACAGTCAAGGTGACGCTGACAAGACGGAAATCACTAATACCGTGCAGCGTCTGAAAAAAATGTCTTTTTCGGCACTTTTTTTAATAGGTACATTTGCAAGCATCAAAAGAACATAAGAATTCACTTATTTTACTTTATGGGCAAAAAGTATCAAATGCACCTCAGGGGATATGTCGGCGGATGGGATTTCGACGCCGAATATGTCGATTATATCCTCAATAAATACAAGGATCAGCCGGTGAACGTGCTCATCGACTCACTCGGTGGCTCTCTGGCCACTGCACTCTCAATCGTCGCATCTTTCAAACGCCATGGCAATGTCCACGTACACTTCGTAGGTATGAACGCATCAGCTGCCACCATCGCGTCCATGGGAGCAAAGTCCATCACCATGGACTCGTCTGCCATGTACCTGGTCCACAAATGTTCTGTGGAGTTCATCAAGTGGGCATCGGCTAACTCAGACAAACTCGCTGAGATAATCAAGGAGGCAGAGCAGAAGAAGACCGACTTGGAGAAGATGGATCTGAATGTGGCGCAGCTCTATGCTTCCAAGTGTAAGAAGAAGACGGAGGATCTTCTCGCGTTGATGAAGAAAGGAGGATGGCTCACGGCGCAGGAGGCAATGGAATATGGTTTCGTGGACGAAATCACTTCCTTCGATGAGGATGAGGCACCGATCATCACGGACAGCATTGCCGCTGACATGATGGCATCGGGGATTCCAGTTCCATCCTCTTTCATCCATAACGAGGAACAGCATACTGGCTTGTTCACTCGATTTGTTGAGTCGCTGACTCGTTTCTTCTCTTCAGAAAACAAAAATCAAAATAACAACAAACCTAACAACGAGACAGAAATGAAAAATCAAACAACAACAAAGGAAGCTCAGGAGCAGCAGACTGAGACTCAGGAGCAGCAGACGGAGACTCAGGAGCAGCAGACAGAGACCCAGGAGCAGCAGACAGAGACTCAGGAGCAGCAGACGGAGACTCAGGAGCAGCAGACGGAGACTCAGGAACAGCAGACTGAAGCTCAGGAGCAGCAGACGGAAGTCGAAGCGTTGAGAAGAGAAAACGAAACACTCAAAGCTGAAATCAAGGCACTGAGAGATGCGCCAGGAGACAAGACCAAGAAAGTCGTCGAGGCGAACAAGACGAAACAGGAGGACAACGCTTACGCGCAATACGTCAACACGGAGAATAATGCCAGAGACCTTTACAACGCCATCAAGAGATAAGCGTTGAAAAGGGCTCGCTTAAATCGAAACTAAAAACTAAAAATCATATAATATGGCTGGAAAAATCAATTTCACACTAGAGGAATTTCAGAAGGCCGCTCACAAGTTCCGCCCGGAACTCCTTCGACTTCCGATCATCACACTCAGAGACCACTCTCTCAAGTTTTTCACCGAACGTCCGGGTATCAGATACAAGGAGTCTGTAGGGACCATCGACGCAGATGTCGAGCTCGCGCCATACAAGGCTTCTCGCCGTCATGATCTCAATCCGGATCTCATTCACCGGACGCTGGAGACGTTCCTCGGAGCGGCGGTCGAGGATTTCGAACCGAACGCTACCATCTCCACTCTGCTCGGTATTACCGGAGATACTAAGGGAGAAGGACAGTTCAGACAGCCGTCTGCAATTGCTGCGCTTTCCCTTATCGCTCAGAAGATCGGAGAAAAACTCAACCAGAACTTGTTCAAGGCTGCCAGAAGTGAAAATGGTGACACTACCGAAGAACTCTTCAACGGATTTGACACCATCACGCAGACAGAGATCACTGCGAACAATATCTCTACGGCGAAGGGCAACCTCATCGAGCTCTCTGAGCCGATCACCAAAACCAACGCCTACGACCTGCTCACGGAGGAGGTACTCTACAAGCTCACAGATGAGATGAGAGCTCAGGAACTCTACATCTACTGTGCGCAGTCTATCAAGGACAAGTACGACCAGGCGTACTTCGCCACGCACGGACATGTGCCGTTCTACCAGCAGTACACCCAGAGCTTGCTCGAGGGCAGCGAAGGCAAAATCAAGTTCGTGCCGCTCGTCGGAAAGGCCGGGTCTGAGTTCATCCACATCTCGAACAAGAGCAACATGCTCGTCGGCTACGACCAGATGGGAGATATGGAGTCAGTGTCCATCGAGAAGTACGCACCGTTCATCCTCACGTTCGTCATGACGATGTTCTTCGGAACACAATTCGAGTCAATCAGCCCTAAGCGTCTCCAGGTCGTTAAGCTCGCGGCTTCGAACGCTGGAGGTGAGGGCACTGGTGGGAACACTGGAAGCTAACTTCGCACAAGATAGAGATGCCCCTACGGGTGTCTCTATCTAAATCCCATCTGCTTGGAAATAAATCTCAAATTTTTAAATCAAAACTCAATATGAAAAATTGCTCGAATCTTCAGCAGTCGCTTGACTGGTGTCTCGGAACTCCGGAGCTGCCTGGTATCAAGCGCAAAATCTACTATATCGACAAGTCGCAGATCGCGAAGTGGCCAAAGTACGATAGAGACGATCTCGGACGAGTGAAATCTGCGACGTTGGTAGGATCATTCACTCTCGTGGCTGATGCCACTTGGAAGTTCATCGTCATACTGGCTGACAAATCTCAGCTCACATCGGAAGCACAGGGCGAGGTGCCGTCACAGACGCAGCTCAACAAGCTCGTGGCTGTGCATCCAGGAGTGGGACCAGAGGCGTCTGCAGCTGCTGCATACCTCAACAATGGTGACAACGTGTTCGTCGTTGAGGACATGAAAGGTAAATTCCGGGTTGTGGGTTCGGAGAAGTGGCCTGTCAAATCCACTGTGGCCCAGGACAACGGACAGGGAGCTACCGGCACCACTTCCACCACCATCAACGTGGAAGCGACGGACGAAGTTCCATCCCCATTCTATGTCGGTACACTCACCACGGAGGAAGGTGAAATCGACTGCTCCGGTGAGGATGGCGGCGAAAACCCAGCAGGCTGATTCCTCTATTCTTGAATTAGTGCGTATTTTTTGCCAGAACCCCGGTATGCCTGCATATCGGGGTTCTGTGAAAAGAGATGATGGCAGAGGATATCATTACAGTTCCGGAATTGGAGGATGTCTATGCTCAGATTGAAGTGCCGGAAATCACGGAGCTCTCGGTCTCTGAACAGAGAGAGGTGAAGGATATATTCAGTCTGAAGCAGCGCAAGGCCTGGGACAAGACCATGGAGGCTCGCTGCGACTTCCATTACAGGCTAAGGCTCACGAGACGTGCAGACACCAACTTCGTTTCCATCTGGCAGAAGTCTGTTTTCGGTAGAACACTCACGGACATCAAGGGTGATGACAGCATGATACCGTTCTTCGCGGAAAATATCTCACCGGTCATTAAGGAGATGATCGGACCGAACATCAGCAAGGGGTCATGGGCTGTAGTTACTACACCCATGCGAAGGCATACGGAACACAATTTCGCATCGCTCATCTCACAGCGTATTGCTGATATTCTTCAGATACCTTTCTATTACGATTGTGCAAGGTGCCGGAACAGACAGCGGGTGGGTGCGGTGTTTACACCGAATAACATACCATCGCAGCAGAACATCATCGTCTTCGACGATTTCGTCACTACAGGATCAACTCTCCATGGAATGAAAGAGCTGCTGTGGCAGCTGGGGAAAAATTGCTGTTTCTTCGCCGGAATAAACAACGCTATGTAAGTGTATGATTAAAGTTTTTTTCTAAAAAACTCAACCACTTAAAAACGTTTTTGTCCACCTATGGAAGTCTATTTCAACAAGCCTCAATTACTCACACAACTCATCGGTGCGAATATATCAGTCATCGTGGCTGGGCGTCGTACTGGCAAGACGGACAGCATTGCCGCTCCGTTTGTCCTCCGCAACATGCAGCGCATGCCTGGCTCCACTGGAGGCATAGTTGTCCCCACCTTCAAACATGGTCTTACCAACACTCTCCCGGGGTTGTTCGCAGCTTGGAAACGCTGGGGATATATCCGTGGCATCCATTACGTCATCGGACGTAAGCCACCACGGACTTTCGCCAAGCCTATCATCGAGCCTGCAGAGTATGAGCACGTCATATCCTTCT
>Ga0256404_1008182_pt1 | contig 15920 bp, 10 predicted proteins | sample RumenRJG_01DNA_FD_185990 | JGI IMG/M metagenome (GOLD analysis project Ga0256404, IMG submission 185990) | Bovine rumen microbial communities from Lethbridge, Alberta, Canada - RJG_01 | ecosystem: Host-associated > Mammals > Digestive system > Stomach > Rumen | place: Canada: Alberta | collected...
GTTCATGCCTCCGTTTTCGTTCCTGTTCCCATTAATCCCCGTGGTAGTGCCCGCAGCATTGAAGGCGATGGTGCCGTCGGCGTTCTGCGTAATGTCAGTAATGCCTACGGTCATGAACATTTCGCCATTACTGTTAGGATGATAGAGCGAGGCGGCAGGCTCTGATTGGGGCGTAAGGCTGTTGTTGTTGTAAGTGGGGTAGGGTGCTGACGTGCTGCTGTGCGAATAATTGTCAGCATGGAAGATGGTGCAGCGCTGGTGGTCGTTGACGGCTCCCGGCCCGTATTCGGGGTAGTCCTCATAATTGCCGATAGTGTTGACGAGGTTCCAGTACCACACCGTCTCGTCGTAGTCCACATGCAGCACCAGCAGTCCGCTGCCCGGCAGGTAGTAGTCCCAGCTGACGGGCTGGCGGTTCTCTATCAGGTAGTACTCGTCGGGGTAGGCATCGTTGTAGATGATGTAAGCCTCGCCTCCCTCGGTGAGCGACTTCATCTGGCTGACTTCCTCGTCGCCCTTCAGCTCCACGGGGGTGAGCCAACCGCTGTACATACGCTCGTAGCTGGTATAGCCGGCAGGCGTGAAGGCATTATCATTGTAGCTGCCACCGGCCATGAGCGACCAACGGCCCATGCCGTAGTTGCCGCCGTATTCAACGTCGTAGAAGTCGGGCAGTCCGAGGCAGTGGCTGAACTCGTGACAGGTGGTGCCGATGCCGTCTATGTGGGTGTTGCTCTGCATCTCGCATGAACAGGCGTAGGTGTCGATGACCACGCCGTCGAGGGTGATGGTGCTGCCTTCAGCCTCCGTCAAGTTCCACTCGTGAGGCCAGATGGTGTTGGAGCCGCCGCCGGAGTTCTCGCCACGTCCGGCATAGATAATCATGACCTGGTCCACCTCGCCGTTGCCGTCCCAGTCGTAGTCGGCGAAGTTGATGTCGTCGTCGATGGCCTGACAAGCCGTTATCACCATTTCGCCTGGATGCAAGTCGAAGTTGTACTTTCCGCCGTTTTCACCGTAGTAGGCATAATCGTAGGGCATGGGAATAGGCCCCACCACGTCGAACTTGAGGTCGAAGAGGCCTCGGCTTTGGTCGAGGAAGTAGTCATGGACGCTGGCGTGGAAACCGTCGATGGTGCTGAAGCCCGGCTCGTTGGCAATGCGCTGGTAGAGCTCGAGGTCGTGGCCGCTGCGGAACTTCTGGACGGCGAACTCCACAAGGATGATAAGTCCGCGTTTAGAACCTTCGTACAGCCTGTTGGCCGACCGTCTGGCAGCACGCCGCTTAGCAGCCTGGGCGCGACGCTTGGTGGCAGTCCGCTTCATCTGTTGCAGGTCAGAGGGGCTGACCGGTTGTCCGTTGTCAGTGAATATGCGTCCGTCGTCGGTTGTCCAGAAGTGCAAGTGCTCGTCACCAGTGAGGACGGCACTGACCTGTGTGCCGTCGGCCAGCGTCAAGGTCCGGCGTGTGCCCGGCTTGGCTGGAACAGCGTGTGAAAAGGCCGTTGTGGCAGCCAGAAATAGTAGTAGAATGGCTATTCTTTTCATTTTAGAATTGTTTTGAGTTACAAAAGTACGAAGAAATCTTCGTTTTCAGTTCTAAATGAAGGGCTTTAACGTTTTTTGGTAAAAAGTTTTCCAAAACGGATTACTTTGTAACGGAAAAATTCCTAAAAGTTTTCCGAAAAAATAATTTGTAGTGTGAGATAAAGTTACTACCTTTGCAGAAAATTTAAACTGACGTATTAATGGAACCAATAAAAACCTACACTTACGACGAGGCTTTAGAGGCTTCGCGACAATATTTTGACGGTGATGAGCTCGCCGCCAGAGTATGGGTGACCAAGTATGCGATGAAAGATTCGCAGGGGCGTATCTATGAGCAGTCGCCAGCCGACATGCATCGCAGGATAGCCCTCGAGATTGCCCGTATAGAACAAAAGTACGCTAACCCGATGTCGGCAGAGGATATATTCGCGCTGCTCGACCATTTCCGCTATATTGTTCCGGCAGGAAGTCCGATGACGGGCATCGGCAACAACCATCAGGTGGCCTCGCTGAGCAATTGCTTCGTGATTGGACTCGACGGTAATGCCGACTCGTATGGTGCCATTCTGCGCATTGACGAGGAGCAGGTGCAGCTGATGAAGCGTCGTGGCGGCGTGGGTCATGACTTGAGCCACATACGTCCGAAGGGGTCGCCGGTGAACAACTCGGCGCTCACCTCGACGGGGCTGGTGCCCTTTATGGAGCGATATAGTAATAGTACGCGCGAGGTGGCACAGGACGGCCGGCGCGGTGCGCTCATGCTTTCGGTGAGCATCAAGCATCCTGACTCAGAGGCTTTTATTGATGCCAAGATGACTGAAGGGAAGGTAACGGGGGCCAATGTCTCGGTGAAAATAGACGATGAGTTTATGGAGGCCGCCGTCAACAACAAACCCTACGTACAGCAGTGGCCCATTGACAGCCAAGAGCCTGAATGGCGGAAAGAGATTAGTGCAAAGGACCTGTGGGCAAAGATAGTGCACAATGCGTGGAAGAGCGCCGAGCCCGGCGTGCTGTTCTGGGACACCATTCTGCGTGAGAGTATTCCGGACTGCTACGCTGACCTTGGCTTCCGCACCGTTTCCACGAACCCCTGTGGCGAGATTCCCCTTTGTCCCTACGACTCATGCAGGCTGCTCTCCATCAACCTCTATTCGTACGTGGTTAATCCCTTCACTAAAGAGGCCTACTTCGACTACGACCTGTTCCGCGACCATGTAAGGAAAGCCCAGCGACTGATGGACGACATCGTCGATTTGGAGCTGGAGAAGATAGACCTGATACTGGAGAAGATAGCTTCCGATCCGCAGCTGCCTGAAGTGAAGGGAGCCGAAGAGCACCTCTGGGAGAAAATTAAGAACAAGAGCTCGAAGGGCCGTCGCACAGGCGTGGGCATCACGGCCGAGGGCGACATGATAGCCGCCATGGGGCTGCGCTACGGTACCCAGGAGGCTACCGACTTCTCGGTCAACGTGCACCGCACGCTGGCCCTTACAGCCTACCGCTCGTCGGTAGAGATGGCCCGTGAGCGTGGCGCCTTCGAAATCTACGATGCCCGCCGTGAGGAACAGAACCCGTTCATTCTGCGACTCAGAGAAGCCGATGACCAGCTGTATAAAGACATGGTGAAGTACGGCCGCCGTAACATTGCCTGTCTGACCATTGCCCCCACGGGCACCACCAGTCTGATGACGCAGACCACGAGTGGCATTGAGCCGGTCTTCATGCCCGTGTATAAGCGCCGTCGAAAGGTTAACCCCAGTGACACCGATGTGCATATTGACTTTGTTGACGAGGTGGGCGACTCGTTCGAGGAGTATATTGTCTATCACCCCAAGTTCATGAAGTGGATGGAGGTGAACGGACTCGACACCACAAAGCGCTACACCCAGGAGGAGATAGACGCGCTGGTGGCCCGCTCTCCATATTATAAGGCCACGGCCAACGATGTTGACTGGCTGATGAAGGTACGCATGCAGGGTGCCATTCAGAAGTGGGTTGACCACTCCATCAGCGTCACCGTCAACCTGCCTAACGACGTTGACGAGGCCCTGGTGAACCGTCTCTATGTAGAAGCATGGCGTTCAGGCTGTAAGGGCTGCACCATCTACCGTGACGGAAGCCGTGCCGGTGTGATGATAGCCGTTGAGAAGAAAAAGGAAGAGAAGCCCGTTGAGGCTCCCTGCAAGCACCCCGAGGTCACCGAGGTGCGCCCGCAGGTGCTGGAATGCGACGTGGTGCGCTTCCAGAACAACAAGGACAAGTGGGTGGCCTTCGTCGGACTGCTGGACGGCTATCCCTACGAAATCTTCACCGGTCTGCAGGACGACGAGGAAGGCATCATGCTGCCCAAGAGCGTGACGAAGGGAAAAATCATCAAGCAGCAGAACCCCGACGGCACGAAGCGTTACGACTTCCAGTTTGAGAACAAGCGTGGTTACAAGACCACCGTTGAGGGCCTGTCAGAGAAGTTCAACCCCGAGTACTGGAACTACGCCAAGCTCATCTCGGGTGTGTTGCGCTACCGTATGCCTATTGACCACGTCATCAAGCTGGTAGGCTCACTGCAGCTGAAGAGCGAGAGCATTAACACTTGGAAGAACGGTGTGGAGCGTGCCCTGAAGAAGTACGTCATCGACGGTACCGAGGCCAAGGGTCAGAAGTGTCCTAACTGTGGTCAGGAGACACTGGTCTATCAGGAAGGTTGTCTTATCTGTAAGAACTGCGGCTCCAGCCGCTGTGGTTGATGTCGGTGCCTATGTGTATGACCAGCTATGTCACCCTGAACGATGTCCGCTTCCATGCCTTCCATGGGGTGCTGCCCCAGGAGACGGCCGTGGGAGCCGACTTCGTGGTGAACCTCCGCTTGGGTTATGACATCTCGCGGGCCATGCGGACCGACGACGTTGGCGACACGCTGAACTATGCCGAGGTCTATGAGCTCGTCAAACACCAGATGGACGTGCCCTCGAAACTGCTGGAACACGTGGCAGGACGCATTGTTGATGCTGTCAGAAAGGCGTATCCCGCTATTACCTCCATCGACTTGGAACTGACGAAACTTAATCCGCCGATGGGTGCCGACTGCAGAGGAGCAGGAGTAGAGATACACTTAATAAATGATAAAACTGATAAGAGTAATAAGAGTTTCTGCTGAAAAATAACTACATTTGCAGCACTTTATAGTATATGATGAGCAAAAAGTTGATACTCTGCTTGTGGATGACGTTCTCGTTTGCGGTTGCGATGACTGCTGCAAACCGTAAGTTTGTGCTTGTTATCGACGCAGGCCACGGCGGCCATGATGCTGGCGCGTTGGGCTATGTCTCGAAGGAGAAAGACCTGACGCTACGCTACGCGCTGGCCTTCGGAGCGGCTGTCGAGAAGAACTGTCCCGATGTCAAGGTCATTTACACCCGCAAGACTGATGTCTTCGTGGAGCTTTGGCGAAGGGCCGAAATAGCCAATCAGGCAAAGGCCGACCTTTTTGTGTCTGTTCATATCAACTCGGTGGGGAAGGGCCGCATAGCCCATGGCTACCAGACCTATACCCTTGGTAAGGGCGAGAGCGGAACGGCCATCGACAAGAACCTTGACGTGGCCAAACGTGAGAACTCTGTCATCCTTCTGGAGCCTAACTATCAGCAGATTTATCAGGGCTACGACCCTAATTCGCCGGAGAGTGACATCCTGTTCGAGTTCATCCAAGACAACAACATGGAACGCAGCGTGGAACTGTCGAAGTACATGCAGCGCTACGTCTGCCGAGCTACAGGCCGTCAGGACATGGGCGCCCACCAGAAGAACCTGGCCGTGCTGCGCCTGTCGGCCATGCCGGGCTGTCTGATGGAACTGGGCTTTATCTCTACGGCCGATGAAGAGCAGTTCATGAACTCTGCCGAGGCCGTGAAACTCTACACGCAGGGTTTCTTTAATGCCTTCATGGCCTATAAGAAACGCTACAACGAGAACATCACTATTCCCTATGAGCCTGACAATGCCCCTGCTATTGAGATTCCGAGTGTGGTGCCAACCTCTCCCCCGGCAGTATCCCCAGAAGAGCGGGTTGTTACGCCACAGCCAGACACACCCTCGCAGCCAGCCTCTACCACCACTCCCCCTACCGTATCCCAAGAAGATGAGGCTGTCGTGACGACTGAGGCGCCTGAGCCTTCGCCTACCGACATTGAAGCGGTGGCCGCCATACAGCCGGGCCGTCCGGTCTTCAAAGTGCAGATAACCGCTAACTCCACGAAGCTGAAAGCCAATGCCGCTCAGTTGAAGGGAGTACGTGACGTTGATTACTATCAAGAGGGCGGGCTGTATAAATACACGGTAGGGGCCTCTACTGACTATAATGAAATCAGCCGGTTGCGCAAACAGCTGCTCGACAAGTTCCCGCAGGCATTCATCATTGCCTTTAAGAACGGTCAGCGCTGCGGCGTGCAGGAGGCTATACGCGAATTCCGGCAAAACAGAAACAAACGATAAAGAAGAATGAAATTCCTGACAAAAGAAGTTCAAATAGCCTTAGTGGCTATCGTAGGCATAGTGGTCCTGTTCTTTGGACTGTCGTTCCTGAAAGGCCTGAACCTTTTCTCCAACAGCAATGCCTATTATGTAAAGTTCGATAACATCGGCGGTCTCTCTGCTTCCAGTCCTGTCTATGCCCGTGGTTATCGCGTCGGTGTGGTCAAGCAAATCATCTACGACTTTGAGAATGCGAGCGACATTGTGGCCGAAGTGGAGCTGAACGAGCGGATGAAACTGCCCGTTGGAACGGCTGCCACGTTGGAAAGCGACATGCTGGGAAACATTAAGATTAACCTGAACTTCCCTGAGGCTATCAATGGTATGATGCAGATGGGTGACACCATCGACGGCACTGTCAATGCCGGCATCATGACCAAGGCGGCAGCACTGATTCCCTCCATTGAGCAGATGCTGCCCAAGCTTGACTCCATTCTGCTCAGTCTCAATACGCTGCTGGCTGACCCCGCCATTCCATCGTCAATGCATAACATTGACCAGATAACGGGTAACCTGACCACCTCGACCCGCGAGCTGAACAAACTCATGGCACAGCTGAACCACGACGTGCCGGGTATGATGACAAAGGCTAACAACGTGCTTGACAATACCGAGCAGCTGACGGGTAATCTGAACCAGATAGACTTGGCGGCCACGATGGCCAAGGTCGATGCCACCCTCGACAACGTGCACCAGATGACCGTGGCCCTTAATAGCGACAAGGGCACGTTAGGACTGCTCATGAACGACCGGTCACTCTACAACAACCTGAATGCAACCATGCATTCGGCCGACTCGTTGCTCATAGACCTGCGCCAGCACCCGAAACGATACGTGCATTTCTCTTTATTCGGAAGAAGGGATAAATAATCGTTGTAATTTTTATTTTGTCTAAATAGGGCCGCTTCGGCGGCCTTCTTTATGGCGGGTTGCACAACCGCTTGATACAACCACTTTTAGGGTAGATGTGTGAAAGCAAATAGCACAGCTCATGAAGTGTGTGCAGTTATTCTGAAAAACGTTGAGTTACATATACTTACAAACCTGCAAGGGGCGGAATTTGAATAAATGTCGGAAAACGCTGAGAAGGCGTTAAACGATAGCAAGTTACGCGCTTTCTGAATAGAAAATGCATAAAACGGAGATTTGCAAGTTTCAAAAAAAAGTGCGAAATTTGCACTCGAAAATCAAGGTTCCCTTGGTAGTCTTTACAAGAATAGACACCATAAAAACCGAAACATTATAAATAAGTACACGCCTATATGCAGAAAAAACATGAGGCGCTATGGGACGACTGCCTTAGTCTGATAAGAAATAACGTCTCAGAGCAGCAATACAAAACGTGGTTTGCGCCAATCGTCTTCGAGTCTTACTCCGAGGACAGCCGCACGGTGTTGGTGCAGGTTCCAAGTCCGTACGTTTACGAGTACTTGGAGCAGTACTACGTGGGTCTGCTTAGTAAGGTACTTACCCGCTGTTTCGGCGAAAGAACCAGGCTTACCTATCGCATCGTTACCGACAAGGCTCACCGCTTGACTCAGGTGGTGGAGGGCGAGCAACCGGGCGAGATAGACACTCCAGCGGCTACAGCCCGCGGCAACAAGGCTCCCACGCCGCTCGATGTGGCCGTGCCACAGCAGCTCAGCTCACAGCTCGATGTCCACAAGACCTTCGCCTCGTTTATTGAGGGCGACAGCAACCGCCTGCCGCGCACCGTAGGCCTCTCCGTGGCTGAGCATCCGGGAAAGACCACCTTCAACCCTTTCTTCGTCTTCGGACCGTCGGGCTGTGGCAAGACCCACCTCATTAACGCCATCGGAGTGCGCTGTAAGGAACTGTTTCCCCAGCGCCGTGTGCTCTATGTCAGTGCCCGCCTGTTCCAGGTGCAGTTCACTGATGCTGTGCGCCATAACACCACCAACGACTTCATCAACTTCTATCAGACCATTGACGTGCTGATAGTCGATGACATACAGGAATGGTCAAGTTCGCCTAAGACGCTTGACACGTTCTTCCACATTTTCAACCACCTGTTCCGTAACGGCAAGCAAATCATTCTGGCCAGCGACAGGCCTCCCGTTGACCTGCAGGGCATGAAAGACCGTCTGCTGACGCGTTTCTCTTGTGGACTCATTGCCGAGTTAGAGAAACCCAATGTGCAGCTATGCATCGACATTCTGAATGCCAAGTGTCGGCGTGACGGACTGAAGATTCCTGCCGAGGTTATACAGTTCATAGCTGAGACGGCTAATGGCAGTGTGCGTGACTTGGAGGGCGTCATCAACTCGCTCATGGCTTACTCCATTGTTTATAATAGTGGTATTGACATGCGTCTGGCCGAGCGCGTTATCAAGCGTGCTGTCAAAGTTGACAACAAGCCGCTCACCATCGACGACATTCTGGAGAAGGTCTGTGGCCACTTCAACGTCAGCCAGCAGCAGGTGTTCAGTCGCAGCCGCAAGCGCGACTACGTCATCGTGCGTCAGGTCAGCATGTATCTGGCACAGAAGTACACCAAGATGCCCGCCTCACGCATTGGCCAGCTCATTGGCAACCGCGACCACTCCACCGTCATTCACTCCTGTTCAGCCGTTGAGCAGCGCCTGAAGGTTGACAAAGCCTTCAGCGAGGAACTCAACAGCATCGAAACCTCATTTCGCTTGAAATAGACATGTCCCTTACTACTTCAGAATGATGCCGCCATTGGGCTGCATCTCGACTTTGGCGCGTCCTTGCTTGTCAACCTTGAGGGTGCTGAGCTGGGGCTCGCCGTTATGGTTGTCGGTGTAGTAACTGACGGTCTGACCGGCCAGCATGGGTAGCTGCAGGGTCAGTTTTTTTGTGTTTGGTTCAGCGTTCAGTCCGGCCACGTACCACTGGGTGCCGTGACGGCGGGCCAGCACGACGTAGCGGCCTGGGTAGCCGTCAATGAAGTGTGTCTCGTCCCACGTGGTGGGCAGCTGGCGCAGGAAGTCAAGCTCAAACTGTGGCAGCTCGCCGAGGTTATTGGGCTGCATGGCCACACACTGGATGCTGGTCTGCATGGTGATACCAGAGGCCAGTTCGAAAATGTCGGTGGTATGGCGACGATGGCGTGACTTGTTGTCGGTCGCCATGTAGCGGTTCATGATGATGCCGCCCCAGTCCATCGAGGCCGTAGCATTGCGGCAGAAGGGATGCAGCGTCAGGTCGAACGGCTCACGCTTGGCAGCCCCTTCGTCGAACATGACGTTCTCTGAGGCCAGCACTGCCTCTGACGCCACGAAGTTGGGGTACATTCTTTCCCAACCACGCGGCAGGGTACAGCCGTGGAAGATGACCTGCAGCCCGTAGCGGTTGGCATTGTAGAGAATATCCTCGTAGAGCTGCATGGTGGGCTGCTTGTCGCCTCCGAAGAAATCTACCTTGATGCCTTTCACGCCGATGCGCTGCAACCAGGCCATTTCAGCATCACGTGCCTGCGGTGTGTTCATGCACTGGCGGGGCGTCTGCGGGGCATCGTTCTCGTAGCCGTTGGAGTTGTACCAGAGCATGAGGCTCACACCCTTTTGCTGGGCGTAACGTGACAGCTCCTCTATGCGGTCACGGCCTATTCGCTGGTCCCACCAGTTATCTACCAGACAGTACTCAAAGCCCATTGCGGCAGCCAAGTCGATGAAGCGTACCTGGTCATCATAGTTGATGCTCTCGTCCTGTCCGATGAGCCAGCTCCACACGTAGCGGCCTGGCCGGTACTGCTGCGAAGCCTCGTACTGTGGCTCCACCAGGTCGAAGCTGATGGTGGTCATGACGATGTCGGCCAGCGTACCTACGGTGATGGTGCGCCAGGGGGTGGTGCAGGGTAGGGGCACGCCTGCCGTTGTGGTGCCTATGCCGTTATTCTCACCGGGCATGGGGAAGGCAATCTGATAGGAGCCCGCCTCCTCCCCAAAGGAGGAGGAATTGTAGTCACTAAGGTGCGCCCCCACGTAATTACCATTCACGCCCGTCTCGCTGATGAGCACCCAGACTCCCCCTCCTTGGGAGGGGACAGGGGGAAGGCTGAACAGTGCCGGAAACACGTAGCCGTGACCGTACTGCGAACGCTCCGTCATGGGACGGTCGGCCCTATACACCTCTTCGTAGCTGGGCTTGGTGCGCTCCCAGCCTATCATGGGGTCGCTCTGCGGCGAGAGGAACGTGGTGGTGCCTTCGGGCAGACAGAACGAAGAGGCTTCAGACAGTATGACGGCACTCTTGGGGCGCCCTTCGCTCACTGGACTCAGATGATAACGGAAAGCCACATCGCGGTTTTTGACCTTAAACTCTACTTGCATGGGCTGTTGCCGGGCATTCTGGAACGTAGCCGTAAGCACGCCAGCCTTGACACCAGCCCCAGAAGCCTTGGTGCGTGTCATGACGTAGTCGTAGTCTTCGGCATCGGCCTTCCAGTCTCTTAGAGTGAGCCCCTGGCTGAAGTCACCGTAGTCAGCGGTGAAACCCAGTCGTGAGCGATGGAGCACAGTCTGCCCGTTGAGCATGACAGTGTAGTAGGCCAGTCCGTTATCGGTACCTACGCGTACGACGAGCTGTCCGTCGGGTGACTTCACTTCTGCTTCCTGAGCGCTGCAGAATGCTGTTGCCAGCAGCAAGAGGGGTAATAAAAATCTCTTCATAATGTTCTTAGTTATTGGTTTCTGGGTACAAAGGTAATAAAAAAAGTGAAGAGTGAAAAGTGAAGAGTGAAGAATTTGCTTTTCACTCTTCACTCTTCACCTTTTACCACCAGCCGCCACCGCCGCCTGACGACGAATAGTTGCTCAGGGTGACGTCAGAACCGCCTGACACCGTGCAGTCGAACTTGGCCATGCCGTCGAAGTACTCCGTGCCGCCGCTGATGGTGGCACCCGACTTCAGTGCCGGTGTGGAGCTGGTATAGACAACGAGTTTCTGGCTGTTGCCTCCACCGGGACCTCCGCCGCCGGGGCCACCGCCGCCAGGACCGCCTCCTGTACTCGTGCTTGACTTAGTGGGTGTCTTGAAGGCACCAACGAGCGTCGAGCCGTTGTAGAGGGCGTACCATGTGTTGCCCGTCCATGAGGTGGTCTGCTTACAGGTGCCGCCGGTAATGCTGGCCCCGTTCTCCAGGTTGCCTAAGGCGAAGATGGTGCCGCCCGTGATGTAGAGTTTCTTCTGCTCCTCGGTGTTGGCATCGATGGCCATCTCGCCACCAGAGGCACCAATGGCGTAGATGATGCCACCCGAAATCTTGGTGTCGCCGTTAGAGTCCATGCCGTCGTTGCCAGTAGAGCGGGCAAAGATGTAGCCGCCCGTAATGGTCAGGTCGCCAGACCCAGACACCCATTGCTTCTGGTCGTTCTTCTTGTAGGCCGCGTTGATGGCATCGTCGCTGGCGTTGACGATGACCTGTCCACCAGTTATGTTGATGTAGTCCTTGCTCTCAATGCCCTCGCCGCCGGCACCTGTGGTGGTGACGTTGATGATGCCGTCGTTGATGATGATGGCACCATCGGCCTTGATGCCTTTGGGCGACGATTTGTAGCTCGTGGTGTAGTAGTCGAGGTTGCGTGAGTCGGTGATGACCGAGAGACTGCCGCTTGACGAGGCCACGAGGGCATTGCCCGATGTGGATACGGTCGTTGTTCCGCCGTTGAAGGTCAGCGTGCCATCCACACTGATGCCCTTGCCGCCGGCACCGGTGCTGGTCAGGTTAAGCACAGCCTCGCCGCTGACGGTCATGTTGCCGTCGGCACTCAGGCAGGCGGCTGCCTTGGTCTTCAGTTCGTCGGTGTCCCACACGCCGCCGCCGCTGGTGGTGCACGTAATGGTTCCTCCCGTTATTGTCATGTCACCCTCGCTCTTGATGGCCTTCGCCTTGTCTGCCGTCACGCTGACGTTGATGGTGCCGCCTTGCAGGTAGATGTTGCCAGAGTCCTCATCCTCGTGGTCGGTCAGCTCGCCCGTTGATTCCGTGCCGTCCAGGTCACACTGAATGCCGTCGTCCTGCGTGCCGCTGATGTTGATAGTGCCGCTCTCCATGAGGAAGTATTCGTTACACGAGATGCCGTCGCCCACAGCACCCAGCACGTTGATGGTGGCGTTCTTGATGGTGAAGTACTCGCCCGTCTTGATGGCGTGCTTCACGTTACTGGTCACGTTCAGCGTGCCCTTCTGGGCAAACTCGGCATGCCCCTTGATGTAGAGGCAGCCCTTTTGAGCGCCCGAGGCGGCATCAACCAGCGTATTAGTGGTGCCTGTGAGGGGCTTCACCTTGATGCGCTTGCCGTTCTGAATGTGCACGGCAGCACCGCTGTAGGTGGCCGACTGGTTGGTCAGTGTCAGTCCGTTCAGCTCGATGGTGGCCTTGTAGGAGCCTTCCATGTAGAAGCCGCCGTCGGCCGATGTGCCTGCCAGTGTGTAGGTAATCTCCTCTGCCAGGTCTTCGCTCTGCACGATGCTGACGTGTGCACCGCTGGTCTCCACCGTCAGGTACTGTGCCACGTTGCCTGCCACGGTGACGTTCGCCGTCGTGCCGTCGTAGCTCACGCCTACGGTGCCGTCGGTCACCTGCGTCTGGTCAACGGTCATGGCCGTAATGTCACTGACGCTGAACGTCTTGCCCATCACGGTCAGCGTCTCACCGTCGGTCCATGTCATCTCGCCGGCCTGGTTAGCAGGAAACAGCCATGTGACTTGTCCGGTCTGAATGCTCAATGTCTGCGCAGCGGCTGTCATTGTGACCAGCACAGCTGCCATGAGTGTTGCAATCTTCTTCATAGCCGTTCCTCCTTATTTAATAATAACCTTATGCCCATTGTTGATGTAGATGCCCTTCTTGGTGGGCTTGCCGCTTAGCATGCGCCCGTCGATGGTGAACCAGAGTTGAGCGTTGAGTGTTGAGCGTTGAGTGTTAGTGTTAACGTTCCCGTCAATGCCCGTGGCATCGTTGGTTGAGAAGTACATTTTCTTGAGGTCGGTGAGGGTAAAACTCTGTGCGCCGTCGTTCACCAGCAGTTTGTCGCCGCTGATTTCAAGTTTGAGTGACGTAGTGGAGACGGACTGTACCGTGCCGTCGCTGGTCTCAAACGTCAGGTAGGGGTAGTCGTCGGCCTGTGCCGCAAGGACTCCCGCCATTGTCATCAGGATCAATAACAATCTTTTCATCATGTCGTTTCGTTTGTTTAGTTTAACTTCCTTATATTGCTGCAAAGTTAGCCATTTCACACTTTTCTGCCAAAATTTTTCAACGAATATGATGATTTTATCAATTAATTTGTACCTTTGACCGCTGGTCGAAGGTACTCTCGTTCGACAATGCAAACAAAAAAATCGATTTTTCTTTTGCATTGTTCTCACTTATTTGTACCTTTGTAGCAGCTAAATTAAAAAAAAGACAATGAGGAGAATCATAATGTTTATGGCTGCACTCATGGTGTGCGGTTCGCTGTGGGCACAGGATGTGCTGACCGTAGTGTATGCCACGTCGGACGACGGATTCGTCAACGTGCGTCAACGCCCGTCGGCCAAGGCAAAGATTGTGGAAAAACTCTGGATGTTCAACCACGGACTGGGCAACGGCATCTGGCGCGGCCAGCAGGGCAAGTGGACCCAGGTCAGTGTGGGCAACGTGACGGGCTGGTGCTACACCAAGTATGTGGGCAGTCAGAACTGGTACAGCGGCAACGGACAGCGTGTGCTCGTGGCGACGAAGGAAGAGACACCCTTGTACCGTGAGAACTATGAGGACGGAAAGCCCGACATCTTCTTCGGCACCGTGAAGCGTGGCACCATCCTGGCCGATGTGTTTCAGGAGGATGCCGACAACTACATCCTCATGACGGCCCACGATAACCTCTTTATCCGCAAAACCGACGCGGAGGCAAGGTGAAATGTTAACCCTAACGCTAACAATTAAATCATTAATCGAAAATCCGTAAATCGAAAATAAAATAGATGCTGACAGCCCAGGTCATGGAGAAGCTGCGCGTGCTGGCCGAGTCGGCTAAGTACGACGTGTCGTGTTCGTCGAGCGGAACAGTGCGCGGCGGCAAGAAGGGCATGGTGGGCAACACCGTGGGCGGTGTGGGCATCTGCCACTCGTTTGCCGACGACGGACGGTGCATCTCGCTGCTCAAGGTGATGCTGACCAACCACTGCATGTACGACTGTGCCTACTGCATCAACCGGCGTTCGAACGACATCAAGCGTGCCACGCTCTCCGTCACGGAACTGGAGGAAATCACCATGGAGTTCTACCGCCGCAACTACATTGAGGGGCTGTTCCTCTCCAGCGGTGTCGTGCGTAACCCTGACTACACCATGGAGCGGCTGACGGCCATCGTTCGTGACCTGCGCACCCTGCACCGTTTCAACGGCTACATCCACCTGAAGGCCATACCCGGAGCCTCGCAGGAACTGCTCAACGAGGCGGGCCGCTGGGCTGACCGCATGAGCGTGAACATAGAGATTCCGAAGGAGGAGTCGCTCAAGCTGCTGGCTCCCGACAAGGACCACAAGAGCGTGTTCCAGCCGATGAAGCTCATTCAGCAGGGTGTGTTAGAGAACAAGGAGGACCGCCGGAAGTTTCGCCATGCGCCACGCTTCGTGCCTGCCGGACAATCGACCCAGATGATTGTGGGAGCCACGCAGGAGAGCGACCGCGACATCCTCAGCATGTCGTCAGCCCTGTACGGCCAGCCCACCATGCGCCGCGTCTATTACTCGGGCTACATCAGCGTCAACACCTACGACAAGCGGCTGCCCGTGCTGAAGCAGCCGCCCCTGGTACGTGAGAACCGGCTCTATCAGGCCGACTGGCTCCTGCGCTTCTACCACTTCAAGGTGGAGGAGATTGTAGATGATGCCCATGCGAACCTCGACTTGGAGGTTGACCCGAAGTTAGCGTGGGCATTGCGCCACCCCGAGCAGTTCCCCGTCGATATCAACCGCGACGACTATGAGCGCATACTCCGTGTGCCGGGCATCGGCACCAAGTCGGCATGGCTCATCGTGAACACCCGCCGCTTCAGCCGCATCACTTCGTACCACCTGAAGAAGATGGGCGTGGTGATGAAGAAAGCCAAGTATTTCATTACCTGTGGCGAGCTGACCGACGGCTACTCCGTGCCCATCGTCGGCATCAACGAGCTGCATCCCGAGCGTCTGCGCCCCCTGCTCGTCAGCAAGGCCCAGCAGAAGCGCATTGCCGCCGAGCAGCAGCTGTCGCTCGACTTCGGAGAATAACGCTCCACGCTCAACCATCCACTCTCCACCCTCCACGCTCAACAATGCTCGTATATACCTTCGACAAAACAATGGACGGCCTGCTAACGGCCGTGTTCGATGCCTACGCCCTGCACCAGCAACCAGAAGAACTGGTGGGGGAGGGTGACATATTGCCCATGTTCTGCGACCAGGAACACCGTGTGGAAACGGCTGACGACAAGGCCGGACGCGTGTGGCGGGGACTGGAAAAGAAAATGTCGAAGGAGGCCCTGCGCATGCTCACCGTAGCCTGGCTGTCGGAGTCGAAGGAACTTTACACGCCCATGTTCCATTATATATATAAGGTGTTCCAAGGCACCAACGAGCGTGACTTCAGCGACCCTGATGTGCTCTACGTGACCAACACCGCCCGCCGTGTAGCCCACGAACAGCTCCGCATGAAGCAGTTCCTGCGCTTCCAGAAGGCCAAGGATGGCACCTACTTGGGTGTCGTCTCGCCTGACAACAACGTGCTGCCCCTCGTCATCGACCATTTTCAGGACCGCTTCAACGACCAGCCCTTCCTCATCTTCGATGCCCGGCGGAAGTACGGCTATTACTATACTCCCGCAGCTGAT
>Ga0256404_1008183_pt1 | contig 15918 bp, 12 predicted proteins | sample RumenRJG_01DNA_FD_185990 | JGI IMG/M metagenome (GOLD analysis project Ga0256404, IMG submission 185990) | Bovine rumen microbial communities from Lethbridge, Alberta, Canada - RJG_01 | ecosystem: Host-associated > Mammals > Digestive system > Stomach > Rumen | place: Canada: Alberta | collected...
TTTCGAAAAATGTAGTATCGTTCTTCTTGGCCATTGTCTTTTCCTTTTGTTAGTTTGGTCACCAACATTTTGGAATTTTCAATGGCTTTTTTCTACCCCAAATTGCGAACTTTATTGTACACTATCTATTTGTAGTAACAGTTTGAGTGAAAAAATACTATTAATCTTTTTTTAAACATGTTTAATATACCATTTCAGGTAAGAAATTTTATACAGTTTAACACTAGCAATACAAATGGTAACAGTTTAAATGAATAATACAAATAATTATCTGAAAAATTAAATAATTTAGATAAAATAGAATAGCAACCTTTATTTTTTTTGGTAACAGTTTAAATGAAAACAAGAAAATATCCTTTTTTTCATTTCTGAACACAAAAATCTAAAGCATGAATCGTCAAAATTTTTAGTAACAGTTTAAATGAAACTATCCACAATCCTCTGTGGAAAACCATTTATTTTAGTAACACTTTGAATGAAAAATGTAATATTTTGTAAGTCTTTATATTATATAAAGTTACGCTCTTTTACTATTTTTTATATAACAGTTTGAATGAAAATCAGTCACAGTTTAAAGGATTCTTCTATATATACTAATAATTAACTAATAAATTTATATAACTAATAATAGAGTCTGTGTATATGTGGAAAACTCTCTTTTTTTCATTTAAACTGTTACCTTTTAAATATCAGATGTTATTAATGCATATCTAGTATCATCTTTAAGTATTGGTGTTGGACTTTTATACAAAGTTATTCCATCATCATCTAATCCAATATTTAATTCTTCATAATATTTTTCTTTTATTTCCTTTATTAGACTGAGAATTTTGTTGTAATTATTTGAAAAAGTCTTCATTTGTGTAAGTCTATCTTTTTCTTCATTTACAGGCATAAACTGATCAACAATTTTATCTCTTGGAATAAAAATGGGTTCTTTTATTCCATTATTTCGATATACCAGCCAAGCATATATATCTTTTCCAACAGGTGAAGAAATGTCCTTATAAACACCATAATCAATTGGAACTGCATGACGCTGACAAAAACCTGAAAACTCTGGAGAAAGAACTATTTTAATTCCTGCTGTTTTTACGTCACTACCGTCATCAATTTCCTGAATTTGAACTCCATTTGTAAAACGAATATTTCCAGTAGTTTTTGTTTTGACCACAACATCACTTTTGGGGTAATTACCGTCTTCGTACAAATCCTTAAACAAATATGCTGCCTTTAATTCTTTGGTTTCAATATCAAAAGCAAACTGTGCATTTGAGAAACATTCAAGCTGCTCTTTTATATCTTTTCCGCGTTGTTTTGGAAGTTGTAATTCTCTCAATAATTCTGATAATGTTTTGAACTCTAATAAGACTGCTTGATTCTTTTCTTTTGAAAGAACAGCATGCGTTGTTAATACACTAAGGAGAAGTCTTCCATATTTTCCAAAAGGAACGTTCTTTGGAGAGCTAAGAGTTAATGTAATTCCATTTGCACCTTTTCTTACAAATACTGGTTTATGAACATTCTTAAATGGCAAAGACGCTGTTGTAAAAAAACTTGGAATGAAAGCCATTACAGGAGAAGCTTTCTGTGCTTCTATCTCTAAATCAAAGAGAGAAATTAAATTTGGATCCGTAAGTTCATTCTGTTGAATAACATCGTCTTTGTCTGCTTTTTTACTCATTATTTTTTCCAGTTAATTTATTTTCTACGTACTTCACCGTTGCTTGTCAAATAGGCCTTCCCAAGTTCTATGTCTTGTCGCAAATATGACATAGCAGCTCTATATGCTGTTGCTAAAGAGAATCCATTTGCACAGAAAAGTTGTCGAAGTTCTGTACGTTCATCTTCTGTTACATGGACACCAATGAGTACATCTTTAGTTTTCTTTTTGGTCATATCAGCGGAAGTGGTAACAGTTTGAGTGAAACCTTCCGGAGATACTTGTATCTCTGGTTTACTATCTGCAATAACAGAAGAAGATGCTACGCTTTCCATGATTCTAGCTTTCTGTTCTTCTGCGAATGTAGGATTTTTTGCGTGTACTGCCATTACATTAACCTCTCTGCTAAGTTTGTAATTGAATCTAAAGTTTCTTTTTTTGCACGTACCTTTTTGTCTTGAATAATTGTATGAGCACTTTGGCTTTTTTCAAATGCGGGATCTTTTGGGATTACAATAAAGTCGTAATGCGTTCCTGATGCATTATATGCTTCAAGATAAGCTGCTTGATTAGATAATCTTTTATCCTGTTGGTTCAAAATGATTTTATTATAGATTGGTTTTACACCATACTGCTTTTCGATAAATGCAAGATTGTTAGTAAAGATTTCCCAACCATCTTTTGAGAATTCATCAAGTTTAAGGACAGGAACCACTTCTGTACATCCAATGAAAACAGATTTTTCAAACTCATCAAAAGCAGGGGATGTATCGAAGATACAGTAGTCAAAATGTTTTTCCAAGGCTGGAAGGATTTGCTTCTGAAAGATGAAAGGGAAGGTTTCTTTTTTTGCCCACTGCTTTAGTTCGCCGCCAACACCGAAAGTAGGGATGACATAAAGGTTTTCGATATCAGATTTGTAAACACATTCAAGAACAGGAATCTTTTCATAAAGAACATCTGCTAATTCATGGTCAAACTCATTTAAAAGCCAGGAACTGGAATTACCCTGTGGGTCGCAATCGACATAAACAACTTTTTTCCCTTTATTTGCAAGTTCAACAGCTACAGAAACACTGATGCTTGTTTTACCTGTGCCGCCTTTTTGAAGGGCAAATGCATACGATTTCATTTTTCACAATCCTTATATAGAAGAGTATTCTATAATATTAAACCCTATAATAGTTAAATGTCAAGTAAATAAGTTAATTAATATTTAATGAATATTAAAGAAATCATAACTATTGATTTAATAGATTAAGTATTTAATAATTAAATAGTATAACAATAATTATACTATTGTTTAATGATTTAATAAAAAATGAACCCGCTCATAGAAGCTGTTTTTAGGGGGTATTTTTGAAAAAAGGTGTAATATATCGATTTGTGATGAGAATCGATTCTAGAGGCTTTCTGGAGCGTTTGGGGGGATTTGAAAAAAAGGTAACAGTTTGAGTGAAAAAACATTGCTTAATAAATCTGTTTTTAGCTGTGAAAGCAGTTAAACGAATAATCATATTTGATTTCTAAGAGACTTTCTCCAGAAGAAGACTAATGAGTATTTTGGATGTTAGTTTCCGAATTTAATATAATTAAAGAAACATTAAACTAATAAACAGTAATTAAATAAGTGTTTAACAAATATTTAATTATTAAATAAAAAATATGTTTTCATTTAAACTGTTACTCTTTATCGGTTATGTCATTACATGACGTAACAAGTATGCTATAATGCTCTTTGTGAAAGAAACAATAAATATCACGCTAAAGACCAGGGCTATTAAAAAAGCAAAGGAACTTGGCGAAAAGGCAGATTCAAAAGATATATCTTCTCTCGATAAAAAACTCCCGGCAATGAAAAAAGGTGTAATTGTCAAAATCTGGGATAAGGTTTTATTTTTGTGGGAACAGGTAAAATCTCCAGAGGTACCACTTCGAATGAAAATGGTAATTGTAGGAGCATTGTTATATCTGATTCTTCCCTTTGATGTCTTACATGATACTATACCAGGTGTTGGACTTCTTGACGATTTTGCCGTTATTATTGCTGTTTTTCGAGAGGTTTCAAAATATGTTGTTCCAAAACTTAAAAAGAAATTGGAAGAAAAACTGTATAAAGAAAGCTATAAACAAATAGATAAGAAACTTTCCAGTATGTCTACCTTAATAATGATAAATACGATGTTTATGTATCTGATAAATATGTTAGGATGCGGAATCCTTGTTTCTAAACCATTTGGACTTCAAGTATCGAGATACATAGCATACGGCATTTTTATAGCAGTTCTTATTTATGGTTTGATTCGTTTTAGTTTTTACTGGAAGGAATACGGAACTATGACAAGAGCTCTGGCTTTTTCTGTGTTTAAAAGAAAAAGTATATCAAAGGGAATAGCAGATTACATTAAGAACGAGTATCGGTATATAGCCTATATTTTCAATGGTGTACAGATTGCAAATGCGGTTGTTCCTGAATTGCAGATTCCTAATCTTCATCAAATTATAAAGGTTTTTGAAACTCATTATAAAAAAAGAGTGATTCTTTTTGTTGTAATAATGGCAGCTTATACTTTGCTGATTGCTGGAACAAAGTTTTATCTGATGCATATCTGACTTATTGTTATTATGGAATATTTTTCTATGATGTGACTTTCTTTGTCGTAACTCTGATGTTATAATAAACAAGGGAAGGTTCTATGTCAGAAAAAAGAATTGCGTATAACTCTCAAAGACGTCTTGCTGTAATTGATCAGTATATTTCAGAAGGTTCATATCCTACGGCCTCTTTTTTAGCCAAGAAACTTGAATGTTCTGTTCGTACAATTCAGCGTGATATTGATGAGCTTATTTTGTTTTATCATGCTCCGATTCAGGCTAGACAAGGGGAGGGAGGTTATTATTATTCTGATCCGACCTTTTTTTTGAAAAGCGTAATGTTGAGTGAGGGAGAGCTTTTCTCAATGGCACTTTTTGACCAGCTTCTAAATCAGTATAAAAATACTCCGCTTGAAGAAAATCTCCGAAAGACCTTTACGAAAATTACTGAAGGACTTCCTGATAGTGTTACTGTTGATTCTTCTTTCTTAAAATCGAACATCACATTTATTCCTGATTTACTTCCAGAAATAGATAAGAAAGTTTTTGAGACTGTTTTCTCATCTCTCCAGAATCATAAAACGCTAACTTTCGATTACAGGCCACTACAGAAGAATACCTTTATGGAGAGAAAGCTAGATCCATATCATGCGGTCTGTCAGAAAGGGAACTGGTACATTTTAGGATTCTGCCACGATAAAAACGAAGTTCGCGTTTTCAATATGTCGCGAATAAAGAATCCAACGGAAACAAGTGAAAAATTTAAGATTCCAGCAAGTTTTAAGCCGGAAAGTTATTTTGATAAAGAATTAGGTGTTTGGCTCAGTGCAAAGCAGAAATATAATGTAGAACTTCTGATTGATAAAGAAATAGGAACTTTTGCATTAGAAAGGAAGCTGCATTCGGATCAAAAGATAACCGAAAATCCAGATGGCAGCATTTTAGTTCAATTTGAGACATCTCAACTTCCAGAAGTCAAACGATGGGTGATGGGGCAGGGTAGGACAGTAAAAGTCTTGAACCCGCCAGAACTTGTTCAGGAAATCATGTCAGAAACCGAAGCAATGCAAAAAATGTATGAATAAAAAGTATACTAACACCTTTTATTCTTTACACAGGTGTTAGTTGGTGTTAGTATGGTAGTACGAGGTACTTATGGCTGAATCAATAGAAGAATTAGAAAAGAAAATAGAGGCCTTACCAAGAGGAACAATCGTTACCAAGAATATTGATGGTAAGCCTTATTTTTATCAGCAATACAAAGAAAACAAAAAAACTATAAGTAACTTTCTTTCAAATGATGAAGCTGAAAAAATGCGACCTTTGATTGATGAACGCCGTGAATTACAAAAGAAACTTCGGGAAATGAAAAAGGATCTTTCTGTAGCAGCAAAGACTGATGATTCTGACAGTTTCATAATGAATGCAATAACGGGAGTCGGACTTCTTGAGATGGCAGAAACAGCCAGAAATTTTAAGAAGCGTGACTGTTATGAAAAAATCGTTTCATATCTGTATGGCAAACCTGCAGATAAAGTCTGTCTTGTTTATGGACTTCGTCGAACTGGAAAAACAACACTCCTTAAACAGCTTATTCTGGATATGAATGAGGAAGACAGAAAACAGACTGTTTACATAAAGGCGAGGGTAGGGGAAACAATTGCAGATTTGAACAAGGATATAAAACTTGCCCGCGAAAAAGGAATCAAGTTTTTTCTGATAGATGAAATCACACTGCTTGAAGACTTTATAGATAATGCAGCTCTTCTATCGGATGTGTATGCAGTGCAGGGGTTAAAGTTTGTTCTTTCCGGAACGGATTCTCTTGGATTTTATTTTGCAGAAAGTGAAGAACTGTATGATCGTGCGGTTACTGTTCATACAACATTCATTCCTTATAAGGAACACGCACGACTTTTAGGTATCACATCCATTGATGAATATATTCGTTATGGTGGAACACTTAAAGCTGGAGAGTTGGATTTTGAGGATGAAGAACTGAATGTAGAGGAAGCTTCTTTCCGTGATGATGAAACTGCCAGACGCTATATTGATACAGCAATCTGCAAGAATATCCAGCATAGTTTGAAATGCTATCAGAAAGGCAGATATTTCAGACATCTCCGCGAATTGTATGATGCTAATGAACTTACAAATGCAATAAACAGAATTATTGAAGATGAGAACCATGATTTTACAGTACAGGTTATTACAGATTTGTTTGAAAGTCACGATTTAGGTTCAACAGCACAACTTCTTCGCAAAGCTCGAGATGAAGATAAGCGGACAGATATATTAGATGAAATTGATAAAACACAGATTCTTAATACTCTGAAAAAGATTCTGGAAATAAAAGAAAAAGACAATCAGAAAATAGGTGTAACTGATACTCATGTAACAGAAATCAAACAATATCTAAAACGCCTTGATTTAATAGATGACCTGGATATTGAAACTCTTACTGGTAGTGATGGAAGACTTACTTACACAATCTTTACTCAGCCGGGAATGAGATTCTGCCAGGCTCAGGCTCTGGTTTATTCTTTGATGAAAGATGAACAAATAAGAAACCTTCAGGAGCGAGAAATCAATCTTATTACCGAAAAGATTATAGAAGGCGTGCTTGGTCACATGCTGGAAGATATTGTTATCTATGAAACAAAGCGAGTTTTAATGCCAAAACGTCATGAAAATAAAAAGCAGGTTTTTCAGATCCGTTTTGAAGCCGGTGAGTTTGATATGGTAATTTATGACAATCAGACAAACACTTGTGAGATTTATGAGATAAAACATTCGGAAGAAGCAGTCCCTTACCAATACAGACATTTGATTAATGAAGATAAAATTGCATTAACCGAGAAACGGTTTGGTAAAATTACAAAGAAGTGCGTACTGTACCGTGGAGCAACATTACAATCTGAAAACGATGTGTTGTACAAGAATGTTGAAGAATATTTAAATGAGCTTGGGAAATAAAATGAGCAAAGAAAAGTTAGAGCAAGTTGGCGTTAATATAAGTGAAAAAGCAAACCTCATCTGGAATGTTGCAGACTTGATTGTAGGTCCATTCAAGGAGCATGAATACGGGCTTGTTATTTTGCCGATGACGATTATCAAGCGTTTCCATGACTGTCTTATAGATAAGCAGGATGCAATGACAAAGGCTTGGAAAGAAGCTGAGTCTTTTGCTCAGATTGGAAACAAGGATATTGTAAACGAGCTGATGACAACGGCTTCCGGCTACAACTTTTACAACCGCAGCGGATTCACCTTTACAAAGCTTCTTGCAGAAGAAGACAAGATTCAGGAAAACTTTTTAAGTTACCTTCACGGTTTTTCGGACAATGTGCAGGATATTATTTCCAAGTTCAAGTTTGAATCAGAAATCATTCCGAGACTTAAACAGGCTGGTGCTCTTTACGAAGTAATCAAGGAGTTCAACTCAGAAGACGGCTACCTTGGACCGGATAAAATCAGTGCGGTGGACTGCGGATATATTTTTGAAGATTTAATCCGACGATTCTCAGAAAGTTACGGTGACAATGCCGGAGCGCACTTTACAAGCCGAGATATTATTTATCTGATGACAGATATTCTTTTGAATGGAAAAGACCTTTCCAACACAACCGAAGTAAGCGTTTATGATATGGCGATGGGAACAAGCCAGATGCTTACCTGCATGGAAGAGCGTATTCACGAAAAGAACGATAAAACTCATGTAATCTGTTACGGTCAGGAAATCAATGAACAGACATTTGCCATTGCAAAGGCTGATATTCTTATTCGAAATAGTACCGATGGCGACAAGGCAAAAAAGAAGAAGCTAGTTGATGAGGCAGAAAACCTTCATTGGGGCGACACTTTGAGCGATGACAAGTGCCGTGGAAAAACATTCCAGTACATTATCTCTAATCCACCGTTTGGAATTGAATGGAAGCGTGAACAGAAGGAAGTTGAAGCCGAGCATAAAAAAGGAGCTCTCGGACGTTTTGAACCAGGTCTTCCAAAAATCAGTGACAGCCAGCAGCTCTTTGTTTTAAATGGACTGAGCAAGCTCGAAGAAAACGGAAAAATGGCAATTATTCAGAACGGTTCCGCAATGTTTACGGGAGATGCGGCCAGCGGATCAAGTGAAATCCGAAAATACTTTCTGGAAACACACGACTGGCTTGAAGCAATTATCCAGCTTCCGAACGATTCATTTATGAACACTGGAATCAGTACCTATATCTGGGTGTTCAACAAATCAAAAAGTGCAGAACGAAAAAGAAAAGTTCAGCTCATAGATGCAAGTCATTGTTTTGTGCAGCGTCGTAAATCAATCGGAAACAAGCGTAACGATATTACGGACAACTGTGCAAAGCTGATTGTAAAAGCATATTCAGATTTTAAGGATGGCGAAGTTTACGGCGATAAGAGCAGTGTTTACTGCCAGTCCAAGATTTTTGACTGTTCTGATTTTGGATATTCTAAGATTGTTGTAGAACGTCCGCAGCGTGATGAAAAAGGCGAGATTATTTATAGGGAAGATAAAAAGGCAAAATCAAAAACTCCGGTTGCAGATAAAGATTTGCGTGATACAGAAAATGTTCCGCTCAAAGAAAACATTGATGAATACTTTAAACGTGAAGTGCTTCCTTATGCAAGCGATGCCTGGATAGACAAGACCGCAACAAAGATAGGCTATGAAATTCCGATGACCCGATATTTTTACGAATATGCAGAGCCGGAAAGCGTGGAGACAATCGAAAGCCGCATTACAGATTTGGAAAAGAAAATTGCAGATAGCGTAAATGCTGTGTTTCATGGAGAGAAAGGGAGAGCAAGATGAAAGACAGCGGATATAAATGGCTGGGCAAGATTCCTGATGATTGGAAAGTTGAAAAAGTAAAGAATCTCTTTTCAGAACGAAAACACAAAAATAAAGGTCTTGTGGAGAACAATTTACTTTCTCTAAGTTATGGAAATATTATTCGTAAGAATATAAATACTACATTTGGTTTACTTCCTGAATCTTTTGAAACTTATAATATAATAGAAGCTGGAGATGTTGTTTTTAGACTTACAGATTTACAGAATGATAAAAAATCATTACGAACAGGCCTGTGCAAAGAAAAAGGAATTATAACATCTGCCTATACAGTATTAATTCCTCCAAAAAATGTATCTCCTGTTTTTTGTCATTATCTATTTCATTCTTTTGATATTTGCAAAGTTTTTTATAATCTTGGCGATGGCGTTAGACAGGGAATGAATTATTGTGATTTGGCAAAAATGCCTTTTCTTCTTCCTCCGCTGGATGTGCAGAAAAAGATTGCGGATTTCCTTGATTCCAAATGCACCGAGATTCAAGCGACAATAGACAACACAAAGCAGACAATCGAAGAATACAAAAAACTTAAAACAGCCGTAATTACGAAAGCGGTAACAAAAGGCATCCGACCAAACCGCAAAATGAAAGACAGCGACATTGAATGGATTGGCCAGATTCCAGAAGATTGGAGAATTGTTAAAATCAAAATCTTAACAACGAAAGTAGGAAGCGGAAAAACTCCTAAAGGTGGTGCTGAGATATACCAAGAAGAAGGAGTTCTTTTTATAAGAAGTCAGAATGTTTATGACGAAGGTTTGAGTTTACTCGAACCTACATATATTTCAGACGAAATTGATGAAGACATGGCCAATACAAGAGTTCAGGATAAAGATGTTCTTTTGAACATTACAGGTGGCTCAATCGGAAGATGTTGTATTTATGATGGAAAGTTTGGAAGGGCAAACGTTAATCAGCATGTAAGCATAATACGTGTTATTCCGGGAAAAGTTTTACCAGATTTGATGCATTACTTCTGGAATTCTTATATGGGAAAAACAAGTATCGATTTATATCAGACTGGCGGGAATAGAGAAGGTATGAGTGCTGATGCTATCAAAAACACATTTATTCCTTTTCCACCTCTCTCAGAACAATCTGAAATCGCAGCCTATCTCGACAAAAAGTCTTCTCAAATTAACACCGTAATTGCTCAGAAAGAGCAGTTCATCACCGAGATGGAAAAATATAAGCAGTCATTCATCTACGAGTATGTTACTGGCAAACGGGAAGTAAACTGATGAAAAATCAGCTATGTCATGCTATAATTAAGTGAGGTTAAACTATGATTTTGTATCACGGAAGTCCTAATAAAATTGTTACTCCAACTTTTGGTCTTGGTGAAGAACGTCATGACTACGGAAAGGGCTTTTATTTAACCGCTGATTTGAACCTCGCAAAAGAATGGGCGGTTTGCCGTCCTGAAACTGTAAGCGGATATGTTCATTCTTTTGAGTTAGATACAAACGGACTTGATATCTTTGATTTTGAAAAAGAAAATATTTTGTGCTGGCTCAGTGAACTTATGAAACATCGTGATGCAGCAGATTCAAAGCGTTACAGAGTTCTTTCGGCAAAGTTTATTGCAAAATACGGAAAAGATACTTCCGCTGTTGATGTCATTAAAGGATGGAGGGCAAATGCCTCATATTTCTATATCGCAAAGGCTTTTGTTCGTGATGAAGTTGATATTGATATTCTTGAAGAACTTATGCAGCTCGGCGGTCTTGGAATCCAGTGGTGCATTAAGACTGAAAAAGCATATCAGCATCTTAAAAAGACAGAAGAAATTATTCCGGTTGATTACCATGAGTTCAACGCAAAATATAATGAGCGCGATACAAATGCCCGAATAAATATGAAAACTTTGATTGATTCCGATAAAAATAAAGTCGAAAAAGTATTTAGTACGCTGGTGTAGGGGAGGACAGAAAATGAACGCTTATCCTGAATGTTATGTAAATGAAATAGTAGAAACTCAGGGAAAACTTTTTGAGCTTGTTGCTGACACTCCTTCTGTAGATTTTGAAGATTTTATCAAGCGTTATATGACTGGGAAAACCCGTAATTATCTGGATAGAGCAGATGCCTATCTCAGCAACTTGAATGAAAAAGAGCTGTACGATTACTTCTGCAAGCTGGATGGATTTTCACCTAAAAAAGGTGCCTCTTTAAGCGGTTTTGCCCCAGATTGGATTGGCCAGTTTTATGCAAGAAGTCAGTGGCAGGAAAATATTCCAAGTAACAAGCTTGTTTCAATTCTTCCTCCGGATTTTGTAAAGGCTTCTTATGCGGGCCTTCATGATTTGGATCTAGATTTGGCGATAGACAAAGTATTTAAGAATATTCGGGTTTAATGGTTGGATTCTGTTATGGCACTATTCGGAAGTGAAAAAGACTTTGAAAACGCGATAGAAAAATCTTTTATTTCTCCAGAAGGTGGATACGAAAAGGGAAGTCGTCTTTATGATAAAAAACTTGCACTCTATGTAGACAGTTTTATCAACTTTATCAAAGATTCTCAGGAAGAAAGCTGGAACAAATATCTTGGAAAAAGCAAAACTCAGGAACCGATTATGGAGTTCTGCAATGAGTTCAGCCGTCAAATAGAAAAGAAAGGTGTTCTTGAAGTTCTTCGCAACGGTTTTAAGGTTTACGGAATCGATTTTAAGGCAGCATATTTTAAGCCGGAAAGTAAACTGAATCCTGATACAGAGAAATTGTACAATCTGAATGTGTGCGAGTGCTACCGACAGTGGTATTATTCAGAAAGAACGACTGAAAGCGTGGACATGGTTCTTGTTCTGAATGGTGTTCCCGTATTTGCGTTTGAGTTGAAGAATCAGTTTACCGGGCAGTCTGTAAAAGAAGCAAAAAAACAGTGGGTACGTCGTAATAACGAAGACGAGTTGTGCTTTAGTTTTAATCGCAGAGTTCTTGCATACTTTACCGTTGATCCGTATGAAGTTTGGATGACAACAAAACCTGAGAGCGAAGAATCTTTCTTACCGTTCAATCAAGGTTCGGAAGGTGCTGGTAATGATGGCGGAAAAGGAAATCCACAGCCGGAACCAGGCGAGTTTGCAACAGCTTATTTGTGGAAAGAAATATTTCAGAAAGACAGTATGCTTGAGCTTATCAGCCGTTTTGTAAATCTTGAAGAAAAAGACGGTGACCATAAGCTGATTTTCCCTCGTTATCATCAGATTGATGCAGTTCGAAAGATTATTGCAGATGTAAAGGCAAATGGAACTGGAAAAAACTTTCTTGTTCAGCATAGTGCAGGTTCTGGAAAATCAAATACAATTGGTTGGCTTGCGTATCGTCTTGCCAAGATGTTTGATGAGAAAGGAACAGAGCCGTTCTTTACGAGTGTTCTTGTAATCACTGACCGTCGTGTTCTTGATAAAAATCTTCGAGATACAATCGGTGGCTTTGAGCACGCAAAAGGCTTTATTGAAGAAATTGCTGAGAACAAAAAGATTCAGGGCTACAGAGAGAAGGGCAAGGATATTGCTGGAGTTATAAAGGCCGGAGCCAGAATCATTATCGTAACTTTACAAACTTTTGCTGCAAACTACGATAAAATCGTAAATCTTGTAAGTACAAAAGACATGCGATTTGCCGTAATTGTCGATGAAGCTCACGAATCTCAAAACGGGGACAGTGCAGAAAAACTTAAAAAGGCTCTTGCTGATACTACACTTACTGCAGAACAGCAGCAGGAATTTGAAACAAAAATCGAAGATGACGATGAGGCAAACAACCGCCTTGTAAATGAACTTGCTTCTCACGGTCAGCATAAAAATCTTTCTTTCTTTGGATTTACTGCAACTCCTAAAGATGCTACTTTGCGTGTTTTTGGAACTAAAGGTAGTGATGGAAAGTATCATCCTTATCATATCTATTCCATGAAGCAGGCCATTGAAGAAGGCTTTATTATGGATGTCCTGAAATATTATAGAACGTATAAGAGCCATCTTAAACTTGTAAAGACAATTCCAATGGATCCCGTTGTAGATGAGCTGAGGGCTGCTCGGCAGATTCATTCTTTCATTTTTGATAATCCTACCACGATAAAAGAAAAAGCTCCGATTATCCTGGATATTTTCAAAACGATTACGCGTGAAGGTATTGTGAATATTGAAACAGGCGAACGTAAAGGCAAAATGATGGTTGTTTCTCCAAGTCGTCTTGCCGCAGTTCGTTACTACAAGGAAATTACGCGTCTTATTAAAGAAAAGCCAGACTATTCAGATATAAAGGTTCTTGTCGCTTTCTCTGGGGAAGTTACTGATCCGGACACAAAAGAAAAGTTTACCGAAAGCAGTATAAACAAACGTCCTGATGGCTCTGCAATTTCGGATTCTCAGACACAGTATGAGTTCCACAACAACTTTGATATTCTGATTGTTGCGGATAAGTACCAGACTGGTTTTAGTGAATCTTATCTTCATACTATGATAGTTGATAAAAAGTTGCACGGCATAAAGGCCGTGCAGACACTTTCACGCTTAAATCGTATTTGTAAAAATAAGAAGACAACTTTTGTTCTGGACTTTGCAAATTCTGACCAGGAAATAAAGGATTCATTCCAGCCGTTCTATAAGGAAACAACGCTGGAAGATAAACTCGATATCAAGAATCTCTATGAAAAGAAGAAGCAGATTCGCAGTTTCGGACTGTATTCGGATGCAGATGTTGTTCAACTTGCAGAGGCATTCTTCAAGTACAATGGTGAGAAGGAAAAGATTCTGGCATATATTTCAGGATTCCTGCTTCCGATGATTGAACGCTTTGAGAAAATCCTTAAAAAAGATGAAAACAAGGCTCTTTCTTTCAGAACAGATTTGAGCCGTTTTGCTGGCTATTACGAAAAAATTACACAGGTAACAAGGCATTGGGATGTAAATCTTCATTACGAATATTTGTATTGTCTTGCTCTTTTGAAGGTTCTGCCGTTTGGTACAGTTCAGCATATCGATATCAAAAAATACCTGGCTTTGCCAAGCTTCTTTGTTGATACTGTCAAAGATGTTTTTGATGGTGCGATTGAACTTGAACAGGATAAAGGCGAATTAACTGGTGGCGGAATAGGGCAGGGACCTGTAAGTCCTTCACCACTTACTCCGCTTGAAGAAATAATTCACCGCGTAAATGAGAAGTTCGGTTCAGGAATCTCTGAAAAAGAAGAAAAAGTTATAACTTATCTTTACGAAAAACTCACAACAAATCAGGAATTGATAGAACTTGCAAAGAATATCTTGTTTGAAAGTTTTGAACAGTCATACTTTACCAAGTTCTATACTGCTGCGGCTGTTGAAGGTTATCAGAAGAATAAGGAAATGTTCGAAGAGTTCCTGCACAATACAACGATGTTTGAATGGACAAAACAACAGCTGTGTACACGGATTTATCAGCAGTTCCATGCGGCGTAGGGAAGGGGTTATTTATCGAAAAGCAATTTTGCAATTTCTGAATTAGATGAGTTGTTGACTGTATAGAAAGTATTGTATTTTTCATGTAGACGATTCATTTTGTAAAAATTATTAGTTCCCCATCTTTTTTTCATGAAAGCTGGGGCTCTCTTTTTATAGAACTCGAAAAGAAGTTTTGCCGTTACAGATTCGGCGAAGGATTGATTTATTTTATCGATAACAGGTATATCTTTTGAGTTGGAATCTGATTCGATACAATAGGCTGGGTCTTGCATAGCGAACAGTTTTGCTAGTTCAAGAAAATCTTTACTCGTTACTTCAAGTTTTTCTGCTATATCGAAAATCATTTCCATGGGAATCTTTATATTTCCAGAAAGATAGGCTGAAAGATTAGTTTTCTTTTCTTCTAGTATTTCTGCTAACTTTGCTTGTGTAGCTTTCTGAGGTTTAAACTTGTTTCTGCCTTCAAAGCCTAATCTTTCCCATTCCTTTTCATTTTGAGAATTAATAAATCTTTTGAAGATATCCATTATAAAGGTGCCTAATTCAAGTTTATTATCATCCATGCATAGCTCCACAGAATTGTATGTTTTATACAGTAAAGTTTAGTGAAAATCTATGAAAATGTTCAATAGGTACTGGATGTTTTAATGTGTTTTATCCAGTACTATCTAATTATTTTTAATACCAAAAGTACAATTTTAAAGTTTTTTATACTGTTGATATGTTAATCACTAATTACGTACAGTCTTATTTAGAAAAATATACAGAGCGTAAAACTGGTGCAAATAATCTTGTTTTGACTGTGTTTTCACAGAGAGTCTTTTCTGGACTATTCCATTTCATCATTCAATTAGCATTCCATTATTATTTGTAAATCTCTCTATGTTTCTATTCTGTTTTGCATAGCGTATTATTTTGTCTAAAGCTTTATTTGTACCGTTTGTATAGAAAATATTAGATCGAGATTCATCATAAAAACATTTGCAATAGGAATTATAAAAAACAGCCAAACATTCAGTATAACGATTTAAGATTTGAGAATAAGTTCCATTAAAGTTTTGTAGATTAAGGTATTTGAAATTTTCTCTCGAAAGCCTGAACTCTAAACGTGTTTTCCAAGGATGATTTAAAATAGCTTGTTTTTGTTCTTCTAGAGTAATCCCTTTTCTTCGTACAATTGTGGCCAGGTCTCTTTGTTCCTTATCGTAGATTGTAATGCGAGATGGAACTGCTGAACGAGTATTTGTTGCTTAAAATGAGTGCGTAAAACGACACAGAAAAAGGAGCAGATTTAAGGTGCAAACAGCCGATAAATTAAACAGGGCGGTTAGCACATGGCAAAGAAACGA
>Ga0256404_1008184_pt1 | contig 15917 bp, 13 predicted proteins | sample RumenRJG_01DNA_FD_185990 | JGI IMG/M metagenome (GOLD analysis project Ga0256404, IMG submission 185990) | Bovine rumen microbial communities from Lethbridge, Alberta, Canada - RJG_01 | ecosystem: Host-associated > Mammals > Digestive system > Stomach > Rumen | place: Canada: Alberta | collected...
CCGGGCTCGGATGTACGCCGCCCGCGATCAGGCCCGCCACATGGGCGATGTCGACCATCAGGTATGCGCCGACCGAATCGGCGATCTCGCGCATCCGCTTGTAGTCGATGAATCTTGAATAGGCGCTCGCGCCGCCGATGATGAGCTTCGGCTTTACCTCTTCGGCTTTCTGCTGAAGGGCGTCATAGTCGATTCGCTCGGTCTCGCGGCTGACGCCGTAGGATTCCGCATGGAAATACTTGCCGGAAATGGAGGCCTTCGCGCCGTGGGTAAGGTGACCTCCTTCCGCGAGGCTCATGCCGAGGATGGTATCGCCCGGCTTCAGCAGGGCCAGATACACCGCGACGTTGGCCTGGGAGCCTGCGTGCGGCTGCACGTTGACATGTTCGGCACCGTAGATCTTTTTCGCACGGTCAATGGCGATCCGTTCGACTTCGTCTACAAATTCGCATCCGCCGTAATAACGCGCTCCGGGATATCCCTCGGCGTACTTGTTGGTCAGATGGCTGCCCATGGCTTCCATGACGGCCTCGCTGACAAAGTTCTCCGACGCGATCAGCTCGATGTGATCCCGCTGCCGCTGCAGCTCTCTCATCATTGCCGCAAAAACTTCCGGATCGTCGTGCCGAATGTGATTATAGTCCATTGGCTGTTGCCTCCCGTAATATCTGAAATTTCAAGGTATTATACCTTTTTTGACCTTTCTTGACAATCGGGCAGTTTGAACGAATATCACTTGCCTCTCGGGACGGAAGATGGTAGAATCATGAAGAAAAGGGGGCTTTCCGATGAAGAAATTTCTTACCGTTCTGCTCATTCTTGTCCTTGTGATCGTTGTGGCCTTCGGCGGACTTCTCGGTTTCCTCACCGTCACGGAGTATCGTCCCGCCGATGTTGAGTCCGTCTCCGTCCGGTACGGCGACGGGGCCGGAACTTCGCCTGTTCCGTCTGACGGTTTCACGGTTCTGAGCTGGAACATCGGCTACGCCGGTCTTGGAAAACATCAGGACTTTTTTATGGACGGAGGAAAGAAATCGCGTCCCGGTGATCCGGACACCGTCTATTCCTATCTCCGCGGGATCGTGTCTTCCGTGGAAGAGATCGGCGCCGATCTTGTCATCCTTCAGGAAGTCGATACCGATTCCTCCCGTACCTACGGCATCGATGAAACCGAATCGCTGGCCGGGGGGGTGTCCGCCTTCGCCCTGAACTATTCCTGTCCCTTTGTGCCGATCCCCTTCCCGCCCATGGGAAAAATTCACAGCGGGCTTTTCACCACCACCGGCTTCGCCGTCACCTCCGCTGACCGGATCGCTCTGCCCTGCCCCTTCACCTGGCCGCTTTCCACGGCCAACCTGAAGCGCTGCATGCTGGTAACCCGTCATCCCGTTGCCGGTTCCGGGCACGAGCTGGTCCTGGTGAACGTGCATCTGGAGGCCTATGACGACGGTGAGGGGAAGATTGCCCAGACCCGGCAGCTGATGGACTTCCTTCAGGAGGAGTATCAGAAGGGCAACTACGTCATCACCGGCGGCGACTTCAACCAGATCTTCCCCGGCGGGCAGAAAGCCTGGCCGAATACCCATCCTGAGCTCTGGACCCCCGGCGTTCTTGACACCGACATGCTGGGCGGCTTCGGCTGCGCCTACGACCTGACGGTTCCCACCTGCCGCCTGCTGAACCAGCCCTATGATCCCTCCGATACCGTGAACACCCAATACTACGCCATCGACGGCTTTCTGGTCTCGCCGAACGTGGAGGTCTCCGCCGTCAAAACCCTCGATCTGGGCTTTGAGAACTCCGATCACAACCCCGTTCTCCTGACCGCGAGCCTGAAGCCCTGATGCGGGTTCGCCCGTCTGCGGCGGTCTTCTCCGGGTTCTCCGAAAGAAACCGGAAAACGTCAAAAAATCTCTTGACAAACGGCCTGAAATCGACTATATTATTCGAGCGCTCCGAAGACAGCAGGTGGGTTTGCCCATAAATCCTGCCGAGGACATCAACATCATCTTGATTGTTTTTGTACCTCTGCGTCTTTTGATGCAGAGGTTTTCTTTATGAGCGTGAGTTCAAGTGTGGAGGTGAAATCACACATGCCAAACGCAAAGGTTCTCAGCGAAAAGCAGGCGATCGTGGCCGCTCTGGCCGAACGCATCAAGAACGCAGGTTCCGGTATCCTGGTGGACTATAAGGGAATCACCGTCGAGGAAGACACCGCTCTGCGTACCGAAATGCGCAAGGAATCCATTGAATACACCGTCGTCAAAAACACGCTGACCAGAAAGGCTCTGGACTCTCTGGGAATGGAAGGTCTCGACCACGTTCTCAACGGCACCACCTCTCTGGCTACCACCGCAAGCGATCCCATCGCTCCGTTCCGCATCGTTACCGACTACTCCAAGAAGCTCGGTGACCGCTTCAATGTCAAGGCCGCGTTCATGGAGGGCAAGATCCTCAATGAGCAGGAAATCGAAGAGATTTCCGCGCTGCCCGGCAAGGATGCGCTGTATGCGAAGGTTCTGGGCACCATGATCGCTCCGATCACGGGTCTCGCCGTTTGCCTCGGCCAGATCCTGGAACAGAAGGGCGGCTCTCTCGAGGCCCCCGAAGCTGCTGAATAAGCAGAAACACTATTTTATTGGAGGAAATTACAATGAGTGAAAAAATCACTGCCATGATCGAAGAGATCAAGGGTCTTTCCGTTCTGGAGCTCGCTGAGCTCGTTCACGCCCTCGAGGACACCTTCGGTGTCTCCGCCGCCGCTGTTGCCGCTCCTGCTGCCGGTGCCGCCGCTGGCCCGGTCGTGGAAGAGAAGACCGAGTTCGACGTCGTCATGACCGAGTTCGGTGCTGAGAAGATCAAGGTCATCAAGGAAGTCCGCGCCATCACCGGTCTCGGCCTGGCCGATGCCAAGGCTCTGGTCGAAGGCGTTCCTGCCAAGATCAAGGAAGGCGTCTCCAAGGAAGATGCGGAAGCCCTCAAGGCCCAGCTCGAAGCTGTTGGCGCGAAGGTCGAGCTCAAGTAAGCACGCCCTGTCGAGTCTCTTTCGAAACGGCACAGGCGTTCGGCTTTGTGCCGTTTCAGCGAAGGCTCTCCCCCTTGTTCCGGAGTATTTTTCGGTTGACAAGCTTTTCGCCTTCGACTATAATATTTTAGTCTTTGCGGAGAGCGAGGTGCTGTTTCATGCGGCTTGATCTGCGGGAACTGATCGTGAATCCCGAGCGCCGTCTTCCCTTCCATCTGGAACTGGAGACCGACAATCTGGATTTTCCGTCGGTGCGGGAATATCTTCATCCGCCTGTTGCGGACGGCGTCGTGTCCAACGAAGCCGGGATCCTGCACATGCGCGGTACCATCACGGCCGAGATGCTGTGTGTCTGTGACCGCTGCGGCCAGGAGTTTGAGAGCACAAAAGAAACAGCCGTCGATGCCGTTCTGGTTGAAGAAGAGAGCGAGGATAATCCGGAGCTCTTTGTCCTCGAAGGGACGGAGATCGACGCACAGGAGGTCTTGTCTACCTGTTTCATTCTGGACATGGAGACAAAGTTCCTCTGCAGGGAGGATTGCAAGGGCCTTTGCGCCCGCTGCGGCAGGAATCTGAACCTGGGTCCCTGCACCTGCGGGAAAGAAATTGATCCAAGATTTGCTGTACTTGAGCAGTTGTTGGATAAATCAGAATAAGGAGAATCGAGCTGCTCAAAACAGCTGTGATCAGGAGGTGTCAACAACATGGCAGTCCCAAAAGGAAAAGTCTCGAGACAGAGACGTGACAAGAGGCGCTCTTCCGTTTGGAAGCTCACCGCTCCCCAACTGGTAGCATGCCCCAACTGCGGCGAACTGGTTATGCCTCACCGCGCTTGCCCGGCTTGCGGACAGTATAACGGCCGTACGGTCATCAACGTAGAAGAGAGCAAGTAAGATTTTAGAGGAGGAGGGCTTCGCCTTTCCTCCTTTGTTATTTCTGCCGTTTATCGTAATCTCTCCCCGCCTGCGGCGGGGAGAGCGTTGGCATTCATTATGGTGAACACTATGGAGAATGTGATCCGCAGCATTGATCCCGGCAGCCCCCTGGAAAATCGGGCCGCCGTCGGCGACCGGCTTCTCAGCATCAACGGAAAACGCATCCTCGACGTCCTGGACTACAAGTTCTATGCCTACGACCGGGACCTGCATCTGTTGCTCGCCCGTCCGGACGGCACGGAATACCGCCTGCATGTTCACAAGCCGGAGGGCGGGGATCTGGGTCTGGATTTTGAGAGCTATCTGATGGACCGGCCGCGTTCCTGCGCGAACAACTGTGTCTTCTGCTTCATCGACCAGCTTCCGAAGGGCATGCGCCCGACGATGTACTTCAAGGACGACGACGCCCGGCTGAGTTTTCTGCTGGGGAACTACATCACCCTGACCAATCTCTCCCCGCGGGAGATCGAACGGATCATCGCCCTGCATGTGAGTCCTGTGAACGTCTCGGTCCATACGATGAATCCGGAGCTTCGCGTCAGCATGCTGCGCAACCCCCGTGCCGGCGAGAGCATCCGCACCATGAAGCGCCTGGCGGAAGCGGGCATTGTGATGAACTGCCAGATTGTCTGCTGCCCGGGGCTCAACGACAGGGACGAGCTGGATTACAGCATGCGTGAGCTCGCCGCGCTCTACCCCGCGGTTCACAGCGTGTCCATCGTGCCGGTAGGCCTCACACGTTACCGCGAGGGCCTCTACCCGCTGCGTCCCTTCACGCCGGAGCACGCGGCGTATACCATCGACCAGGTCACCGCCTTCGGTGACCGTTGTCTCCGGGAACTCGGCTCACGGATCTTTTTCTGCGGAGACGAGCTCTATCTGAAGGCCGGGCGTGAATTCCCGCCGGATGAGTTTTATGAAGAATATACCCAGTTGGAAAACGGCATCGGCATGCTGCGTCTGCTGGAGACGGAATTTCGCTCGGCCCTGCGTCTTTCCGAGGATCCCGGCCTGCTGCGGTGCAGCATCGCGACAGGTCTGGCCGCGGCTCCCTGGCTGCAGATGCTGATGGACCGCGCCATGGCGCGGTATCCCGGGCTGAAGGTGCACGTTTATCCGATTGTGAATGATTTTTTCGGTCATCAGATCACCGTCGCCGGTCTCATCACCGGGCAGGATCTGATCGCTCAGCTCCGCGGGAAAGAGCTGGGCGAGCGTCTCCTGATCTCGCAGAACATGCTGCGCCGGCAGGAGATGGACTTTCTCGACGATACGACCCTCGCCCAGGCCGAAGAGGAGCTGGGCGTACCGGTCATCCCCGTGGAATCTGACGGTTTTGCCCTCTGGGACGCGGTCTGCGGCCTCGCGCCGGACCGCTCCGCCCCTCACACGCCGGAAGAATCCACGGAATACTACGTCTATAATTGAAATGGAGGTACCCAAATGTCAAGACCGCTTGTTGCCATTGTCGGGAGACCGAATGTCGGAAAATCCATGCTCTTTAACAAGCTGGTCGGACAACGTCTCTCCATCGTCGAAGACACCCCCGGCGTCACCCGCGACCGGCTCTATGCCTCCGCCGAATGGCGCGGCCGTACCTTCGACCTTGTCGATACCGGCGGCATTGAACCCAGCACCGACAGCGAGATCCTGCTCTTCATGCGCGAGCAGGCCCAGATCGCCATTGACGCCGCCACCGTTATCGTCCTCGTGACCGACATCCGCACCGGCGTCACCGCCGCGGATGAGGATGTGGCCACCATGTTGCAGCGCTCCCGCAAGCCCGTGGTTCTTGCCGTCAACAAAGCCGACTCCACCGGCGCCACGGATCCGACGCTCTATGAGTTCTATTCCCTCGGTCTGGGCGATCCCATCGCCGTCTCCGCCGTGCACGGTCACGGCACCGGAGATCTGCTGGATGCCTGCTTTCAGTATTTTCCGGAGGAAGAGGAGGAAGACGCCGAGGACGATGTGATCCACGTCGCCGTCATCGGCAAGCCGAATGTCGGCAAGTCCTCTCTCATCAACCGCATTCTCGGTGAAAAGCGCGTCATCGTCTCAGACCTTGCCGGCACCACCCGCGACGCGGTCGACACGCCGTTTGAAAACCAGTACGGCAGGTATGTCTTCATCGACACCGCCGGAATCCGCCGGAAGTCCCGTGTGGAAGAGCGTGTGGAGAAGTTCTCCGTCATGCGGGCTCAGCTCGCCATTGAACGCGCGGATGTCTGCCTGATTCTCATCGACGGCAGGGACGGCGTCACCGAGCAGGACACCAAGATCGCCGGTCTCGCCCATGAGGCGGGCAAGGCCAGCATCATCGTCGTGAACAAATGGGACCTGGTCGAGAAAGAGACCGGTACCCTGGAGAAAATGCGCAAGGATGTCATGCGCGACCTGAGCTTCATGAGCTACGCGCCCATCGTGTTTATCTCTGCCCTCACCGGTCAGCGCACCGAGAAGCTCTTTGAGCTGATCAACTACGTCAACGACCAGAGCTGCATGCGCATCACCACCGGCATGCTCAACAACGTCCTTGCCGACGCGCAGATCCGGGTGCAGCCGCCCACGGACAAGGGGCGCCGCCTGAAGATCTATTACATGACCCAGACCGGCATCAAGCCCCCCTGCTTCGTGATCTTCTGCAACTCCCGCGAGCTGTTCCACTTCTCCTATCAGCGCTACATTGAGAACCAGATCCGTTCGGTATTCGGCCTTGAGGGCACGCCGGTTCATCTCATTATCCGGCAGAAGGGAGATCAGGAATGATCGGCTACTGGATTCTGCTGCTGATCATCGCGTTCATCGCCTACAACTTTGGCAGCATCAGCACGCTCTCCATTGCCTCGGTCTTTGTGTTTCACCGGGATCTGCACCGCATCGGGAAGAAGAGTATGTTTATCTCGAACTTCCGCCGTCTCTTCGGCTATACCGGTTTTCTGAAGCTCCTGCTGGTGGAGCTGATCCGCGATTTCGTACCGATCCTGCTGGGCGGCATTCTGATGAGCTTCAAGGAACACGCGGATATCGGCATGGCCTTTGCAGGCTTCTGTCTGGTTCTGGGGCGGCTCTTTCCCGTGTATAACCGCTTTCGCGGCAGCTATGCCACGATCTGCCTCGCGGCCGCCATGCTCTGCGCGGACTTCTCCCTCGGAATCGCGACGATCCTCGTCTCCGCCGCGGTCACCTGGTTCTCCAGGTATCTGGCGCTCGGCGCCATCGCCGGCGCTCTCACGGCCATTCTGGTCGCGGTTCTGGTCGTAGACGGCCAGCTGCTCACCATGCTGCTCGTCCTGACGGCGGGCATCGTCCTCCTGAAAAACCTCCCGGCCATTCCCCGCATCTCCAAAAAGAAGGAACTGCGGATGAGCCTTGAGGAAGACATCAGCTATAAGTTCGATGAGAAGTTCTGATTATCCCAAAAACCGGTCCTTCCGTAAGGAAGTCATTCTGGCTCTCCTGCTGGTGGTTCTGACCATCGCCTCCGGCTTTCTGATTCAGGTGCTTCTGCAGATTCAGGCCAACCGCCGCGCCGAACAGCGCGCCGGTCTCCTGATCACGGACACGCTGGAAGAATTCTCGGCCTATGCCTGGAACGAGCATGCCCGCAGCACGGCCGCGGCCAAGCGTCTGGCGGATCTCCCGGAGAAAAAGCAGAAACGTCTGGACGATCTGCAGCTGGATCTGCTGACCATTGTGAGCGCGGCTTCCCCGCTGCAGGAGGGCTATGTTCCGAAGCTCGACACTGTCGTCGAGGAATACCAGCTGGACGCCCGCTGCGCCTCCGTCTGCTGGGACATGATGCAGGACTGCCGGGCAGAAAATGCGGGCTTTCCCATGATCTGCTCCGCCTACCGCACCCAGGCCTTCCAGCAGGAGCTCTTCGACAACAAGGTCGTCCGCGTCATGCAGGAACGTTACTGCACCGTTGAGGAAGCCACCGCGCTTGCCGCCGAGGAGGTCGCCTACCCCGGCACCAGCGAGCATCAGCTCGGTCTGGCCGCCGATATCATCGACGAGACTTATCCCTATCTTACCGAGTGGCAGGAGACCACCGGCACCCAGAGGTGGCTGAAGGAACACGCCGCCGACTACGGCTTCATTCTCCGCTATCCTCCGGAAAGCAGCGATATCACCGGTATCATCTATGAGCCCTGGCATTATCGCTATGTCGGGGAAAAATTTGCCCATGAGATCACCAACATGGGCCTCACGCTGGAAGAATACGTTGCCTGGCGCAGAGGGAGATAAGCACGGATGGAAAACCGCATAATTGCGTACGTGACCGACACCCCGGAATCCGCTTTTCTGTGGATTCCGGGGTGTCTTGCGTTTCTCTGTTCTTTCTCTCTGGCCCACCGATGTCTGGCGGGTTTCTTCCTTATTCTTCCTCGTCGTCGCTTCCGCTTTCTTCCTCTTCGTACCGTTCCTTCATTTCGCGTTCCTTCCGTCTGCGTCGTATGGCAGCGGCCCGTCTGCGGCGGCGTTCCCGCTCTTTCCGGTTGTGGATGATGAGCAGAATGCTGCAGATGGCGATCAGCACCAGCAGAATGAAGAGCACAATGAGGATCGGGACAGGCGAGGGAGCGGAGTTTACGACCTGCCCTGTCTCCGTTCCGGCAGCAGCCGGGGTTTCTTCCGCCGGCAAAACGACCGGCTGGGGTTCGATCACGGACTGTTCCTGTGTTTCGGGCGATGGCTGAATGATGGGCCGCGCCTCAGCCGTTGGTTCCGCCTCGGCTGTCGGCGGCACCGTGGTCGCAGGTCCTGCCTCTCTCTCCGGATGCTGCTTCAGATCCAGCGCTTCCGTAAGGACAAAGAAGTGTCCGGCCACGCCTCCCATGATGTCCAGGTCCCAGATATTTTTGGTCATGATCGTCAGGATCGCCGGCGTCGGGGTATAAAAGATCGCTGTGCAGTGGATCAGGTCGTCCCCCTCTCCGCCCCAGTCAGCCGCATGCGTCTGGGCGACTTCCCACTTGGTCTGTATGTTCCAGTCCCTCTTGAACATATCATAGGGCTGGGATTTTTTCATGTGCTCCAGGACAAAGGGGAAGCGGTCTTCTCCGCCCTCAAAGAGAGTCTTGGTGATTTCCATCATGAGGCGCGCCGTATAGGCGTTGTTGTAGTATTCGCCGGTGAAATAACTCTCCGGCAGATCGGCATACTGTTTCGCCACGTCCGTATAGCTCAGGCCTTCTCGTTCCGCCAGATCCGTGACCAGGGAGTAGAGGCTCGGCCCGCTGGAGTGCTCCAGCAGCGTGCTCATGGCATATTCCAGCGTGATGCCCGTCACAACCGTTTCTTTCGTCATCTCGCCGCTCTTCAGCTTTTCGGCATAGTACATGCACAGCGGGAGCTTGTACCAGTTCACGCAGCCGATCCAGTCGTCGGCGTTGTAAAACCAGGTTTCGTCCGTGCCGGAATACCAGTACGCGATCGCCATCTCACAGCCGGGATGGTTCCAGTAATTCTCTTCCAGATAGGCGTCCACCCACTGCTTCAGCAGATCCCCGTCGAAATGCCCGTCCTCCAGCACCGGGGACGGAAGCGTCTCCGTCAGGGGGAGCACTTCGGTCGGAGTCGGGGTCGGTGCCGGAGTCTGCTCGGCAAGCGCCGTCAGGTTCCCCGCCTGCATCGAGAACGCCAGCACCAGAACCAGCATCGTCGAGAGTAGTTTTTGTATTCTTTTCATCCTGTTGCCTCATTCCATACGCCTGAATTGAATCTGCAAGTCATTGTAACGGTCCGAAAAAGCCCTGTCAAGTCATTTCCCGACAGAGTTCGTCTACCGGCGCAATATGACAGTACAGAATTGTATTTTATCCCGGACAATGATATAATATGAAAACTCTTGTTCTGAGACATTGAGCCGCGGGGATGCGACTCAGAGCTGAGAACATGTAGCCGATGCAAAATCATTTACTGTTGAGTGAGGAAATCGTGAACATGAAAAAGAATTGGAAGAAACTGTTTTCTGTCCTGCTTCTGGCGGCGCTGCTGTGCGCGCTGCCGGGTACTCTGGCCTGGGCCGAAGATGCAGACCCATCTCCAACGCCGGATGCAACCTCGACACCGGAAGTGACACCTACACCGGAAGTAACTCCGACGCCGGAAGCAACACCAACACCGGAAGTGACCCCTACTCCGGAAGTGACGCCAACACCGGAAGTGACGCCAACACCGGAAGCGACTCCGACGCCGGAAGCAACACCAACCCCGACCCCGACCGCTACACCGACCCCGACGCCGTCTCTGCCGGTCGTGACGAAGGACCCCACGGACGAGACCGTGGATGTCGGCGGCGACTGTCTGTTTATCGGCGGCTCCAGCAACGCCCTGAACACAGTCTGGCACTTTGTCAGCCCGGACGGGAAAACAGATTACCGCTATGACGCCCAGGAAATCAAAACTGCCTTTCCGGGGCTGCGGATACAGTTTGAATATGGGGAAGACTACTTGCACCTGCTCGACATTCCCGCTGAGATGAACGGATGGCGTGCCTGCTGCGAGTATAGCAACAACGTCGGCAGCGTCAGGACAGGCTACGCGGTCGTCCATGTAAACGGCGCAACCGCTGCGACCCCGTCGCCGAGTCCGTCCGCCACGCCGACGCCGACCCCAACACCGACTCCGACCGCGACTCCTACTCCCACTACGACCCCGGCGGTCTCTCCGAGTCCGGTAGTGAGTCCGACACCGGAAGGAACCGGCGAGCCGCCCGCGGCGCTGAATCGCGGCGGGAAGATTTTCCTGCTCTTTGGGGCAGTTGCTCTGCTTGTGGGTGCCGCCGCCATCGGGACCATTCTCACGGTATCCAAACGGACGTCGGCAAAAGAGGCTTATACCTATAAGAACAGCACAAGACGCAGAAAATAAAAGATAATAAAAAGACAGGGCGTTGTTTCAACCGTCTGCGAACGGAACTGAGACAACGCCCTGTTTTTTTCAATTGATTTTATTATGCGGCCGCCTGCTCGTAGAGGGTCTCCAGCATCTCCGGTGTTACGGAGCCGCGCTGGTTGTACACAACCTCACCGTGGCGGTTCAGGACAATGGTCTGCGGCATGGCGGTGGTCCCGCCCACAAGGTCCCAGATCACTTCGTCGTCATTTTCAACGGCGAAGGGCATCACCCAGTCGCTTCCGTGCTCGTTCAGGTATTCCTGCGGATCCTCGTCCACGATGTCAGAGTGCAGGGCCAGCATGGCGATGTCGCCCTCATGGGCTTTGTAAAGCTCACTGAAATACGGCAGTTCCTTCACGCACGGCCCGCAGTATGTGGCCCAGAGGTTGATGAACACGGGCTTGCCGCGATAGTCGGCCAGATGGAACTCGCTGCCGTCCAGGCAGGTGATCGTGAAGTCCTTGAGCTGCTGCCCGACTTCGCTGCCCTCGGGCGCAGAACTCGACCAGTCTGCCGCTGGCGCTTCCTCCGCAGGTGCTTCCGCCTCCGCGGCAACAGCTCCGTCCGCGGCCGCCTGCTCGTACAGGGTCTCCAGCATCTCCGGGGTTACGGAGCCGCGCTGGTTGTACACCACCTCACCGTGCCGGTTCAGGACAATGGTCTGCGGCATGGCGGTGGTTCCGCCCACCAGATCCCAGATCACTTCGTCGTCGTTTTCCACGGCAAAGGGCATCACCCAGTCGCTTCCGTGCTCGTTCAGGTATTCCTGCGGCTCCTCATCCACGATGTCAGAGTGCAGGGCCAGCATGGCGATATCACCCTCATGGGCCTTGTACAGCTCGCTGAAGTACGGCAGTTCCTTCACGCACGGGCCGCAGTAGGTGGCCCAGAGGTTGATGAACACGGGCTTGCCGCGGTAGTCGGCCAGGTGGAACTCGCTTCCGTCCAGGCACGTGATCGTGAAGTCCTTGAGCTGCTGCCCGACTTCGCTGCCCTCGGGCGCTTCGCTCGACCAGTCTGCCGCAGCCGCTTCCTGTGCAGGCGCTTCCGTCTCCGCGGCAACGGTTTCATCGGCGGGTGCTTTCTCTTTCCTGATGTTGGGATCAAGGAAGTTATAGTACACCAGCGCCGCGCAGAGGACCGCCAGCGCAATCCCCCAGGCGATCTTTCCGAACTTTTTGCGTTTTGCCTCGGAATCCGGTCTGTCGTCCGCACAGCCGCCTGCCGGCGCCTTCAGGGTAACGCTTCCGGCCCTGAGGCTGATCGCCTTCTGGCTGCACACATCCATGCATTTGGCGCAGTGGATGCACTCGTGGTCGCCCACATGCCGCACGTCCATGCCGCAGCTGCGCACACAGGATCCGCAGTGGTTGCAGCGGACAGGGTCCACCTTTACGCCCACAACCGCGACCTTGCTGAAAAGCCCGTAGATTGCGCCCAGAGGGCATATGAAACGGCAGAAACTGCGGTAACAGAACACGCAGGCCAGTCCGATGATGAGCATGATGACAAACTTTCGCGTGAACAGGATGTTCAGCATCCCGAAATCGCCGGCATTGGCGGGATTCGAGAGCAGGAAGATCGCCCCCTCAGAGGTGCCGGCCGGACAGATGTACTTGCAGAAGCCGGGGATCGCCACACCGTGAACAATCCCGTACCAGGCGGTAATCCCGATGACAAAGACCCCGAGGATCACATATTTCAGGTACGACAGCGCGCGGGTTGCACGGCTTTTTTTGATCTTCGGCGTGGGCAGCTTGTGCAGCAGTTCCTGGATCAGCCCCAGCGGGCAGAGCCACCCGCAGATCGTGCGGCCGAGAATCAGCCCGTAGAGCATGAGAATGCCGAAGACGTAGAAACCGATCTGTTTACTCGTTGTGCCGATCGCGTTCTGCAGCGCGCCCAGCGGGCAGGCCCCGACAGCGCCGGGGCAGGAATAGCAGTTGAAGCCCGGCACGCAGATGCCCTTCGTGGTCGGGGTTTTGCTCTTATAGATTTCGCCCTCAAGGAAGCCCTTGAGGTGGGCATTATACAGCAGCGCACAATAGAGCTGCACAAGCCGTCTCTTGGACGGGCGGTGGGAAGCCCACCAGGATGTTTTACCATTATCCAAGGCCAACACACTCCGTACAGATCCTGATCGCCTTGTTGACGACCGCCATCATGCTGCCGTTGCGGATGCCGGCAACAATAAACACCACCGCGACGGCCAGTATCACCAAGCGCAGAACATTCATATTCCGCGCTGGTGCTGCCGAAGACACCTCCGCTTTGATCCCGCTTGCCTTCTCTTCCCTGATGCGCTCCATGATGGCGTCATACTCGCGCTGAATGCTCCTGCCCTGCAGAACAGCCGAAACAATCAGGACGGCAAATCCCAGAATGATCCACGGGAATACATGGACCGCGAGCGCGCCCATTACCTGCTCAAGGTCTCCGTTGGGGAAATGGTCTCCGTTCGTCATGTAGATCAGAATCGGAAGCATGCACAGGCCAAAGCCGCACCAGCCGCCGTACAGAAGCTTTTTCTGCATGGCCTGCTCCTTCTTCATGGCATCACTGGGCTGAGCAACGCGCATGCGCATCAGATCACGGTTCAGCTCGATGTCCTTGACGGGCTTGTTCTCATTTTCATCCCGGACGTTCAGCACCGCGCAGGCCACAGTTACCGCCACAGCAAGCAGAAATACCGGCAGGACGGGTTTCAGCGCCGCGGCGGCCTTGTCGCGGGTATAGACCCAGGCCAGCGGATCTTCCTGCTTTTCCGCAATGCCGTCACGGTAGATCCCGACCGCCGAGACCGCCAGCATGACGACCAGCGCCACACACAGCAGTGACTGAGCGATCAGCAGGATCCTGTTTCTTGTCACATTGATCACGCTCCTTCGCATAACGGGTTCTCAACGCATTTGATACAAAAACCTATTGATATTATAGCATAAAAGTCGCCGCATTGAAACCGTGACTTTTCTTTCCTGTGAAAATATGTTTCGTGTCGTCAAAACGGTTCCGTGTATTTAAACTGTACAAAATTAGATCCGTATTATTTATATAATATATATCTCCGTCCAGGCGTTGGTATTTCAGCAAGTATGACTTGCCTTTTGGGAGATCGGAACATGAAAAAGATTTTTATTATCCTTGTCAACGTGATCATCATGGCCGCCATCTTGATCTTTGTTGTTTTCTACTCCAGATTTGAAAGCAGGGAATCATACCGCAGACAGGTAGAGCACTTTGAAAACACCATGGTCACGATGGAGAACGTGACGGAGAATTATCTGCAGGGCGAACAGCAGATCTGCGACGTCTGGGCGCACTTCATCAACAGCCAGAACATGACAATGGAAGAGGCGGCTGCGTTTATCCGGGCCTCCCATGTGCTTGAGAACGCCTCGGCACATCTGATTTCCCTCGGCACCCTCACGGGTCTCTCCACGCGCCCGAAACTGGGCACGACGGATGACTATGCTGTTTCCTACCAGCAGATCTCTCTCCTGCAGAATGTGGGCTGGATCGATGAAATCGGGAACTCCATCAACATCACCCGCGCTTACACCAATCCGATGAACGGCGAGCAATCCCTGGCTTTCTGCAACAGCGTTTCGCTGTATCATCCGGAACGCGAAACGTTCGAGACCGCAGTTCTGCTGCGTGTCATTCCCATCTCGGTGCTGGAGCAGAAATGGGTTTTCCCGCAGACGGAACTTGAGAACGCCGAGCTGTCCATGATCGATGCCAACGGCAATTATATTCTGAAAGGATACAGCTTTAAGAACTCCAGTTTTTTTGAGTTCTACAAATCCTATAATCCGACGGATCCTGAATCGTCGAACAACTTGTTCAAAAGAATTACTTCATCGACCGGCTCCATTTCAATGCTCAACTCGCACGGGCAGGAATGCATTCTTGCCTTTACCCCGGTCTCGGCCACTGCCGGCTGGACATTGTTGGGCTTTGTACCGGCGAAGGATCTCCATGTGGACGCAGAAAACTGGCTGCTGGTCGGTGTCATTTCTGTCGGTCTTCTGCTTCTTTTCCTGCTTGACCTGTACTATATGCTTTACCTGAACAGGCGGTTTCAGGCCGCAGCACGGGAGGCGGAATCCGCAAGCAAAGCAAAGACCGATTTTCTCTCCACCATGTCTCACGACATCCGCACGCCCATGAATGCCATCGTAGGCCTTACGACCATTGTCGAGAAGAATCTCGGAGATGTGGAGTCAACCAGGGAGAGTCTTCGGAAAATCAGCCTTGCCAGCAATCATCTGTTGACCCTGATCAATGACATTCTGGATATCTCGAAGGTGGAAAGCGGGAAACTGAAACTGAGTCCTCTGACATTCTCCATTGTGGAAACCGTTGAGAACCTCGTCAACATCTCACAGCCGATGATCAGGGAAAAGAACATTGATTTCAGTTTCCACATCAACCAGATGGAAAAGGAATACCTGTATACCGACCAGCTCCGTCTGAATCAGATTTATATCAACATTCTCTCCAACGCCCTCAAGTATACGGAACCCGGCGGGCGTGTCACAGTGGACCTGCGAGAGGAAAAAAGCGACGTTCCCGGCTGCATCCGGCTGAGCTATGTTGTCGCGGATACGGGCATCGGCATGAGTCCGGAATTCATGGCGACCATGTATCAGCCCTTCTCCCGTCAGATTGACAGCCGTGTCAACAGCATTCAGGGGACCGGGCTGGGCCTCGCGATTACAAAACAGATGGTCGATCTGCTTGGCGGAACGATTGACTGTCAGAGCGAGCAGGGCAAGGGGACGACCTTCACGGTCGTTCTGGATATCCCCATTGCCGACAGGCAGCGGGAAGAGATGCAGCTGGACTCCCTTGACGTTCTGATCGTGGATGACGACGAGGTCATGCTTCAGACGGGTGCCGATACCCTTGAGTCTCTCGGTGTGTCGGCAGAACAGGCGCAAAGCGGTCTGGAAGCGCTTGGCATGATCGAGCACAGGCATCTTTCCGGGAAGGATTACGACATTGTCATTGTGGACTGGAAAATGCCGGAAATGGACGGCCTTGAGACG
>Ga0256404_1008185_pt1 | contig 15915 bp, 40 predicted proteins | sample RumenRJG_01DNA_FD_185990 | JGI IMG/M metagenome (GOLD analysis project Ga0256404, IMG submission 185990) | Bovine rumen microbial communities from Lethbridge, Alberta, Canada - RJG_01 | ecosystem: Host-associated > Mammals > Digestive system > Stomach > Rumen | place: Canada: Alberta | collected...
TTTTGAATACTCTAATTGAATTTGATTCTCATTCTCCAATTTATAATCTTGGAAAATCAATAGAAATGCTTTCAAAAGCTGACTATGCATATTTTTGCCCTGGATGGCAAGATTACAGAGGATGCAGAATTGAACATCAAATTTGTGTTGACTATGGGGTCAAAATAATGAGGGATTAACATATGAGTAAGATAGAAACAGCCATTAAATGGATGGAAGACACAGCCAATGACGACTCTCATGGATATGACCAGATCAATCGTTGGGGGCCGGATTACGATTGCTCAAGTGCCGTCATCACCGCATGGCAGATGGCCGGAGTTCCGGTTAAGTCCAGAGGTGCCACCTATACTGGCAACATGTACGGAGTTTTCAAGAAATGTGGATTTGAGGACGTGACTTCTTCAGTCAATCTGGCAACTGGCAAAGGACTTAAAAGAGGTGATGTGCTGCTTAACAAGGTTCATCACGTTGCAATGTTCTGTGGCGGAATGAAAGAAGTCGAGGCCTCTATCAATGAAAAAGGAAAGGCTATTGGTGGCCTTAAAGGAGACCAGACTGGAAGAGAATTCCTTATCAGACGCTATCGCAACTATCCGTGGAATTGCGTTCTGAGATACAAAGAATCCGAATCCTCAAAATCCAAAGAAGTAAGTCAGAAAACAGTAGCAGCTGCAGCAACACATTTCGAGCCTTCTGCAAAGAATGGAGTCTATTTTGCTGTAGATGACCGAAAAGTTAAGTCGAGTCTTATGCTCCGTACCGATGTAAAGGACAACGCTAACAATAAGATCATCGGAAGACTTTTTCCTGGTGAAAGAGTAATATGGTATGGCTACTACAAACTGGATAATAACGGAGCAGAATGGGTATACGTAACAAACGGTAAGAAAACAGGTTATTGCGCCAAGGCTTATCTCTGTTAACAATGTGTCATAGAGTCTCATCGTGGGGCTCTATGACAGGTATTTCATTCTTTTTATTTTTATTGTATCCGCTTTGCTACAACGCAAAATAAGGCCTCTAGCAGGCTCAAATTCGTGTTCCTATTACATTTAGGATCATTCTATCGAAACTGATTCCTATGCGCATTTTGAGGCCTTTACGCGCGTAATTTGGGCATTCTCCCTTCGCAATAATTTCATACATGTTAATGAAGAGAGATTAAGCGTCGAATTCACGGCGTTTAATCTTTTTATTTTTTATAAGGAGGACAATATGAAAGTAGAAAATAAGAATGGAGTGCTGTTTATGGAAGAAGTATTTGCAAAATATGAAGATACGGCTGGGAATCTTCACTGGCATGGCACGGAAACAGGAGAGCATATCATTAAAAAGCAAGACCCACTGAGTAATTTCCAGATTCCAGACAAGTGTAAATATTGCGGATACTATTATAATTTCTTGTGCCGTGCAGAACAGTGTATAAAGGATGGCGTTTAATCTTTTTATTTTTATAAGGAGGATAATATGAAAGTAGAAATTAAGGATGGGCAAATTGTTGGATATTCACGGATCGGGAAATGGGCGAATCAAAACAACATTTCCTATAAGGTTTTGTCGAGGATGATCCATAATGGAGAGATCAGCAAAGACGATTACTTTGAACTAGAAGGGCTTGTCTTTATAAAAGATTCTCTAGTATTGCCAAAGGAATTATGTATTAAGCGCAATAATGAAGGACCTAAAAGTATTCTTGTTGAGAATCTTCACAAGCCATGCTCAAAAGAACAAATGATGGATGAAATGGAACAGGTTCTTGACAAAGATCGTTTCTCTACTAAAGTGTTGAATATTATTCGATGCTCAGACCAAATTACTAACTATACAGATCTTGCCTGGTGGATTAACAATTGTTGGGTCAGAAAGTATGATTCTTCTGAAACATTTCATCAACCAGTTAGAAATTATATTTATGGTATTGGAAAGAAAGGCTGGTTGCTATTAGCTCACAAAATTTTCAACTACCATAATGAAGAAGTTATATGATCATATCTAAAAGAGTCTTGGAATAAATAATTCTGAGGCTCTTTTCTTTTTTTCGCAAATAAATCATTCTCTTTAATGATAGAATAAGAATGGTATACAAAACCAGTATACAAGTCTTTTCAGGTAACAGGTGCCTGAATTAAGTAGTTAAACGAAACAAGAGGCGTGGTCGTCTATGTCGGCGTTATATAATATGAACGATAGAGGCAAACAACTGTGTGAAGCGTTGGGCACAGCTCTGGCTACAGACAAATCTTATTCTATTATTTTTTCGTGTAAAAATCATGCCTCTTAATGAAGCTAATAACTTATTTATATTTTGTAGGAGGTTTGATATGAAATATATTGTAAAACTGTTTAAATTTGTTATAGAATTAGTAATAACGATAACATTAACAATTATGTATGCTATTAGACTTGTTAAATATACGATCTTATATAAACTGAATAAGTTTGATGTTTGTTCGTATAAACAGTACGGGTGTAATATAACATACAAATATTGTTCTGCATGTGTTCGGTATGGCTTGATTAGTACGGATTCAGCAGCTGATGCATACAATGGATTCATTAAGAACATGAACGAGAATTCATAAATAAGTATTAGTTTCAAGGAAGAGTCTTAGAGAAATTCTGAGGCTCTTTTCTTTTCGCAGGTTGAGACAGCAAACAAAGGAATTGTTGACGAATGTGAGGAGAATAGCTATGGATATTTTCGTAAAGTATTTGACTGACACCATTGATCCCATCTCTCAGGCACATCCTGGAGAATGGATTGATTTAAGATCTTCCAAACTTATTGCCATTCGCCAAGGGGAGTCTACATTGATTCCTCTTGGCGTTATTATCTCAGTTCCTTCTGGATATGAGAGTATTCTTGTGCCCAGATCTTCTACATTCAAGAAATATGGGATCATTCAGACAAATGGCATTGGAGTCATTGACCATTTATATTGTGGCCCCAATGATGAGTGGAAAATGCCAGTTTATGCCACTCGTGATACCGTAATACCAGCTAATACAAGAATCTGTCAATTTCGGATTATCCCTTCACAAGAAGTAACCATTCGCACTGTAAACAATGTAATGCAGACAAAATCAAGAGGCGGCTTTGGTTCAACAGGAGATTGATATTTATTGCCTTGGAAGAGAAAGTTACAATGCGCTTCGCGATATTTTCATCTCCAATAATGGAAAGGGGGTTGACCGTGAATACGGCGTTTAATCACGTCTAAATTCACTTCTAAACTCACTTCTAACAAAGAGTCTTAGAGAAATTCTAAGGCTCTTTTCTTTTTAGTTCGCTAAAAAATCATTCTCTTTAATGAAGGAGGATAATAAAATGAATATTTATGTTTTAGTTTCTATTGTTACGTTCCCACTTTGGGGAACTCTATTAATTCTATTGTGGAATTTTATAATTGACAAGTTATGGAACTTCCATATGGAAATGAAAGAGTTTGAAGAGTGGAAGGCAATGAAACATTACTTTTATGATTTTTAATCTTCTTAAGAATTGAGTCTTTGAATGAAAAATTCTGAGGCTCTTTTCTTTTGCTCAATTTATAGGAGGATACACAAAAATGAAAAGAATTTCATTGATTTTATTTGCAATGCTGTTTTTGCTGATGGATATTCCAGCACTTGCTGCACCAAAAGGTTACAACAAATATGGAGCCCTTGCAGATGAGTATTATTATGATGACCTCGGGTTGCTTGCGTGCGTTGTGCAAGCGGAAGCAGGTAACCAAGATCTGTATGGAAAAGAACTCGTAGCAGATGTTGTATTAAATCGTATGGATAACGATATGTTTCCATCGACGATTAAGGAAATTATATTTCAGCAAAATCAGTTCTCAACTGTGACAGATGGAGCACTGAACAAAGCCTATTACACAGTCACTGATGAATGCTATCAAGCAGTTAAGAATGAATTAGCTGATCGCAACGACGACTCTATTCTATTCTTCTCTGCTGGCGGTTATTCCAACTACGGAGCTAATGCTTACAAATATGGAGATCATTATTTTTCGCGATAAATTCACTCCTCTTAATGAAGAGGAGGACAATATAATGATACTGTTGTATTTAGCGATGGCTATTTGTATAGTAGGTTTTTATGTTGAATTAGGAAAAGGACATGAGGCTTAATCAAGCCTTTTGTTCTTTTCTTTTATATTTTTTCAAGAAGGAGATTTCAGAATGAAGGTCAAAAGAACTATAGAGTTAGAAACAAATGATATTCATGTTGGCGACCAGATTCGTGTTGGTGATTACACGGCTACCTGCCAGAAGATTACGGCAAAGGCCGCGCTATTTCTCATTGACCAGTATATCACTGAAAGTGGTGATCCGCAAGAGGCTGTACAAAACGAAGACGTATTAAACATCTTCACAGATATCCGTGATCGTATGATTCCATTTTATAATGGAGAGCTGCTCCAGGTCCCATTTGGCTATGGGCTGGTCTATCCAAAGGTCACTATGTTTCGACCGAGTTTCTTGATATCAATGAGAAAGGATGGGAACGAAAGCAAATGAAACTGGAAAGAATGGTAGAAATTGAAACAAATGATATTCGGATCGCCGACTATGGCCGGCAGAGAATCTTTATAAAGCAGACAAAATAAGGAGACATAGATATGTATTTTGGAAAACCGAGCAACTCAAAGGAGGGTGAGTGATGATACCTGTCCGTGATGAAAATTGTCCAATATGCGGATATAGACTTTATGAATGTCAATGTGTATTTGGCGGTAAGGCACACCCTAACAGAGATAAACGGATGCAAGTTGTAAAAGACCATTTATACTTGTTCACTCCACTACAAGTGGCTCATGTAATTGAACTTGAACGTAGGTGGGGAACGTGCTATGTCGATGACGAAATGAATGAAATCCTTGATGAGTTAGAGCAGACGGAAAGAGAGGGCGGGTGATGGATGGATTAATCAGCAGACAGGCGGCGATTGATGCGCTTATGGTCCTGCCGAGTAAGAGCGACGCACCTCAGGACATGGAAGACAACACAGAGGAGGACTGGCCATGAAAATACTAGAAATACTAGTCGACCTTTTGACAGCGATCGGTGCGGCCACCGTCGTTACTACGATCGGCTTGGTTATTCTCATGATTATCGATAGGAGGCGGGGCAAATGAACCGGCAGCGGGCTGATCTGACAGAAACCAGAATGCTGTATGAATCACAGAGATGCCAGGACGAGAAGACCAGAGCGGTTATGGCATATGGGCACCGGAAGCCATACGCAATGACGATGCATGACGAAAGCGTGGGAGCAGATGACAGTCAGAAAGATGCGTGAAGAACTGGAAACACTTGAGCTACAGGGGCACAGCAAGGACGAAGTGGTAATTGCCATGGATAACAATATTTTTCCAATCCTCACGGTGGGCATAAAGGGTATTTACACCGGGGTAGGGTTTAATCATGGTCAGATCATTATACGAGGCAGAGAGCAGATCGTGAGAAAAGAGGAGAAATGCGGAAAGTAGCGAGAACGGTAATTGATATTGTTGGTGCGCTGAGCCTGATCGGGATGGTGCTGCTGGCAGTGATCGCAACTCGGACCGGGTACGGGCAGTACCGGATAGGAGGCGAACGGTGATGGTGGCAATTTTAATGGTCATCGTTGCGGCAGCGAGCCGGTGCCGGAGATCGAGAGGATAGACGAATGAGCGATACAATCAGCAGACAGGCGGCGATTGATGCGCTAAAAGGCATGGCAGTTCCGCTATATAAAGACCCTGCGTGCGAGGACATATTGGAAAGAGATAGAACGCTTGATAATGCAATAGATGCGATACGTGGTTTACCATCCGCACAGCCAGAAATCATACGGTGCAAGGACTGTAAGTTCTATAGTCCGATGAATCGAGAAACAAAAACAGGAATTTGCAATCTAATAATGCACCAGAATTTTGGGGATAACTGGTTCTGTGCAGGAGCAGAAAGGAGACCCGATGAATCTGATCGAAAGAGAAGATGCCCGATAGGAAGTGGCATGCAAAAGGAGGAACAGGATGAGCGATCCAATAGATAGACAGGTGGCAATAGAATCTGTGGCAGATGAAATATGGCATTATCCGAACGAATGCTATAAAAACCTCAATGTTTTTGAAAATGCAAAAGACTTAGCGGAACATGCGTTACGTGGTTTGCCGTCCGCACAGCCAGAACAGCGGTGGATACCTTGCAGTGAGAGGTTGCCGGAGGAAGGAGAAATAGTTTTAACACAGGCAAATATTGAGAATATGATTTCGCTTTGCGTTGCTAGTAGGCAAGATTACAACTACTGGAAAGGTTGGAATACAAGGGAAATCAATGTTGTTGCATGGATGCCATTACCAGAGCCATACAGGGAAGAAAGGACAGAAGAATGAGCGATACAATCAGCAGACAGGCGGCGATTGATGCGCTTACGCACAAGTGGGATGGGATGGTGACAAGTGTGTTTGATGTTATTAATTCATTGCCATCCGCACAGCCAGAAATCATCCATTGCCGTGACTGTAAGCACTGGCAATCAGAAGAATACATTGGTAATAATAACGTGCATACGCCAAATATTGCAAGCCTGCCGTGTAAAAACTGGTTAACAGGAGGAGATTGGTATTGCGGAAGCGCAGAAAGGAAAGACATCTAAGTCTGAAAACAATAATACTGAACCAGAAGTACGTATACATTGAATAAAATGGAGATAAAAACAATGAGACTAATTAATGCAGATGCACTGAAGAAAACGTTAGGAGATTGGATTATAGCTCACTACACAGATACCTTTACTGGCGATGATGCTGGTTTACAGTTTGCATACCTGATCAATCGCACAGAGACTATTGATAAAGGAGAGAAAATAATGAATTGTCCTATCCTCGCCAATATTGCCAAGGCACTGCATACCACCACGGATTATCTGGTGGGGAATGAGAAGGATTCTAATGATCCGGAGCTTGAGTACAATCACACGCTGTGTGTAATTGCCCGGAATGCAAACCGGTGGAGTAAAAAGCAGAAGCTGGACCTTGTGAACGCCCTCTTCGAGAACGATGATTAACGTTACGGAGGAATGGCAAATGCAATTAGTAGAGAGGATTAATATAGCAAAACCAATGAAAAGCAAATGGATTCGTGCGGACCGACTATGGGAGAGAATTGCGGGAAGCGCTTTTTTCTCCACGGAAGAAAAAGAAAAAATTCGACTTGTAATTGAGACTGAACCAGGAGAGGAAACAAAATAATGGAATGGATTCCATGTACTAAACGGCTTCCTGAGAAAAGCGGACGTTATCTCGTAACAAGAGGATCAAATGTTTGCGGTAGTTTGTGGGATAGACTTGATATCCTTAACTATTCTGATTTGATGGGGCTTAAAAAAGAAAAAATATGGTGGAGTGGTAATGTCGGAAAATCAGATTTTGAAAAATTTGATGATGTTATAGCATGGCAGCCACTACCGGAACCATATAAGAGATTTACAGAGAATGAAAAGGTATGTAATGGTTCTCATTGATAGACCCGATGCAAAGGTTGTGGCATGGCAAACGCTTCCAGAACCATATAGAGAGGAATAAATATGACTAATGCAGAATGGATGATTAAGAATGGGTATAAGTTTAGTGACTTGCTCTGTTCCGTGGATAGCAATGGCGATATTGTTATTTCTCTGAACGACAAAATCTTAGTAAGAGGACTGTACATTCCTTTCGAAGATGCACTTAAAAGATGGCTTGATATGGAGCATGATGAAAAGATTCTTAATGATGCAGAGAAGAAGTATTTGAGTGCAGTTATTAAGCCATTCAGAGATCGAGTTGAGTTTATTTGCAAATTGAACAGTCTAGAACGCTACGGATTCCAATGCATTGATATTAGATTTACTGATGAAAGTATAGACATGGAATTACCTATTTTTGAAAGTGGAACCATGTACAAAGGGATGGAATTTGGCAAAGAATACACGCTTGAGGAGCTAGGAATATGAAAGTAAAACGCATTTTTGCTGCTTGTACTACTCATGGTGTTCGTCTCGTTTTTGCATTACAGATTAGAGGTAAAGATGATTATAAGTCAAGGATACAAAGTAGTTAGAGCAATGACATATATAACAGATGCACAGCTTAACCATTTAGATAAAGAAGTTATTGAAACTGGTCATCACAAGGTTTCAATGGTTCAGGAGCCATTACATTTTAAGAAAAAACCGGTAGCTAAATATGGAGGAAAAAGATGAGTACAAAGGCTGTGGAGTATAAAACCGTTTATATCCCAACAAATGTCAATTTTATTTGCCCGTTATGTGGCAAACCTGTAAGAGAAATGGATGAAGACGCTGCATGGGAAATTATTGGAAAGGGTAGATCAAAAAGAAAGCAATGGTTTCATGAGAATTGCCGTGAGGAGAATACCTATGAAAATTATTGAAATTGGAAGCAGGCCAAATCCAACAATGATAGTTCAATGCACTGTGTGCGGAACTGTTGTTAAGTGCAATTATAACGAACTAACAGAAAATGGAACAGACTTATATATGCACTGTCCTGTTTGTGGACTTATGAGAAGAGTGGAGAGCAAACATATATACATGTATAAGGAGAATAAAAATGATTAAAATTGAAAACACTTTAACGCCATCAAAAGAGATGATGCAGGCAGTTATCAGAGGGATGCGGAATCCCTATAATTCTTGGGACAAGAGTGATAATGGAGGCCCCAAAGATCATGAACTTATGCTAAAACTTGCACATGCTGGAAATTCAAATCCATCCCACAGCAAGTTTAGGCGCATGATGGTGGTGTATACAGATGTAACAGCTCCATTTTATTGGTGGAAAGAGTATGACACCTATTGCGTTGGGACTGTGAAAAATTCATGTTCTACGATGCATTCGATTACTTCAAAAGAATTTACGTTCGATGATTTTTCGCACGATCACATTATTACTGAACGTTCATATCAGCATCTTTTAGACACGATTGATATTTTAAACGAAAATAGAAATGCTTTTCTAAGAGAAGAGAGTGATCCAGCAGTAAAGAAAATTTATTGGTATCAGATCATTCAGCTGTTACCAGAAAGCTATATGCAGAAGAGAACTCTTATGCTTAGCTATGAAGTTCTTCACAAGATTTATGTTGAACGCAATGATCACAAACTTGAAGAATGGCATACTTTTTGTGGCTGGATACAGTCTCTTCCAGATTCAGATTTAATTGTATAAGGAGAAACGAATGTTTGGGAAAAAGAAATTATATTTTGTGCTCGACAATACTGGTGAAACACTTTATACAATGACAGACTCAAAACAGTTTGCATTAGACATTATGAAGAAGTACTCAAACCAATATACCATGGTCTATTGTATCGAAGTTAAAGGAAAAGTTATACGAGGTAAGTGATGGAAGAAAAACAGTTTTTCTTGTGTGATCCGGTTCTGAATACTGACTGCCCAAAGACAGTCTGCTTCTTGTACGGAGGAGAATGTAGGTCAACTTCTCATGCACAATTTGCTACACCACAGCTTATGAGCATGGATAAAGCAATCAGTCTGACACGAATAAAAGATATTCAGGAGCCATTAAGACCGGAAGATCATGTTATAAGAGTGCCAGACCCTGGAAAAGAAGTCGGTTATCGACTGGTCTCTACATCAAACGAGGAGGAGTAAATGGCTGAAATAGGAGCAGAAGAAGACGTTTTGAAAATACGAAATCCTTTAACAAAATTAATCATCACAAAAGCAATACACAAAGCAATTAAAAATAAGTTTGGTATTAATGCACTTATATCTATTAAAGATCTGGACATTACTACGCATCCAGATGGCTCAGCTTTAATAGATATCCAGGCATCTGCAAATTTGGCACCTGGAACATTAAATACTATCGCAGCAATGATCAAAGACGACACTGGGGATACAGCATTGAAAGGACTGAAAAATGCTTGATGAAGAAGCAAAAGAATGGATACTTCATGCAGCTGAAGACTATAAATCAGTGCAAGAAGATTATAGAAATGACAACATAAAGGCCCTTGGTTTCTATAGAATTTCAAGCGGAATTATTATTGGAGTCCGAGAAAAATATGGGCAGACAGGGATTGATTATTTTGATGAGAAGATGAAAGAGCTGGATACCACAAATACGTAAGAATTTCTTCCAGTATAATGGAGTGAATACTTCAGAAAGGAGCAAAACTATGGGTTTAAAGAAAGATGATTTTCTCGAAACACAAAAGGAACTCTTGGAGGTGAAACTGAGCACATTGGTTACTGGCTCAGATGAGTGGAACAAAGCCTTCGATAGTTATACTAAAGTTTGCTCCGAGTGTGATAGAAAAAAGCTTGATATAAAGAGCTTGATGGCTATCATTCTCGGTGTAGCAGGCGTTGGCACAACGATCGCTGGCGAAGTTCTGCAGTTTGAGACTGCAAAGATGGCTTATGCTTCAGACGAAGAGATGAAGTTGTGTAACGGGAAAGTCTGGCAGCTGAAAAACGGTTATAGAGATTACTACAAAATGAAGTAGAGCAATCTCCAGAAGGCAAGGCATCTAGAAATTATATTTTCTAGGTGTCTTTCTTCTTTCAAAAAATAAAGAGAGTAGAAAATGAATATACCAAGTCAGAAAAGAATAGTTCGGTTTGATAAATACTGCCCATCTTGCAAGTATTACAATGAGTCAGAATTTGACAAAAACAGTGTTTGTGATATTTGCCTTAGTTGCAATTATAACTGGGACACAGATGAACCTCAGTACTTGGAGGAGAAAGATAATGACTGATGCAACCAATATCTTGATTATTATTGATACAGTATGTATTCTTGCGATTACTATTAAGACATTTATAAAAAAAGATGGATATCGTAGAGGGGTAGAAGATGGAATAAAATATTCTGTGACGTTTCTTAATAAGCTTTGTAAGGACACAATTGGATATATTGATAAAGATAAAAAGAATTCAAATGAATAAAATGGACTTTATAGTATTTTTTTCATCCTTCTTAATAGGTATGTAAACAAGTAACTTATTAAAAGGAGGATAAAGAAATGAAGAAATTTGGTAAGGCGATACTTGTGATGCTGTCAGTAATTGTTGGTGTTCCAATGGTTATAATTGCTTTTGCGGCAATTATGGGATTTGGGGCACTCATAATGATTACTCCAGAAATCGTAGGTGGAGTCATAACAATACTACTTTTAATCTCTATACCAGGATTGATAGTAGGTTTAATTGTTGGGCATACTGACAAAAAAGAATAAATCAATTTAAAAAGAGCTATGGAGATCTAGAGAATTATATTTTCTAGATCTCTCGCTTTTTATTTTAAGGAGGACAAAAATGGCAGTAAAAGTTGATATGGTTGCAACATTGTTCTTGACAGGAATTCTTGGAATTTCGGCAGGAGCATTAACAGTTAATTATATTCTTGACAAGAAGAATATAAGAGATCTGAATACGAAGTCAGAAGAGGCCAAAAAACAGTATTATGACTCAATGACTTCAGAAGACAAAGCAAAAATTGAACTCGCAAAGCAGGAAAACGATAAGTTAAGACTGGAAGTAAGGGCAAAAGAAGCGGAAGCATCAAAAGCCAAAGCAGAGTCACAGAAAGCAGTCACAAAATTTAAGAATGATATTGTTTCAGATGTAAAGATTGAATGCATGAAACAGGTAAAAGAAGACACAGAAGATATGTTTGATGACTGGGTTGAAAAGTATGAATCCAAAGAAGAAAGAAAAATTGATTCACTAACAAATCGAGTCGATAATCTGGCAGATAGGATAAATGACAGCAATAGTTCTAAAGGAACTTCCAGTCCAGTTATTAATGTATCACCAGTAATGAAAAACTAAACAAAGGAGCATAAGAAAATGAAATTTCTTCCAGCAGTAGCAAAAGTAGCAGCACCGATCAGCAGCTTTGCAATCAGGAATAAGAGAACTCTTCTCATGGTTGGAGCAATCGGGACATCTGTTACAACAACTTATGTAACATTTGAAAATGCACCAAAGATTCAGGAAATTATTAAAGATACAAAGAGCCTTGTAGCAACAGCAAGAGATGAAGATGACAAGAAACAGATTTATAGAACAGCTTTAAAGGAACTAGCCCCGCTTGTTCTTCCTATTATCTTGCTGCAGGCATCCACAATCGGTTTTTCTGTAATGGGCAAAGTAGCAGCGGATAATCAGTTGGCGGATGCAGCAAGTGCTCTTGCAGTTGCAAATAACACGATTGCATCTTATCGGGCATTCCAAAAAGAAGCTTCAAAGGAACTTGGAGAAGCAAAAACGGATAAGATTCTGAACAGCATTGAAACAAAGGATTTGGAGAAGCATCCTCAGACAAAAGAGAATACTACCAAGACTTATATTCCGTCAAACGCAACCGCAAATATGATATTTAAGTATTACGACACACTCGGAAGCAGATACTTTTATAGTGAGAAGTCTCCGTCAACTGTTACTGCCGAGTTCATGAGTCTTCTTGTTGATCTCAAGCAGGGCAAGTATAGTAATTATAATGATCGTGGGAACGCATTCTTGCCTCTGAATGATATTTATAGGCTCTTTGGATCAGCAATTCTGGAAACTTCCATTGGTGATGAATATGGTATTCCGGACGAGGAAGTAGTTAATGAAGACATTGATAAGAACCTTGCAAGAGACTATATGAGAATCAGTGGGCATGCTGATCCGCAGAACGAAGACGAATTAGTGTGGTACGTAACGATTAATGTACGGGATTGCTTTCCAAGATGATCTTCCAGAATTGGAGGAACAAATTGGATATTGGTATGACGGAGGACTGTCGTAATTTTTTCATGCGGCATAATGATAAGGTTAACTTGTATTCTAAAAGGAGGATACTATGTTTAGAAAAACAAATGTAACGGAAAGAGAGTATAAGGACGAGAACGGAGAAAGCGTGTTCGAAAAGGTTACGACCTACGAAGACAGACCTATCTTTGGATTTGGAAAGAAGAATTCTGAGGAGTCTGACGGAGAGCAGAAACCTAAAAAGAGTTTTCTGAAGAAACTCGCTATTGGAGCGGGAATCGGAGCAGGAATTCTTGGCGGTGTATGTCTCATCGGAAAGATGACTCAGAAATCAGATTCTGAATCTGAGGAATATCTGCCATCAGAGGCTAGTGATCCGGAAGAGGCAGAAGAACCGGTTGAATCTGATGACTCAATTGAAGGTTAATGTTGTTCAAGCATTAACTCCAGAAACAAGAACCTAAGAAAGCTAAGAGCTTTGAATGAAAAATTCAGAGTTCTTAGCTTTTATTTTTAAAGGGGATAAAACATGAACGAATTAGAAAAAGTCCAGGAAGAGAATACAGATGTAATAAAAAGGCCGCCAGCAGTTAAGGCAACAACAGAGCAGCCTTCTGTAGTTAAGGAGCTTGGAAAATATGTTATGGAAGAGTACATTGCTCCAAAAACAAAAGATATCCTTCATGATATGTTTGCCGGATTGATGAGTGCGATCAATGATGGGATGCAAGGAGCTATCAATAGGATATTCTATGGAGAAGACAATGGAGTTAGAAAGACTTCTTCTGGAGGAACGTCCTATAACAGTTTTTATCGATCAGCAAGCTCAGCGGCTACGTCATGTTCTCACTCAACAAATATAGCGAGACGATCTTCAACCGAAGTTCAGATTGTGTATGTTGATACCGAGCAGGATGCAAGAGATCTCGTTAGCTGGATGCAGGATACAATCCAGAACTATGGAAAAGTGAAGGTCAGTGATCTGTATCAGAGCCTGACACCAAAGATTCCGGTATCGTTCCAAGATGTGAAATATGGATGGACGAACCCGAACGAGATTGGGTACCACAAAGTTTATGCTGGAGAGCATAGGAATCAATTCCAGTTAGACATGCCAAAACCGATTGATATTACAGGAGTATAAGGAGAATAAAATGAGTTTCGGAAAGAGTATTGTGAAAGCAGCAAATATTGCTCTTCTTTGGACAAAAGCAAATGCAGATACCATCATGCTTGTTGGCGGTATGGCAAGCGTTGGTGTTGGAACTGGGCTTCTCATCAAGAATGCAGATAAGATTGCAGAAGTCAAGGAGAAGGCAAAGGAAGATAAAGAAGAACTGAAAGACGTTGATGCAGATGAAGCAGGATGGTCTGAGATGGATGAGACAAGAAATCACTTCATCTTCAGAACCACCAAAGAGCATGCAATTGGCTATATTAAGGCAGCAGGCCCTGGTGTCGCATTTATTGCAGCTGGTGAAGTTCTTCAGGGACTGTCTCATGCAACACTTGCAAGGCGTTATCAGGCTGTCAATACGGCGCTTGCAGGAACAGCAGCGGCATTTAGCAATTATCGTGAGAGAGTTCGTAAAGATCAGGGACCAGAAAAAGATTACGAGTATCTTACTGGCGGAAATGTTGTAACAGTTGAAATGGAAAAAGATGGAACGGTTACAACAAAAGAAGTTCCAATTCACAAGATTGGAGATGCGCAGAAAGTTTATATTCCTCATAGTTTTTGGATTAAGGATAAAAAGGATTTCGCTGATCCTTATTCCGATAGCGGAAATATTAATCTTGCCATCGATGATATTCGTAGATCGATTTCGTGGGCAAATGAAAAGCTTCAGGCAGATGGTTATATTTTCGAGAACCGGATAAGAGAGTATTGCCAGCTTCCGAAGACAATGGCTGGTCAGTCTGCTGGAGTATTTGCAAGCAACGACTCAATTGCGAATCCAGTTCGTATTGATTGTGTAGACGTTAAGACTGGAATTAGTGTATTTGATGATGCGATTTATGATGTTTCGGATGATGACGACTATGATATCCTGTTTGAATTTGTTGTAACAAAGTATGATCCAGTAGATCGTCATGAGATCCATGAACCACTTGATGATAATATTCTTACAAGGATGGATATGACAGAATTGGTGCCAGATCCGATGAATCCGTTGAAGAAGATTGAGGTTTCAAAGTTTGGTTGGACAAAGGCGTAAATAAGATATTATAGAGAGGAGCATTAATATGAGCACGTGGTTAAAGGCATTGCTTGGAATTGGTGTTGGTGTTGCAACAGTTGTTATTGTGAAAAAGGTTGTTGTGGATAAGAAATATGCTACAGTAAAAGAAGCAGATACAGAGTCTAAGAGCCTTTTAAAGAGACTCAAGGAAGCTGCAAAATACAAAGTAGCAGACATTCTTATGTGGTTTGCAAATCATCCAAAGGAAACACAGATCATCAGTGTAGTTCTTTCGGTAGTTCCTGTTATTATTGGCATGGGATCTGATTTGGATTTGATGCTAACAAATCGGCGTATTGATAAACGTCTATCCAATTTGGAGACTGACTACTATTTGGCAGGAGTCAAAGATGGAAAGTATGCTGCAATGCATCAGGCTATTGATGGAACGGAGGTAGCGGGATGAAAACTTCAACAATCTTATTCGGAGTTGCAACGTTTGCAGCAGGAGTAGCGCTTGGCTTTTTGGCAAGTCATGCAATTGAGAAACAGAAAGCCGAAGAAGAACCAATTCCTGTTAAAGACGATGAAGTTGAGAAAACAGAAGAGAATGAAACAAAGCCAGTTGACCCGGCAAAGCCACAGATCCACTCTAATGGTCCAGCAAAAATAGCAACTCCTGAAAATCCTGGGGTTGACTATCAGGCATATGCAAAAAAGGTTGAAGAACTTGGCTATAAACCAAAGCCTGGAGAGATTGATATTCCAGAAGAGACATATACAGAGAGAATGGAAAAAGAAAACGAAGAATTAAACGAACAGTACATTCAGTATGAGAAAAAGAAAGGGAACAAGATAGCGGTTCTTGGTAACTCTCCAATTGATGATGAGTATCCAGACATCCATTACGAGGAAGCAACAATCTATTACTTAGCAATGGA
>Ga0256404_1008186_pt1 | contig 15914 bp, 13 predicted proteins | sample RumenRJG_01DNA_FD_185990 | JGI IMG/M metagenome (GOLD analysis project Ga0256404, IMG submission 185990) | Bovine rumen microbial communities from Lethbridge, Alberta, Canada - RJG_01 | ecosystem: Host-associated > Mammals > Digestive system > Stomach > Rumen | place: Canada: Alberta | collected...
TTAACCATGTCTGGTCATCAGATTCGCAAAAACCGTAATAATTTAAAAGCTGTAAACTTCCAGGTGGTTCGTCGTATATATCGTGGTTCCCTTTTAAATCGATAGACCAACCGAAATAACTGTTTCCGTCCTTATCTGTAAAAGTAAAATTCTTAAGTATGCTTTCTTTGAGAAGCATGGCTTCTGATGAAAGAGTAGATGCTTTCTCTGGATAAAGCTCACTTAGGCAGTTGAGTGCTTTCCATACCAGAACGTTATCGTAACAGAGATATGGATAGTTTATTTCGTCATCAGTTGGCTGTAGAAAAGTACTATAAAGTCGTGTTTTATAATCTCTTCTCGATCCGAGCTTTCTAATAATTAAATCTATCGAGTCTTTGACAAAGGGCTTCTGGAGAAAGTCCTGATCGTTTGTTTTTTTCGTGTAATTATACAGTGCTATTACCGGAGCAACTAGTTCGTCTAATTCAAATCCGGGCTCGAGTATCGAACCGTCGATATATCGAGAGTGTGTTCCGATGTTTTGAGACTGCCTTCTGAATACGTGTGTCAATGCTTCGCGCGCGAGGACCGGGTCGACATCTAGTATCGCCGGGAAAGACCAAAGCATGGAATCTCTGTCCCAGTATGCAGCGCTTACGTAATATCGAGGTGATCGGCTGGTCGTGAGAACGCGCTCTTCAGTGTCGAAAGTTAAACCGGTTGAGTAGAAGATACAGAAGAACAGGTTCTGATTGAATATTCTGGATAGTTTAGGGCTCTTCATTTCTATTATTCTGTTTGACAGCCAGGTCGCAGTCCTGTCGAGCTCTATTTGATAGGACTGTCTGAGCATCTCCTTTGCGGAAGTTGCCGCAGAAACTTCTTCGTATCCAAGTCCGAAGTAAAATACAAGTTCCTGTTCTTCATCTGCTCGTAATTTGAGATTGGTGGAAAGTCTGGCTTTTATAATATTTTTACTATCTGTTATTCCGGTTCTGGAATCAGTGATAGAGATAGTTGACTCTGTAAAGCTTGTAGAGCAAGGAAAGTTTGTCATTGGAGCAAATGAGAACTCTGGCCCGCCGCAGTCGAAATCAAATATAAGATTGTCGTTCCATGGACTCTTATAACAGAAAGATTTTCCCCGTAGAGGTTTACTTTCATTAATGCAATTAATGATATTTCCGAACGTAATATCGAGCCCTGTTGAAATGTTTAAGTCAGAATGAGCTTTGAGCTTAAAACGTAAGATAAATCCTTTTTCCTCGAGAGGTGTTAAAACAGTCATATTAAAAACACCGTTTTCAAAAGATCCGTTTAAGGTAGGAATCCAATATTTTTCGAGAGAGTAATCCGTAAATGTTAGATTTGAAGCATCCCCGGTGATGAATGGCTTTATAAAAGGCTGGTCTTCAAGCCCTGTAATTAGTAACATTCCTTTTCGCTTCATTGATAAGAAACTGATGCTGTGTATTTCGCCTGTCTCCTGATTTAACTCGGGGAGAGAAATGTATTCATTTCCAGTTGGTACATATTTGATAGACATTTCTATTTCTCCTTTATATAAAAAATGGTTAAACGGTTAACTCGAGTTATAAATAAAAATATTAGTATTTAGGATAAATATACACAATAAAATGATGCAAATCAAGTACGTTGAATAGAAATATGACTAAAAAGTGTTGACAATGATTTGAAATAGCGTTAAATTTTGATTAAACGTTTAACCATAATGAATTGAGGAGACAAAATGACAAAATCAACTATAAAAGATGTTGCTAATAGGGCTGGGGTGTCAATAGCTACTGTTTCGTATGTGCTAAATGGTAAGAAGAGCATTTCTGATGCAACGAAGCAGAAAGTCTATGAAGCTATGGAAGAATTAAACTATGTGCCAAATATAAATGCCCAAGGGTTAAATAGTAATAGTTCCAGACTGATAGGCGTCGTGGTCCCTCAGACAGAAAATGGCGATAAACTCATGTTCCAGAATGGTTTTTATAGTGAAGTGTTGGGGAGTATTGAGTATTACGCAAGGCAGAAAGGATATCATGTCATTATTTCTGCAACCGATACAAATGAGAGCTATATGAAACTTGCAAAACAGAGAAATCTGGATGGAATTATCGTTATAGGAATGTATCCAGATGAATTTTACAAGGAATTAAAGAAGACAGATATTCCAATAGTTTTGATTGATAGTTATTGTAATGATTTTTATTACCATTCAATCAGGATTGATGATGCGTATGGAAGTTACCTGGCAACGAGGCACTTATTAAAGAATGGTCATAGAGATATAGCTTTTTTTGTAGGTCAAATTAAAGATAATGGTGTTATGAAAAAAAGGCTTCAGGGTTATAAGAATGCCTTAGATGAATTTGGCGTTGAGTTTAATAACAAGTATGTCTTTGAAGGACAAATTGATTATGACAGCGGAATTAAGATGGCAGACAAATTAGTGGATTCAAACCTTACGGTGACATCGATCGTTTGCGCTGCCGATATTTTGGCCATTGGCGTTATGAGCGAATTATACAGACGTGGAGTTAAAATTCCAGATGATATTTCGATTGTTGGATTTGATGATTTAGAGATTTCTAAATATTTGACACCGCCTCTTACAACAGTTCATCAGCATATTTCGTTAAAGGGCAAAAAGGCTGTTGAATTGTTGCTAGAACATATTGAAAAAACAGATTTACCTAAACAGGAAGAGGTTCTTCCGCTTGAACTGGTAGAAAGGGGTTCGGTGAAAGCTTTAGTTTAGGCTGTAGGTTAACTAATCGCGAGGAAGGAGGAAAGGCAGCGGTTAGTCATTGAAGGTTGTTTTTTATAACAAATTATTTTTATTAGGAGAGGAAGTAAATGATGAAAAAGGGTAAATTAGCTTCTGTAGCAAGTTTGCTTCTGTGCGCATCCACAGTTTTAGCTGGATGCGGTAGTGCTGGAGCATCAAGTAATTCAGGTAATGGAGATGAGGTTACTATTACTTATTGCAACTTTAACGCGTCAGGTGGTCATGAGAAGACTCTGGAAAAGATGTATGAGGCTTTTCATAAGGAGAACCCAAACATTAAAGTAAAGATCGAGACAATTGCATATGATGATTACTTTACACAGATGCAGACTAGAGTAGCAGGCGGAAAGGCTCCAGATTGCTATGAGTTGAATATCGAGAACTTCGCTGAGTATGCTAACAAGAATCAGCTCGCGGAAATTAAGGGCTCAGATTTAAGCGCTTTGAATGATACAGCGAGAGATGCGTTTAAGGTTAACGGAAAACAGTATGGTCTTCCAGAAAGCTTTTCAAATGTAGTTCTTATTTACAATAAGGATTTGTTTGATCAGGCAAAGGTAGAGTATCCAAATGAGAATTGGACTCAGGATGATGTCCAGAAAGCGGCTGAGGCGATTAGAAAGCTGGGCGATAATATTTATGGTATTTACCAGCCTATTACTTACAATGAGTTCTTTAAGGTAGCAGCACAGCATGGTGGCTCTCTCCTTAACAAGGATAAGACAAAGTTTACTATTAATTCTAAGGAAAACCTTGAGGCTGCTCAGCAGCTCGTAGACAGAGTTCGGAAATCCAATGTGCAGCCTACTGAAGCACAGATGGGTGGAATGAAAGACTGGGATCTCTTTATGAGCGGAAGACTCGGAATGATTCCTACAGGAATCTGGGCTTTCCAGACATTTGCAGAGAATTGCAAATTTAATTGGGATATTGTAGTGGAGCCAGGTGCTAAGAAGAAGGCTACACACTTCTTTTCAAATGCTTGCGTAATTAATCCTAAGAGCAAGAATCAGGAAGCTGCAACAAAGTGGATTACATGGTTAACAACAAGTGATAAATCTGCAGAAATTAGACTTAAAGATGGATGGGATCTTCCAGCTATTAAGAATGAAGATGCTCTGAAATCATATTTAGAGCAGAAGAATCCTGAAAACAGAAAGGCTGTATTTGACAGTTTGGATTATCTGGTTATCCCACCTGTAATCGAAGATTATTCGATGATGAGTGATATCCTCGATGAAAAATTAAAAGCAGCTGCTTCTGGATCAAAGACAGTAAAGGAAGCTCTGGATGAAGCTCAGGAAGAATGTGAGCAGAAAGTAAAGATTAAGTAAAAGGGTAATAAGAGGGCGCTATGAAGATGAAGGCTAAAACGAAGTATGATAGCAACGAAGTAAGAGCGGCATATGTCTTTTTGATTCCGAGTTTGATAGGAATGGTGATTTTTTCAGCGTTACCATTAATTGTTTCTGGATTAATCAGCTTGACTGACTGGAATGGGTTAGACAGTTTGCTCGATCCTGGTTTTATGAGCCAGCATTTTATCGGACTGAAGAATTTTAAAGACATCTTGACTGGCAAGGAGTTCTGGAAAGTGCTTCATAATACGCTTGAATTCATTGTTTTATATATTCCGCTAATGCTGTGTTTATCTCTGCTGGTCGCATTTCTGTTAAGTAGGCCAAAGAAAGGGGTAGGAGCATTTAGGGTAATGTTCTATATACCTGTATTAACTTCATGGGTAGCAGCTTCTCTAATTTGGAAGTCAGTATTGTCCCCTGAATATGGAGCAATCAATAATATATTGAAGATGGTCGGTATTCAGGGGCCGGACTGGCTCCTGTCAGAAAAGTGGGCTATGCCTGCGATAGTTCTAGTTTCTGTTTGGAAAGATATGGGTTTCTTTGGATTGATTCTGTTGTCAGGAATAATGGCTATTGATAAGAGCTATTATGAAGCTGCTTCAATCGATGGTGCAGGACCGCTGGCAAAGTTCTTCAAGATAACTTTGCCACTTCTAACTCCATCAATCTTTTATGTATTGATTGTTAGCTTGATTAATTCATTCCAGTTGTTCCCGCAGATAATGATTATGACAGATGGTGGTCCGAATGGCGTTACTCAGGTTATGGTTGAACGTATTTATAAGTACGGATTTAACTATTATAAGATGGGATATGCATCAGCATTCTCGTGGCTATTGTTTGTGATTATTATGGTGTGTACGTTCATTCAGATGAAAGGACAGAATAGGTGGGTTAATTATGACGCATAAGAAGAATCTGGGGACTTTATTCTATTACCTGTTTTCAATATTACTTGCTATCGTGGCTATGATCCCGTTCCTTTGGATGATATCAACATCATTAAAGAGTAGAGGGGCATTGATGTCCATTCCCATTGAATGGATTCCTAAAGAGCCTAGTTTGGTGGCATATGCCAAAGTGTTTGGAAAGTTCCATTTCTTTAGAACTATTGGAAATAGTTTGCTCATTTCGGTGTCTTATACATTGATTACATTGCTTTCGGCCTCGATGGCTGCATTCGCTTTTGCAAAGATGAGATTTCCATTTGGAAATGGAATCTTTAAAGTTTACCTGGCAACGATGATGATTCCTACGCAGGTAACTATGATTCCGTTGTTTGTAATCATGAATAAGATGGGGCTGATTAATACTTATTCAAGTGTTATCCTTCCATCTATATTTAGACCGTTTGCAATCTTTTTACTGGTACAGCAGATAAAAACTATTCCAAATGGTTTTGTCGAAGCGGCGAGAATAGATGGTGCGAATTTATTCCAGATATACAGGAAAGTCTTGCTTCCGCTGTGTGCGCCTGCGTTGGCAACCCTCGCGGTTACAACATTCATGGAGTCATGGAATGATTATTTATGGCCATTGCTTATGTTGACTGATAGTGCAAAGACTACACTTCCTATCGCTCTATCAACTCTTAATGGTCAGTATGCAACAGAATATAACGTATTGATGGCCGGAAGTTTGATATCAATGATACCGATTATTATTACCTATATTTGTGCGCAGAAATACTTTAAGAATGGACTTATGGATGGAGGAATTAAAGCATAATATGCGTAATCTGGAATGCTCTGAAGCTAGAATTGATTTTGATTATAAGCTTGGTACTGGAAGCCTGGTACGTATGGAAAAAGGCGTTGTAGTTTTAAATATTAAATACAATGGCGCATATGGAATGGGTGAAAAGTACGACTGCGTTAATCAAAAAGGGAAAAAAGTCATTAATGAGGTAAATGAAAAGTTTTGCTTTCAAGGAGACAAGACTTATTGTCCGGCTCCGTTTTTTTGGACAGATACGGGCGTAGGAGTATATGTAGATACTTGCTATACATCCGTATTTGATTTTAAAGAGGATGAAATCGTTATAGAAACACCGGAAGAAAGTAAGATTATTCTGATGACTGGAAGTCCTAGAGAAATAGTTTCTTCCTATATAGATATATTTGGTGATCCGGATCTTCCTCCAGAATGGGCATTTGGCGTCTGGATATCAGCAAATCGTTGGAATGATGAAAGACTTACTCTAGATCAGATTGATAAATTACGAGAATACGATTTTCCGGCTTCTGTTATTGTTCTGGAAGCTTGGAGTGATGAAGCAACTTTTTATAAATGGAATCCGGGAAAGTGGCCGGATCCAGAAGGAATGATAAAGAAGATACATGATGCAGGGCTGAAACTTGTGTTGTGGCAGATTCCGGTTTATAAGAAGATGGGTGCTGATGAAGTACCTAATGAACAGAATAAACTGGATGAAGAAGAGGCAATTAAGAATAGATTATGTCTGTTTGAAGATAATGGAGAGCCTTATAGGATACCTGAGGGTAACTGGTTTGCAGGCTCTTTGGTTCCGGATTTTACAAATCCACAGACGTATGATTCTTGGTTTGGAAAGAGACAATACTTACTAGATATGGGTGTGGATGGTTTTAAAACAGATGGTGGGGAACACATTCATAGTGAGCATGTTAGATTCTTTGATAATTCGAATGGATTAGAAGGGAAAAATAAATATGCTCGTGACTACATATCTGCATACAAGAAATTTGTAGGAAAAGAGAGAGTAATCTTCAGTAGAGCGGGTTTTTCCGGCCAGCATAGAATTTCGATTCAGTGGGCGGGAGATCAGCAGTCGAGACCGGAGGAGATGAAGAGTGTACTGAAAGCTGGACTATCGGCAGCAGCGACAGGAATAATCTTCTGGGGATTTGACATTGCGGGTTTTGCTGGAGCATTGCCTTCTATGGATTTATATAGACGTGCTACTCAGTTTGCTTGTTTTTGTCCGATTATGCAGTGGCATTCTGAGCCAGACGGCGGTCAGTTTAAAGATTTGATGGCTGGAAGTAGCGGCGAAAACGAACGTAGTCCTTGGAATATAGCGAAGGCGTATGATTGTCCAGAGTTTATAGACGAGATGCGGTATTGGCATAAGCTGCGTGAAGAGCTTAGACCTTATATTTACGAGACAGCAAAAAAGTGTGTCGCTGATAAAACGCCGATGATGAAACCGTTGTTTTATCTATGGCCTGAGGATAAAAACGTCTTAAATTGCGATGATGAATATATGTTTGGCGATGATTATCTGGTAGCACCATATATGGAAGAGAATCAAACACATAGGGAAGTTTATCTGCCGAGTGGAACTTGGAAACATTTCTTTTCAAATGATATTTTTGCTGGTAAACAGGTTATAAACGTAGGCGGAGATGGAAAAATACCAGTATTTATAAAATTGAAGGAATAGATTTCTTTATTTCATATAATTCTCCTAACGAAAAAGAAGGAATGCATTTATGTATTCCTTCTTTTTATAAAAAGGGAAAGGGGGCAAAATGATTAAAGCGGTTATATTTGATTTAGATGGTGTTATTACAGATACAGCAAAGTATCATTACGAAGCATGGAAAAAAATAGCAGACGAGCTTGGAATTCCTTTCGATATAGAATATAACGAGAAGTTAAAGGGCGTGTCGAGAATGGAATCGTTGTGTTTAATTCTAGATAATGGTCCGGGGCGAGATTCTTTAACACTGGAAGAGAAAAACGAGCTTTGTGAGAGAAAGAATAAAATTTATAAAGAGCTTATAGGTTCGTTGAGGCCGAGTGATGTCTTGCCAGGAATAAATGAATTTATTTCTGAATTAAAGAAAAATCATATATTAATAGGTCTGGCTTCGGTTAGTAAGAATGCACCAGAAATCTTAAATCGGTTGGAACTTAGAGATTCGTTTGATTATGTGGCAGATGCTTCGACGGTCGAAAGGTCTAAGCCGTATCCAGATGTGTTTATTGATAATTTGATAAATCTCGATGTGAGTCCGGCTGAGGCGATAGGAGTAGAAGATGCTGAGTCGGGTATTGAAGCTATCCATCGAGCCGGTATGAAAGCAGTTGGAATTGGTAATAAAAAAGTGCTAAAAGATGCAGATATTATTCTTTCTACATCAAAGGAACTATCGTTTTCGCTGTTACATACATCTTTAGAGACGACGATGAGATAAGCATAATATGCTTATACCGATAAAAGAGAGTTAGGAAAGTTTCCTAACTCTCTTTTTGTATATAATGCACAAATTTTAAGATAATAATTCGATTTTTGTGCAATGTGTATAAAACATAGCGATGGTGAATATAGAGATATTGTGCATAGTATGGGAAAACGTTTAACTAAAAAGCGGTTGAGAATAGGAAAATTGATAACTAAAATCAAAAGTAAATAAGAGATGTGCACATTCTTATGGGGAAAATGTATTATACGGAGGTTTTTTATGAGAAAACTTAAGAAGTATCTCTCATGCTTGTTCGTTTTTGCAATGGTGTTAGGTTTTTTGTTTCCATTACAGGGGAAAGTACAGGCACGAGAAAACAAAGAAGAAATGTCACTGATTTATGCAAATGTCCCAGCAGATTGGACGAATCCAAATATTTGGGCATGGGCAAAAGATGGAAAGACTGCATTCGATGCATGGCCAGGCGAACAAATGAATGCGGACAAAAATAATAGTGGTTGGTATTACATGTATGTTCCAAAATGGGCTAATCATGTGATTATTAATTCTGGAGAGCTACAGACTAAAGAACTAGAGCTTAAAGAAGGTAATGCTTGGCTTACTGTCAAAGACAAGGATAATACAGAGATTTCTACAGAACAGCTTACAAAGGGTGACCTTCCAGAGTACGTGAAAACTTTTAAGGTACATGCAAAGGTTGAGGATAGTTGGAAGGATCCAAAAATCTGGGCATGGTCAGCTCCAGATGGAACAAATGCTTTTGACAAATGGCCTGGCAAGAGCATGACAAAAGGTGAAGATGGCTGGTATACAGCAAGTGTTCCAGAATGGGTTAACTCAATTATTGTAAATGGCAATGATGGAGATGTAAAAACTCCTGATGTAAAGGTGGATCCTGCAGAGCTTTGGATTACTGTTAAAGAGGATGGTACAAATGAGCTTAGCTATGAAGATCCTGCAAAGGCAAATGCACCAAAGATTAAGGTGTATGTCAAAGCTCCAGCAGATTGGAAGAATCCTAATCTGTGGGCATGGTCAGCTCCAGATGGAACAAACGTGTTTACAACATGGCCTGGAGAAGCTTTGAAGAAAGACAAAAATGGATGGCTTGTTAAAGAGATTCCAGGTTGGGTTAATTCGCTGATTGTAAACGGAAATAAAGGAAAAGTACAGACAAAAGATATTTCTGTTGAAAAGGGTAAAAATGTTTGGCTTGTAGTAGATTCAAAGAAGTCATTTAAGGTCTATTACAAAGAGCCGGCTATCAAAGATGATGCAAGTTCTAATGCTTCAAGCGGTAAATCAAATGCTGTACCAGTAGTTGCAGTTGTAGCATTGCTGGCTATTGCAGGTGGAGCTTTTGCATTAAAGAAGAAAAAGTCAGCATAAAAAGGGAGGACAGAATGAAGAAAAGGATCATTTCACTATTATTATCGATTTCAATGCTTGCGACAGCTGGGTTTACTTCTTGTGGTAAAAAATCAGCTAAATCAGCTACAGCTAACGATCCGCATACGATTGTAATATGGCATGACAAAGAAGATGCGGTGACTGATGTTTTGAAGAAGAAACTAAAGACACTGAAACCGGATGTGAAGGTTGTGTTGGAGAAGAAGTCGGATTTAACGGAATCATTGAAGATGGTAGGAAATGATCCTAATTCTGCTCCTGATATGTATATTTTTGCGCATGATAAGATTGGTGTATATGCAGAGATGGGGATTTTGGAACCTATCACTAATCTGATTAGCAAAGATGATTTGTCCAAATTTATGGACAGCACAGTTGAGGCAGCAACATATAAAGGAAATGTCTATCAGATGCCTTTATATTATGAAACACTGCTCTTTATGTATAACCGTTTATACATGAAGGATGAGGAAGTACCAAAGACGACAGAAGAATTATATGCATATATGAAGGAGAATACTGGAGGTGGACATTATGGCTTCGCTGAACAGCATAGTACTCCATACTATGCGACAGTATGGATAAATGGATTTGGAGGAGAAATCCTATCTAAAGATGGTAAGGCACAGCTTAATACTAAAGAAGTAAAAGAAGCACTTACTTACCATAAGAAGTTTGTCGAGTTACAGCCTGGTGAAACAGAGTATGCAACAGTAAATACTTTATTTAGTGAAGGAAAAGCTCACTCCACAATAGCAGGCCCTTGGATGATACCTACAGTAAAGGAAAAGGGAATGGATGTTGGAATCGCTCCTATGCCTGTTATTGATGAAACACAGAAAAGCTTATCTCCATACATGGGAGTTCAGGGAGTACAGGTTCTGAAGAACGCAGTAAAGACAAAGAAAGCTTCTATTAAGAAGGTTTTAAAAGTTCTTATGGATCCAGATGTAGAAATAGATTTAGCAAAAGCAAGTGGATGTGCTCCGGCACAGAATGCTTGTTATGATCAGGATGAGATTAAGAATGATAATGTTGTTATGATGATGAAGCAGACAGCAGATAATGCAGTACCTATGCCGAATGCACCAGAGATGGATGTAATGTGGACTGTACTGGGAAATCTGATGACTGATGTAAATCTTAGCAACAAAGATATAGATGAAAGTTTAAAGAATGCACAGACAAAGGCTGATTCTTTGATAAAGAGTATGAGGTAGCAGGTAGATTATGAAAGACAAGAAATACAATACATTAAAATGTTATTTGTGGTCGCTACCATCCCTAATACTTATTTTACTAATAGTTATATTTCCAATTATATACACTGGCTATATATCATTGACAAATATGAATGTATATCATTGGACAAATTACAGCTTTATAGGTTTAAAGAACTATAAAGATGCAATATTAGTATTTGATAGTGGCTTTTTAAAGGCTTTTGTTATGACTGTAATATGGACTGTTACCAGTATGATATTACAGTTGGTGATTGCGTATATTTTAGCTAGTTTGTTAAATGTTCGCGGATTAAAAGCTAGAAATATATATAAGACATTTTTGATTTTTCCATGGGCTATGCCGGGATATGTATCTATTTTGCTCTGGAAAACAGGAATGTTTAATTCACAGTTTGGATTGTTAAATCAATGGATGAATAAACTGGGATTGACTGCAGCCAAATGGTTGAACAGTGATTGGTCGGCTTTCTGGTGTTGTACGATTGTAAATCTATGGTTGGCGCTTCCGTTTATGATTACAATCATGGATGGTGCGCTCCAGAGTATAGATCATAGTTTTTATGAAAGCGCTATCCTGGATGGAGCAAATTGGTTTGAGCGTACAGTGTATATCACGATACCGATGATCAAGCCGATAATCGGACCATCAGTAGTAATTACAATATTTACAACATTTAAGCAGTTTGATGTTATTTATCTACTGACTCAGCAGGTTGGGGCAAAAACAGGAGCAAATATACATACGATCATGACATATGCGTATGAAAATGCTTTTATTACAAATAATTATGGCTATAGTTCTGCGATATCTATTTTGATATTTGTGATACTGATTTTGTTTACTGTGGTTATAAATAGAAGACAAAAGGAAAGGAGCGTATAGAGGATGTCAAAGAAGACAAAGAACACTATTAAGTTGACTATTTTAAATCTGTTCTTCATATTGATTTGTTTTATTACACTAGTTCCAATCTTGTATGCGGTTTCGGTTTCCTTAAATGCAAATAACAGTTTGTTGAGTTCAGATTTTTCGTTCATACCAAAGAATATTACGTTCGCAAATTATAAGGCTGTTTTTGTAGAAAAACCAATTATGCTATGGTTTAAAAACAGTATGATAATGGCAGTTATAACTCTGGTGATATCACTCGGAACAGGAATTCCTGCAGCATATGTTTTTTCGAGAAAGAAATTTAAGGGAAGGAAAACAATTTTAAAAACAATAATCCTCCTTTATGCCTTCCCTTCTCTTCTTTCGATGACTGCACTGTATAAGCTTTTAGTTCCGATGGGACTTATAAATACTAAAATCGGATTGATTATCGTATATACAGGAACAGAGGCTATATTTGCACTTTGGAATATGAAAGGGTACTTCGATACGATTCCATATGAAATAGAAGAAGCTGCGATGATAGATGGCGCCAGTCCGATTCAGATTGTGACGCAAATAGTGTTACCGCTTGCTAAACCTACGATAGCGGTTACAGCGATGATGGTTTTGATTTATGTATGGAATGAATACATCTTTGCAGTTAATTTCATGACCGGATCGGATACTTATACTTTGGCAGCAGGATTGTATTCATTACAGGCGACTGAAATGAGTGGTAGCTGGCCGGTATTTGCAGCGGCATCAATTGTGATATCTATTCCTGTTCTGTTAGTATTCTTTGCTTTGCAGAAAAATATGACTACTGGTTTGACATCTGGAGGTGTTAAGGGCTGATGATTGAAAAAAGTGCGATATTACATATTCCTATGTCACAGTATGCTTATGGGATTGACGAAAATAGAGTAACTATAAGACTTAGATGTAAACATGATGATTTAGATGAATGTGTCCTCTATTACGGAGATAGGGCGTGTAGACTTACGCCGGTTATTTTTTCAGAGCAGAAGATGGTGAAAGTCATGGAATGCGAGAGATTCGATTATTATGAAGCTGTTTTGGAGAAGCCTTATAGGAGATTAAATTACTATTTTAAACTGATTTCTGGTGATGAGAATTGGCTTTATTATGGCGACTGCTTTATGAAGGATACGGTTGATGATAGATCAGAGTATTATCAGCTTCCGTTTAATCATAGAGACGATATCGTAAAGCCTCCTTTATGGGCAAAAAACGCAGTGATATATAATATTTTTCCAGATAGTTTTGCAACGTCTAAGTCATATATTAGTAAGCAGTCGAGTGAACAGGATTACAAAGGAAACAAGGTTAGAGGGAAACTTGGTGGAACACTTAAGGGAATTACAGAAAACGTTGATTATTTAAAGCGTCTAGGAGTAAATGCGATTTATATAAATCCTATATTTGCTGCAGGTGAATATCATAAATATGATCTGCTGGATTATTATCAGGTTGATCCGTGCTTTGGTACAAATGAGAATCTAAAAGAGCTCGTAGATGTATATCATAGAAATGGACTCAAGGTAATTATCGATGGTGTATTTAATCATTGTGGATGGAATTTCTTTGCGTTTGATGATGTAGTAAAGAATGGAACTGAGTCAAAGTATAAAGATTGGTTTTATGATTTAAAGTTTCCAGTTATTAAACCTGAGAATCCGGAAGAATATCCAAATTATGAATGCTTTGGCTATGAGAGGATGATGCCTAAATTGAATATGGCGAATCCGGAAACTGCTGAATATTTTTGTGAGGTAGGTAAGTATTGGATCAGAGAATTTGGTATAGATGGATGGCGACTCGATGTAGCTAGCGAAGTAAATGATGATTTCTGGAGAAAGTTTAGTGCCGGTGTAAGGCAGATTAATCCGGATGCTATCCTGATAGGTGAAGTGTGGGAGACAGCAAATCATTGGTTGGATGGTAAAATCTTTGATTCAACTATGAATTATGATTTTAGAAAGCATTGTAATAAGTTCTTTGCAGAGAAATCAATAGATGCAGCGGAGTTTGGAAATAGAGTTGCAGATATGTATATGAGATATAGAAAGCAAACTACTTTTGCACAGCTTAATCTATTGGATAGTCATGATGTGGGAAGATTTCTATCTGCATGTGATGGTGATGTATCTATTTATAAGCTTGCAGTGCTCTTTCAGATGACATTTCCTGGTATGCCATCTATCTTCTATGGAGATGAGATGGGATTAGAAGGAATAATAGAAGCTGATTATAGACGTCCGATGGATTGGGAAAGTAAACCTGGAAAACTGTTTGAGTTCTTTCAGAAAGTGATTCGTTGCAGATTGGATAACGAAGTGCTTCGCCTGGGAGATTTTAGGATTGTATCTGCAAAGAGCGGAGAAAGAGTATTTGGTTATGAAAGATACTTGGGAGAGTCTATTATCAGAATTTATCTCAATGTATCGGATGAGCCTGTTGATATTGAAGATATTGGAGATTCGACAGTGCTTATACAGGAAGGTTATACAAACCATAGCTTAGATAGTCATGGCTATATAGTATTTGCTATGTAATCGGAGGAAAGATGGGAGTAACGATTAAAGATGTAGCCAGAGAAGCAGGGGTATCAATAGCGACTGTATCTAAAGTAATAAATGGCTCATATTCCATATCTAAAGAAACAATTGCTAGAGTTAACGATGTGATGAAGAAATTGGATTATCATCCAAATACACGTGCGAGAAATCTGGCGCAGAAATCTAATAGAACTATAGTATTTGTTACTTCATTAGAAAAAAATGTTGGTTTTACTAACCCACATATGTTTGAGATGATGTGTGGGTTAGAAAACTATCTGTCGAAGAAAGATTACTCATTAGTATTAAGAAGCTTGACTACTGATGAGGCTCCCGATTATATAAAGGAAACTTTTGATGTTAAGAAGGCGGATGGGTTTATTATTCATGCGTCTCTCTTATCGGAGAAGCTAGATGAGACTATATCGAAAAATGAAATCCCACATTTGGTCCTCGGAATGCCAAATTTCGAAAGTCATATGAGCTGGATTGATGTAAATAATAAACATGCAGGAGAAATAGCTGCTAAGTATTTGTTAGCGTGTGGGTATTGTTCTCTGGCGTTTATCGGGGGAAGACCTGAAGACAAAATATCGATGAATCGTTTAGAGGGAGTACTTACGATGCTTAAAGAGCATGATGTGGTACAGCCTCAGAACTATATTAAATATGGAGAATCTGCTACAAATAGTGGCTTTGAATTAACGAGAGAAATAATAGAACTTGATCATAGACCGGAGGCTATAATTTGCGCAAATAACTATTTGGCATACGGATGTGTGAGTGCGATAAAGGAAAGTGGTTTGTCTATTCCTAAAGATATAGGTGTATTAACTTTCGATGATTTCCCGTTCTCAAAATTGTTAGATCCCCAGCTAAGTGTTGTGAACATAGATGTATATGATCTGGGATACGAGGCTGGTAAGAATATATTAAAAATTGTTAGGAACCCAAATGTGCACATTCAGAGTTATATAACCAGTCCGAATATTATTCAAAGAGAGTCGACCGTGAATAATATGAGGTGATTAGAAAGGACAGTATTATAGAGTATCGAAAAAGTGATATGTACCCTCTTTACTGGACAATGTAAAGTTCAGTAAGGAGGGTTATTTTTATGCGTTATAGTTATGAATTCAAAAGAAAATGTGTGGAAATGTATCGGAAAGGAATTCTGCCAGATATTCCTGATGGTATCACCAAAAGAGAATTTCAACGTCAAATTAGAAGGTGGACAAGAATTGAGGATGCTAATGGACCTACTGCCTTAAAGCACAAAAGTCAAAATAAATATTGGACTCCAGAGGAAAAGTTATTTCATGTTGCGAAAGCATTAGCATTTATAGATAACGAGAAAATCGATGAAATTGCAAAGAAACACGGAGTTTAGACGTTGAAAATCCGTCAAAATCACTTATAATTATTTCATAGATTTAATAAAAGACCACCTGTCGAGAGACAGCGTATGATA
>Ga0256404_1008187_pt1 | contig 15912 bp, 8 predicted proteins | sample RumenRJG_01DNA_FD_185990 | JGI IMG/M metagenome (GOLD analysis project Ga0256404, IMG submission 185990) | Bovine rumen microbial communities from Lethbridge, Alberta, Canada - RJG_01 | ecosystem: Host-associated > Mammals > Digestive system > Stomach > Rumen | place: Canada: Alberta | collected...
GCAGGCGATGCCTCAAGTGCGAGTCAGTCTGCAAGGCGGGAGCGATTTCAATTAAAGACGGGCATTACCGCATTGACCCGGAGAAGTGCGTGCACTGCAAGATGTGCGTGACTGCAAAGTACCTTCGAGGCGGCTGCATGATGGACAAGTATCTGAGGACTAAGGAATAAAGGATTTTCCGAATGAATACTGGAATGAGATTCCGCGGACACGAGACATTCTTTATACGCAAAGGCTGGATCAGCAAAGGCATCAAGGCCGTTGAGCGCGATCCCGCTGTGTTTGTATCAAAGGATATGAATCCCATGGATGTGCTTGGGATCGGCTCGAACATGGTCATGTCCCTGAGGTACTGGCTTCATGCATGCGGCCTGACAGAGGAGCCGGCAAGCGGCAGGAAGGTACAGAAATTCACGGCTCTCGGAGAGGCTGTCAGGCAGAATGACCGCTACATTGAGGAGCTTGGAACGCTCTATCTTCTGCAGTACAGGCTCGCTACCAATAAGGAAATGGCCACATCGTGGTACTACTTCTTTAATGAATTCCAGTCTCAGGAGTTCACCAGGGAAGACTTCGTGAGCGCGCTGCAGGGGTATGTGGTGGCGAATGACTGCTCTGTTGCGAGCAGGTCGCTTAACGATGATTTCGCGTGCATCATCAACACTTATGTTCCGAGATATAAGACATCCCCTGAGAAGGTTTCTCCCGAGAACAACATAGACTGCCCGTTCGGAGAGCTTGGGCTGATTGATATTGTAAATAAAGAAAAGAAACAGTACAGGAAGGCCATTCCGTCTCCTGAAACATTCAACCCTTGGGTTGTCCTTGCCGTGGTGATGGATCAGGCCGGCAATGCCTCGGAAGTCGGGCTCAATAACCTGCTGACCGACAGGTGCAACATCGGGAGAGTGTTCAACCTGGATGTGATTACGATGATTGATGTCCTTCGTAAGGCTGAAAAGACAGGTTCTATAAAGATTATCCGCACGGCAGGACTCGATGTCGTGCGGCTTGACAAGCATTTTTCGTTCGAAGACTGCGTTAATAATTATTATAAAGATATCGCTGGGGGCAGTGAGCATGCCTAATATGCTGACCGTTGCAGAAGGTTTTCAGAGTTCTGTCAACATTGCTTATGACTTAAGTGACAGTAATAAGCTTAAGAGTTACATACCGACCAAATCTGCGCTGGATCTTCTTGAGAACATCCTGCAGAGCACAAAGGCAGACAGCACGGATCGCGCCAGGATCCTGATCGGCGCGTATGGCAAAGGAAAATCTCATATTGTTCTGATGATCCTCTCCATACTCATGAAGAAAGATCTGAAGCTGTTTAAGAAGATGATTCCTGTTATAAAGGAGCAGAGGCAGGATCTCTTTACACTTATCAATTCATACTATCAGCACAATGATCCAATCCTTCCTGTAGTTGTGACAGGAAGCGGAAGCAGCATAGAGCAGTCTCTGATGCTTGCCCTGCAGAACACTCTTGAGGAAAACGAGCTGCAGGACATCATGCCTGAAACCAACTATCAGGCCGCCGTGAACAAGATAGAGGACTGGAAAGAAAATTACCCTGGCGTCTATGCCCAGTTTGAAAGAATTGTTGACGGCAATGTCCCGGAGTTCGAGGGCAGGCTTCAGGATTTTGATGCTGAGGCATACAGGGCATTTGAGCAGGCGTATCCGTCGCTGACAGCCGGGAGCACCTTCAATCCGTTTGTCGGGTTTAATGTTACAGATATCTACTCAGGCGTCATCAAGAGCCTGAAGAGCAGGCATTACAGCGGCATTTATGTTGTCTATGACGAATTCAGCAAGTACATAGAGAACCACATCAGGACAGGCGCTGAGAATGACACGAAGACTCTTCAGGATTTCGCGGAATACTGCAGCAGAAGCGGAGGCTCTGAGCTCCATATCATGCTGATCTCCCACAAGGAAATCACGAGCTACATGGGGCAGGCCTCGAAGGAGTCAGTAGACGGCTGGCGCGGCGTGTCAGAGCGCTTCCGCCATGTTTACCTCAACAACAACTTCACGCAGACCTACGAGATCATCGCGTCGGCTATACAGAAAAATAAGGTGAAATGGGCTGAGTTCCGGAAAGCGCATGAGGCCGATTTTGAGAGCCTTAACTCGAGGTATGCGGATCATCCTATTTTCTCTGACATGTACGAGGGCGGAATCAGCAGCGTCCTTTATGACTGCTACCCGCTCCATCCGGTTTCGACCTTTATTCTCCCGAGGCTCTCAGAAAGAGTGGCCCAGAACGAGCGTACCCTCTTTACCTTCATCTCAGCATCGGGGAAGGCCACGCTCTCATCATTCCTTGCAGGGCACGGCGATGATAAGTTTGCCGTAGCAACGCCTGATCTCATCTATGACTACTTTGAGCCCCTGCTCAAGCAGGAGGTCTATTCAGGCAGGTTGCATAAGTACCACACGCTTACGGAAAATATTCTTAGGGATCTGCCTGCGGGCAGCATTGAGGCAAGGATCGTCAAGACCATAGCGCTCATTGATATCCTAGGTCAGTATGAGAAGCTTGTGCCGACAATGGACGAGATCGTCGGCATTTACTCGAGCATCGCATCGCCTGAAACTGTTAATAAAGCCATTGAAACGCTTATAGAGCAGAAATATGTCATCTACCTCAAGCGCAGCAACGGCTATCTCAAGCTCAAAGAGACATCAGGCGTTGATATCCGCAAGTCAATCGATGATCTTGTCGCTAAAAGGCAGAACAAGGCTGACGCGAAGAAAATCCTCAACAGTGCCAATTTTGACAGCTACATGTACCCTTCCCGCTACAATGACGAGAAGGAGATGACCAGGTACTTTAAGTTTGAGTTTATCAGCTCATCAGAGGCATCAGACGATACAGACTGGAAAATAAAGCGCGGTCTCATTCATGCTGACGGAGCTGTATTTGCGATTATTCCTGAAAGCGGCGAGGACATTGAGCGGGATCTTGCGTCAGTCAAAGCAAGCAGCAGAGGATGCCATGACTGCGTATTTGTGATACCCAGAAAATACAGCGATATCGAGCAGACAGTGCGCGAGTTTGAGGCCGTCCGCATGCTCATGGACACTGCGGCTGAGGACCGTGTCCTCTACGACGATTATGAGATTGTCTATGACGATCTGCAGGAAGTAATCCGCAGCTATATAGGCGTGTATACCCATCCTGAGAAAAACGGGGCGTATTTCGTTTATGACGGAGAGATCCGCAGCATCAGGCGCAAGTCAGAGCTTTCAGGCCTCTTCTCGGATATCTGCGACAAGTTATACTGGCTGACTCCGGCTGTAAACAACGAGGTAATCAACAAAGAGGATATTACCAGCATCGCGAGAAACAGCCGGTCAAAAATAGTCGCAGGATTGCTTCGCGCTAAGCTTGAGCCGAGCCTGGGGCTCAAGGGCAGCGGACAGGAAGTCTCGGTAATGAGAAGCACTCTGGTCATGACCGGCATACTGCAAAACTATGAAACTGAGTGCCGCATCAGCCTTGAGCCTCATGATCAGGCAATGAAGAATGTCCTCGGTGTCATCCGCGATTTTGTGCTGTCAGCGAGATCAAGTGATTCTGTGTCATTTGAGAAGCTGTACAGAGAGCTGACACTCCCTGAATATCACATCGGCCTGCGCAAAGGGCTTATTCCGATATACCTTGCGGCGGTATTCCATGAATATCTGACGCAGATAGTCCTCAGGGATAGAAACGGCCAGATCCCGACAAACGCTGACGCGCTTGAGCAGATCAATGCAGATCCGACTCTTTTCAGCTTAAGCTACGTCAACTGGGATGCCGACAAGGAGCAGTACATCAAGAGGCTTGCCGAGGCCTTCTGCGGCAGCTCTGAAGGCTATGACAGCAGCGATGTATCGGATGCCATGCGCAGATGGTACATGCTCCTTCCGAAGTACGCGAAAAACCTTAAAGCCCTGCCTGATTCAGCGAAAGTCACTGCCGACATGTCAGCTCTGATGTCGGTTCTGCGGAGGAATGAGTGCGGTTATGACTTCCTGTTCAAGCGCCTGCCTGAGTCTCTCAGAGCGGAGAAGGCTGATTCTGCTCTTGCGGAAAGGATAGCCAGGGCCAAACTGGCTTACGACAGATCACTTGGAGGCCTTAAGGAATATCTCTCTGGCTGGATGAGGGAGCAGTTCGGCAGCAAAGAGGCTGCTCAGTATAAGAAAATGTCGCTCTCATCTATCGTTAAGGACTGGTGCGAAAAGCTCGATCCGGAGGCTTTCAATCAGATTTTCCAGGATGGCACTTCTCAGATGCTCTCACTGATGAAGGATATCGGCACTGACGAAGACAGCTTCGTTGATAAAATCGGTAGAGCCGCGACTGATCTTCGCCTTGAGGACTGGGATTCGGAAGTCATCAGCATGTTTAAGGAAAACATGCTCAGGTACCGTGAGACTGCCGAATCATTTCATTCGGTGTCTGATGAAGGCCCCAAAGGTGCACCGTCATCTGGATATACCGTCTCTTTTGCGGGTGAGAACGGGCAGACAGTTGTCAGGCGTTTCGACAGAGTTAACACTTCTGCAAGAGGCAGGTTGCTTTTCAACTCGCTGATGGATAGCCTCGACAGTATGGGGCAGTCGATTTCAGAGGCTGAAAAACGTCAGATACTGATGAACGTGCTTGCGAAGTTCTGCTGAGGCTTGAGACACATGGCATATTTTGATAACGCCGCAACTACCTATCCGAAGCCTGAATGCGTTTACGCATTCATGGACAGCTTCTATAGGCATAACGGCGGCAATGCCGGCAGGGGAACATACGAGCAGGCTGCGAATGCCGGAAAGCTTATTGCTGAAACGAGACAGAGAATACAGAAACTGCTTCACTGCCCGGCAAAGCAGGTGGTGTTCGAGCCTACTGCAACAATAGCGCTGAACGTGATTATCCAGGGGCTCATTTCCACAGGAAAAATCAGCAGTGTCTATATTTCCCCGTTTGAGCACAACGCTGTGACGAGAACGCTTCATCATTTTGAGAAGAAGGGCCTTATCAAAGTAACGCAGCTTTCCGTGACGAAGGGAATGCGTTACGACCTTGAGCGGATCAGATATCAGTTTGACAGTGAAAAGCCTGACATAGTCATAGTGTCTCATGCCAGCAATGTCTGCGGGCTTGTTGCGCCGGTAGAGGATATTTTCGTGCTGGCAAAGAAGCATGATGCTGCAACGGTTGTCGACATGTCACAGACCGCGGGGCTCGTTTATTTGGACTGTGGGCTGCAGACGATTGATTTCGCAGTTTTTGCCGGACATAAGACCCTCTATGGACCTACCGGCATTTCAGGCTTCGTCATGAACTCGGCAATCGATCTTCCTGCGGTCTTTTTCGGCGGGACCGGCTTTGAGTCAGCAAATCAGGATATGCCTGATTCGCTCCCTCAGAAATATGAATTCGGGACGCTCAACATTGCAGGGGTTGCTGGGCTCTATGCCGCGCTTCGCTGGATTGAGGAAACGGGTATTCAAAACATCTGGGAGAAGGAGCAGGAGCACAGGCAGAAGCTTCTTGATATCCTGAGACGGTACAGCTTTATTCGTATTGTCGGCAGCAAAGAAGGATGCAAGTACGCCGGGATAGTGTCCTGCGTTTTTGACGGAATCAGCAGCGATTCAGCAGGAGGGATCCTGTCTGAACGTGGCATTTCCGTCCGCACCGGGCTTGACTGCGCGCCGTTAGCGCATCAGTTTCTTGGAACGTATCCTGCGGGAACAGTAAGGTTCAGCGTCAGCTGGTTCACGAATGATCAGGACTTTGCAGATCTTGTGTCAGCTCTTGATGACATAGAGGCCGGTCTGTAGGAGAGAGCCATGGGATTACAGGATGTAAAGCTCAAAATGGAATACCGGTCTCCCGGAGACAACATGGTAACGGAATTCTATATTCCGCTGCTCCGCCATGCCACTTTGTACCGGAGAAGCGTAGGATTTTTCAGCTCTACGTCCCTCATTGACATATCGAAAGGCATTGCGTCCCTGGTAAAAAATGGCGGCCATATCCAGATGATCGCATCCCCGAAACTCTCTGATGAGGATATTGAGGCAATAGACAAGGGATATGAGAAACGTGATGCTCTTGTAGAGAAAAGGCTTTTGGATGGGCTTGACGAAGAGTACACCGATTATTTTGCGCTCGAGCGGCTGAACCTTCTTGCGAATCTCATCGCTGACGGCAGGATGGATATACATATTGCCCTGATAGAGAAGGGCGGAAATACAGGGATGTACCATGAAAAGCTCGGAATAATTTCCGATGACGATAACAACGCAGTCGCTTTCTCCGGTTCAATGAACGAAAGCAATACCGCCATAAAAGTCAATTACGAGACTACGGATGTATTCAGAAGCTGGAGTGACCCTGACAGAGTCGAACTGAAGATAGATGCCTTCAACAAGCTTTGGAGTGATTCTGACCCAAACGTAAGGATCATCGATTTTCCCAGCGTTCCTAAAAAGATACTTGAGAAATACAGACGAGGCGCTCCAAACCTCAATATTGATGAGGAGCAGTTCCCTGATATTGAAGCCTGTCCAGCTGAGGAAACCGTTCCTTCTTCTGAGGACTCATCAGAGGAACCGCCGGAGGGAGCGAGACTTCCAGATGGCATGGAGCTCTACGACTATCAGAACAGGGCAATCGCCAGGTGGGCGGAAGAAAACTACCGCGGCATTTATGACATGGCGACAGGTTCGGGGAAAACACTTACCGGGCTTGGCTCTGTTGCAAGACTGTCGGAAGATCTTAAAGACAGGCTTGCAGTAATCATCGTCTGTCCTTATCAGCACCTTGTAGACCAGTGGGTAGAGGATATCGTGAAATTCAACATGAATCCTATCATTGCCTATTCAAACTCACCGCAAAAGGATTGGTTCAAGAGGCTGAAGAATGCCATCATGGGGCAGAGACTCGGAACACAGAAGTTTTTCTGCCTTATCTGCACCAACGCGACGTTCCGCGGGAGCAGAATACAGGAGCAGATAAACAAAATCAAAGTGCCGATACTTCTCCTGATAGATGAGGCTCATAATGCCGGTGCTGCTGGGTTCATAAAATATCTTGATGACCGGTTTGCCTACCGACTTGCTCTTTCCGCCACGCTTGACCGGCATATGGATAAAAAGGGAACAGAGGCACTTTATAACTTCTTCGGAAGCCCTTGCATACATTACTCACTTGAACAGGCTATAAAGGACGGGAAGCTCACGCCTTACAAGTACCATCCCGTAGTTGTGTACCTGACTGATGATGAACTTGAGCGTTATAACCAGAAGACCAGGGAAATAAGCCAGTGCATTATTCATGATGCAGGCGGAACGAGCCATCTGTCTGAAAAAGGGAAGCTGCTTGCTATTCAGAGATCCCGCATTGTTGCGGCAGCTGAGAACAAACTTACAGAGCTTCGTAAAAAAATTCAGCCATACATCCATGAGAAGAACATTCTGGTTTATTGCGGTGCTGCAAATGTTCTTAAGGAAGAGGAAGATGAGTCAGAAACCGCAGATGAAGACCTGAAGCAGATTCATGCGGTGACGGACATCCTTGGCAATGAGCTCGGTATGAGCGTTGCAAAGTTTACTGCGGAAGAGCCTGCTGATGAACGGAGAACGATAAAGGAAGAGTTCTCTTCAGGCAGGCTGCAGGCCATCGTAGCGATTAAGTGTCTTGATGAAGGCATGAATATACCCGGAATCAGGACAGCGTTCATCCTTGCTAGCTCCACAAATCCTAAAGAATATATTCAGAGGCGCGGACGAGTCCTGAGGCGTTCTCCTGGGAAAAAGTATGCAGAGCTCTTCGATTTTATTACCCTGCCTAGATCTTTGGGCAATACATCTGGCATGACAATGGAAGAGCAGACCGGTGAGCGGACTCTTGCCATCAACGAAGTCCGCAGGATTAAGGAGTTTTCAAGCGCTGCACTGAACAGTATGGATGCCAACAGTCTGATGTGGAGAATACAGGATGCATATCATTTGACAGAAAAGGATATACAGGGGAGGGGCGAATGAGTGAAAATAAAGAAATAAAGGTAGATGAAACAATCGTGAAACGGCTTATCAGAAGAATCTTGACCAAGGAGAACGAGGCAATACACAAGGGGACAGAAGCCAATATGCCTAAGCAGATCAGAGAATGGATTCAGGAGGAAGTAGAATGCAGCTTAAATCAATAGAACTGAACAACTTTCGCCAGTTCAAGAACGTTCATGTCGATTTTGCTAACGGCAATGATGGAAAGAACGTCACCATCATCATTGGGCAGAACGGAGCAGGCAAGTCTACCATCGAGCAGGCGTTTTTCTGGTGCCTTTATTCCAAAACTTCATTTACTGATCCGGTTCTTCTGAACCGGGATCTTCAGGAGAAAATGCTGCCAGGCATAGCAACTGTCAAGGTTGAACTTTGTCTTTCTCACAAGGAGAGAGAATACAGGCTGACCCGCGAACTTGACTATACGAAAGATTACAATGGAACAGTTAAGGTCTCCAAGGCTAGATTCAATATTGCCTTTCGAGCTGAAGATGGGACAACGAAATATATAGAACCAGACCTGCAGCAGGCTGAAGTTGAGGACATCATGCCGCAGTCGCTGTCACAGTATTTTTTCTTTGACGGCGAGAGAATAGAACAGATGGCCAAGGAAATCACTGGTAATGAACAGATCGATGATTTTAAGAAAGCTGTCCGAGGGATGCTTGGTCTTGACGGAATGATGAATGCTATAAAGCATTTCAAAGGAGTCAGAAGCGGCAAAAACACTGTTATAGGCTATTACAACAATCAAATTTCTGTCAAAGGGAATGCTGAGTCTGGACAGGTCCAGAGTGAGATTGACGACACTGAACAGAATCTTGAAGCCGTTAAAGATAAGCTGCAGCAGTGTGACAGCGAAATCAGCAAGGCTGAAGGAGAGCTGAAGCAGAGACGCAATGAGATCATAGTTTTTGAGAAAGGTAAGGAACTTCTAGATGTAATCGATGGTTATGCGAATGATATATCAATTGCTGAGGCAGCAAAACAGAAAGCGGCTGCAGAGGCAACAGATCTTTTCTGCAGAGACCTGTCTTCATTCTTGTCACTTTCTTTGATAAACAGAGCCGCGGACTTTATCAATTCACAGAATCTTGCTGACGCAAACCTCCCATATGTGCGCAAGGAAACTATTGATTATCTTATCGCTAGCAAAAAGTGCATATGCGGCAGGGAGATTCTTCCTGGTACTGAAGCTTACGATCATCTTCAGAAACTGTATGATTACGTGCTTCCAAAATCAATTGCCACAATAGCAAAGGATTTTAAAAACGAGAGTATCAGAAGGATAGATCCTGTATCCGCTGGCAATATGTATGATGATGTCAAATCCAAGGTCACTGCTGTACAGGAACAGGAAAAAATTCGCCAAAAAAAGCAAATAGCTCGTGACAGAATTACTGAAAGCACCACTGTTCAGGATAATGCAAGGGACAGGTTTGATCAGCTTAAAGAACGGATCACTAAATGTGAGAATACTATCAGCGACAACAGAAAAAAACATGACGAGCTGAAAGTGCAACAGGGAAGCCTTGAAAATGATCTCAAAAAATATAATAGAACAATGAAAGATATAGGTGTGCGCGATGAGCAGATCAGAAAGATTTTAACTTATCTCGCCTATGCTAACCGAATTTATGAAGAACTGAATAAAGAATATACTGCCAAGGAAACGGCAGTTAAAACCAATCTGCAGGACACTATTAACCGAATCTTTAATGATATATATAAAGGCGAATTGCATCTTGAAATTAAAGACAATTACAAAATTTCAGTAAGGGATACGCGATACGAATCTGGCGTAGAAACATCTTCAGGCCAAAGCATCGCTGTTATTTTTGCTTTTATCACGGCACTGATTCAGATAAAAAAAGAAGACATGGAGAAGGAGGGCATGCAGAATGAAGTATATCCTCTTGTAATGGACGCGCCTCTTTCATTATTTGACAAAACCAGAATTGATACAGTATGCCGGAAAATTCCTCAAATTGCTGAACAGGTTGTAATCTTCATCAAGGATACCGATGGAGATATCGCAAAGGAGAAAATTGCCGGTTATATCGGGAAGGAATACCATTTTGACAAGCAGTCAGAGTTTGATACGCAGGTTGTTCCAGGAGAAGTGGAGTGAGCTATGGAAGAGCAGCAGAATTCTGAAGATATTTCCGTTGGTGGAGACGAGGCAGGGAGTACGCATGTTAAAAAGCTGAATGAAGAGAATTTCCTTAATGATCAGTACCGTCTGCACGGTCGACATGCTTACGAAGCGAGACGCCTTGTACAGGAATCAATTGATTTGCCGAATGATACGACTTTTTTCCCGAGTAACATAGTACTGGCAAAAAACGCTCCGCTTGTTGGGTTTCTGTACCATCGTCTAGCTGATGTAGATAGAACAATGAAAAAGCCGAATACAGATACAGTTGACGAATTCAGCATCATGGACAAACAGATGATCGATGCCCATCAGGAACTCATGTATAACTTCCGCATCATAATGCTTTTAGACAAGGAACATGAGCCTGATGACACGGAACGTATTAACAAAGGGCTAAGACATTTCGCAGAAGAGAAGGCAGATCGGGATCGGTTTGAAGCATACCTTAGAGGCGGGATCGATGTCCTGTACGAAAAGCTGATGGGAAATGATGCGAAAGAGCTTGATGATTACATGAGCAATCTCTTTGATTTTGTCGAGAACTTTAAAGAAAAGTTCAATGATACTGTGGACATAGACAAACTTATGGAGAAACTTAGATAGTAGCGAAATGCCTGACAGGAAAAGCTCTCTTGAAAAGTTACTGAAGCTCGCATCAGAAAAGGGGTATCTCTTATACGATGATCTATCAGAAGCTGCTGATGAGGCTGGGCTCTCTATCAGCGACTTTGACTGGCTGAGCCATGCACTGACTCTTCGGAATGTGAAGCTGTTTGAATCGCAGTCCGAAGCAGAAAAGGAACTTAAACCGCAGAATAAACAAGAAAAAAGACCTACTGGAATTGCGCGAAGGCATTCTGTTGAAATCAGCAGTAAAGAACATAGCCAAATATCTTTAGCTGACCTGATTCAGCAGGGCCTGGATCGGGGATTCCTGACTTTTGGCCAACTCGCTCAAGTACTTCCTTTCAACATTGAACCTGAGCAGCAAAATGAAATTTTTCAGATCCTAAAAAGCTCAGGCATCAGAGTCTGTGGTGATTATGCTGCCGCTGATGGACAGCTTATCTATGACACTGAGGCTTTGGTCAATTCAAGCTCCTCGATCGCCGATGAAATTAAGCAAAATGTACTGTCAAATTGGCACTCTGCCGATTTAGTAGGAATTTACCTGCGAGATATGGGGGCTGTACGACTTCTTGCTCGCTTTGAAGAGATAGACATCGCTAAGCGCATCGAGGAAGGGACTCACATGGCCTTAAGCGCTATCGCGGGCTATCCTCAGGCAATTTCTTTCATTCTCGATCTATACGATGAATATTTGCATGGGAATCTCCGACTTAACAGTCTGGTTACAGGCTTCACTGATGATAATGGCGATAAGCTTGTCCTAACAGATGAGGAGCGAGAGAAAAACGCAGAAATCCTGAGAACATTTACAGTACGCCAAGGCAGAGAAGATAACCTCTCAAATGAGGATGACGATAGTGATGATGATGAGGACCTGTCAGACGGGGACAAAGACGGCTCCTCCACGAATGATGCGAATGCTGGCGAGTTTTATGACTCAGACTCGGATGATGATTATTCAACGGGAGGCACTGAAGATGTGGATGATGACGCAAGCGGACCGGATCCTGAGCTTGCCTTCATCATGTTTTCGAAGCTCAGGAAATTTTCCGATGAGACAGTCCGCGCTATACAGAAGTATGGGCGCGGCAAAATGGCTACAGACGATAAAATCAGAAAATTAGGCGCACTCTTCTGCCAGTTTAAGCTTGTTCCTAAACAGTTTGAGCAGCTCGTCCGCAATGTCCGGGACATAGTGAAGAGGATCAAGGATCAGGAGATCCTGATGCGCGACTGCTGCGTGCGCACCTGCCATATGACGAAGGAGGAGTTCAACCGGTACTACCGCCTCAACGCACTCTCCCAGACCAGCGGCAACAGCGAGGGGCGCACCGACTGGATTGAGGCAGCCATAGACAGCGGAAAGCCGTACGCCGACGGGCTCAGGAAAAACCGCCGCGAACTCGAAAGGATCATGGATAGGCTGCGCGACGTCGAGAACGAGATCGGCACCTCCATATACGACATCAAGAACATCTCGGTGAATATGAACCGCGGAGCGAATCTTGCCCAGTGGGCGAAGAAGAAGATGATTGAGGCTAACCTCCGACTCGTCGTCTCAATCGCGAAGAGATACACAAACCGCGGACTAGAGTTCCTTGACATGATACAGGAAGGCAACATCGGCCTCATGAAGGCCGTCGACAAGTTCGAGTACCGCAGGGGCTACAAGTTCTCGACCTACGCCACCTGGTGGATCAGGCAGGCCATCACCCGCTCAATCGCTGACCAGGCAAGGATCATCAGACTTCCCGTTCACATGATTGAGAAGACCAATACGCTTAGCACCGTGTCGATGCAGATGATACAGGAAATGGGCAGAGCACCAACACCATCAGAACTTGCAGTGCAGATGGGCATGACCGAGAAGAGGCTTAGGTGGATTATAAAGATCAACGAAGAACCGATTTCTCTCGATACACAGGTCGGAGATGAAAACGGTTTGACTCTAGGAGAATTAATAGAGGATCGAAATCTTGTTCTTCCTGAAGATGCTGAAAGCGCTTTCTGTCTCAGGAAATGCATAAAGAAAGCGTTAGCCAGACTTACGCCAAGAGAGACAAAGGTTCTTTTAATGCGGTTCGGTTTAGAAAGTTATGCCGAGCATACGCTTGAAGAGGTAGGGAAACAGTTTTGGCTTACACGCGAGCGGATTCGTCAGATAGAAGCAAAGTCTCTCAGAAAACTTCGCCATCCGAGCTGTTCGGAGCAACTCAGAAGTTTTTTGGAAGAAACTTTTACTAGCGGCGAATCAAGAGCTCTTTTATCTTTAGACGCGAATAAAGCTGAATCGAGAGATAGCCACAAACCCTCTGAACCAGCAGGTCAAGAGGCAATTCAGAATCCTGAGCTGACGCGTTTTAATTCTTTATTGCGTGCTGCTAAGCAGGGAGATGCGTCTGCTCAGAATGACTTGGGATTTAAGTACCAATACGGCCAAGGCGTTTTGCAAAATTATGCCGAAGCAGTGAAATGGTACCGAAAAGCTGCCGAACAGGGATATGCTGATGCTCAGAATAATTTGGGTGTTATGTACGATGCTGGTCAAGGCGTTGATCAGAATTATGCCGAGGCGGTTAACTGGTACCGAAAGTCCGCCGAACAGGGTTATGCTAGTGCCCAGTACAATCTTGGCCTTAAGTACGAATACGGACAAGGAGTGCCACAAAATTATGCAGAAGCAATGACGTGGTACAGGAAATCCGCCGAGCATGGGTATGCTGATGCGCAAAACAACCTTGGAGAAATGTTCTATTACGGAAAAGGCGTTCAGCAAAATTATGCTGAGGCAGTGAAATGGTATCAAAAGGCAGCTGAACAGGGGCATAGTTATGCTCAGTACAATCTTGGTTATATGTACCAATATGGTCAAGGCGTTCAGCAAAATTATGCAGAGGCTGTGAAATGGTACCGGAAATCAGCTGAGCATGGGCGTGCAGATGCCCAGAATAATTTGGGTGCTATGTACGATTCCGGCAAAGGAGTTGATCAGAATTACGCAGAGGCCGTGAAATGGTACCGGAAATCAGCTGAGCAGGGGTATGCGTATGCTCAGAACAATCTGGGAGAAATGTTCCATTACGGCAAAGGAGTTAGGCAGAATTATTCAGAAGCAGTGAGATGGTATCAGAAGGCTGCTGAACAAGGGCACAAGTATGCTCAAAACAATCTAGGAGAAATGTTCTATTACGGCAGAGGAGTCAGGCAGAATTATTCAGAAGCAGCGAGATGGTATCAGAAGGCTGCTGAACAGGAGCATCTTAGTGCTGAGTGCAATCTTGGTTATATGTACGAACACGGTTACGGTGTTCAGCAAAGTTATACAGAGTCAGTGAGATGGTACCGAAAAGCCGCCGAGCAGGGGTATGCGTGTGCCCAAAATAATTTGGGTGTTATGTACGATTCTGGCAGAGGAGTTGATCAGAATTACGCTGAGGCAGTGAAATGGTATCAAAAAGCCGCCGAACAAGGACACAAATATGCTCAGTACAATCTTGGCCTTAAGTATCAATACGGACAAGGCGTTCTTCAAGATTATACTGAGGTGTTGAAATGGTACAGGAAAGCCGCTGAACAAGGGCACAAGTATGCTCAAAACAATCTAGGAGAAATGTTCTATAACGGCAGAGGAGTCAGGCGGAATTATTCAGAAGCAGCGAAATGGTATCAGAAGGCTGCCGAACGGGGGTATAGTGCGGCTCAGTACAAGCTTGGTTATATGTACGAATACGGACAAGGTGTGCCGCAAAATGATGGTGAGTCAGTGAGGTGGTATCGGAAAGCCATCCATCAGGGGTATACAGGAGCTAAGAATAATTTAAACTGTATGTTCGGAGTGTCGGTAAAGGAGTAGAACAAAATTATGCTGTGACTGTTAAATTGGTTAAGAAATCCACCGAATAAGGACTCAAACTAGGCTCAGTACAAGTTAGGTATATGTATAAATACGGACATGGTGTGTCTCAGGATTATGCGAAGCGGTAAAATGGTACTCCAAAGCTGCTAAACAGGGGAATGAAGCGGCCAGACGCAGTCTTGAATCTCTGAACGGCCTGTGGGGCAGGATAAAAAAGGTGTGAAGCCATGCTCAATGAAAAAACATTTGGCAAATTATCCAAATAGGATATAATGCGCTCACACGAAGGCGCCCGGCGTCTGTCGTTCTGCCAGGAAAACTCCCGCCCTGCGGCATCGATCCTGGATATGAGGGTGTCAGTGAGCCTGCTTTCATTTCTGGTCTGTCCGACACTTTTCCACCATATATCTTTAGGCTGTATGCCTGCTTTCAATCCATTAACAGGCATTTCACTTTAACCCCTTCCGGGGTTTCTACAGGAGTAAGCGGCCAGCGTTTCCAGCCCGGCCGGATGTTTACATGAACTTAAGTGATTTAAAGAAACTTGACGTCAATTCACTGACTGATCTTGCCCAGACCATGGGCGTTACCGACATCGAGAGAAAGCCCCGCAAGGACCTCATTTTCTCAATCCTCAAGGTCCATGCCAGGAACGGCGAGGACATCTTCGGGGACGGCGTCCTCGAGATCCTGCCGGACGGCTACGGATTCCTCAGAAGCGCTGACTGCTTCTACCTCTCAGGCCCTGACGACATCTACGTCTCTCCTGCCCAGATCAGAAAGTTCCACCTGCAGACCGGCGACACCATCCAGGGAAAGATCAGGCCGCCGAAGAGCGAGTCCGAACGCTATTTCGCCCTCCTGAAGATTGACACCATCAACGATGATCCCCCGGAGAGCGCCCGCAACAAGGTCCTCTTCGAGAACCTGACCCCGCTCCACCCTGACGAGATGCTCCGCCTCGAGCGCGGCAACGGCTCCAAGGAGGACATCACCGCGAGGATCATCGACCTCATCGCCCCTATAGGAAAGGGACAGCGCGGACTTATCGTCGCTCCCCCGAAGGCCGGTAAGACCGTTCTTCTCCAGAACATAGCGCAGAGCATCACCGCGAACCATCCCGAGTGCACACTGATGGTCCTCCTTATCGACGAGCGTCCTGAGGAAGTCACCGAGATGCGCCGCATGGTTCAGGGCG
>Ga0256404_1008188_pt1 | contig 15911 bp, 9 predicted proteins | sample RumenRJG_01DNA_FD_185990 | JGI IMG/M metagenome (GOLD analysis project Ga0256404, IMG submission 185990) | Bovine rumen microbial communities from Lethbridge, Alberta, Canada - RJG_01 | ecosystem: Host-associated > Mammals > Digestive system > Stomach > Rumen | place: Canada: Alberta | collected...
CGAAATAGACCTTCGTCTCGGGCAGGCCTGCCTCGAAGCGATACAGCCTTTTCTCTTGCGGGTTGTTATCTTTCTCTGCCTTCTGGCACGAGGAGGCGTTGGTAAACAGGACCAGTGCGCCCAGGATCAAAGCTATTCGTTTCATCTTTTATTCTGCTTCAGATGCGATATAACCATACGGAACCAACTCCCAAAGGTCGATGTATCCGCTGGTGTTGTAGGAATTGGTGAAAACCAGGGCCATGTAACGGCCGGCCTTGGAGGCACGCAGGTTCATCGATTGAACAATGTCATTCTGGTTGAATGTCATCTTGTAGGTATAGTCACCATACGTGGCTACGGGATCTTCCACATCGGGATTGAAAGGTTTGTCTCCGATATACAGGTACACCTCGCGGATCCAGTGATAGGTCTTGGACGAGGATGTGTTCAGGAAGAACTCCAACGATGTAATGGTGTATTCCTTACCGGCTTCAACTTTCGAATCGATGGCAATCACCTTTACATTCTTGGCGATGGATGTGGTACGGGACGAATGCCAGCGGTTGGAAGAGGAGACCACGCCGTCGAAAATCTTATCCACGGTAAAGGTGCTGAATTCCTGATCTTTGGTAACGGTAACATCCCAGGTGTTTGTCGGAAGAGCATAGGCGAGGGCATCGGGAGATTTGGACCAGTTCGGGGTCCAGACGACATCCATGCCTTTTTCCGGCTTGTAGGCGGAACGGAACTCGAAGCGTTTTCCTTTCTTGGCATTCGGCAGCACCATCTCATTCTCTTCGGGAACCAGAATCTTTTCATACTCTACCTTTTCCCCGGCTTCGTTGTAATAACGGAACTGGGTGGCCGTCATCTCCATGGTGGATTTGGTCATATTGATGCGGGCATCGTTTCCGTCCATGACGGCGTTGGCGACGCTCCGTTCCGTGTGGGAAAGCAGCCAGTTGTTGCCGAATGGCGTAACGGACAGTTCCTGGGCCAGGGAGCGGTTGCCTTTGTCATCGAAATTCACCACGTCAAAGGTATAGGCACGGTCTTCCAGACCGTTGATCAGCACGGAAACATTCCCGTCTGCATACTGGGAGTAATCTACATCAAGGGATTGGGAGTAGTTGTCCCAATAGACCTTGGCGGATTTCAAGGAAGGATCGAAGGGTTTTTCCCATTCCAAAGCAATGCGCTGGAAGCCGGAGAGGGCATTCAGCACCTTCACTTTGGCCGGATAGACGTGTCCGCCTTCTACGATGAATTCTTTGTAAACGCTGTCCTGTTTTGCGCAGGAGAATGCAGCGGCAGCAAAGCAAAATAGGGCTATTATCTTTTTCATATCCTTCATGTTATCTGTAAGTCTCAAGAACCTGTCCATAAGGGGTGACTTCGCCCAATTGCAGGGAATAGGACGTAAGTTTCAGCTCGTAGCTTCCGAAGGTATCCACGATGACAACACGCAGATAGCGGATAGGATCGTTGGCACGGGGCTCAAGATCGGGATCCATTTCAAAGTCGTTGCCGGCGTTGAAATAGTCGTTATCCTCGACCGTAGGCGTACCCACGGTTCCGTCTTCCTGATAACCGGAAGGCTTGAACTGGGTAAAGCGTCCCAGGCAGAACCAGGTGTCGTCAAATTCGTGCTCGCGGCCCTCCTGAGGCTGTCCGGTAGGATCCAGGCTACCCCAGAACTCGAAGTCGCGCGGGTGGGCGCCCTGCCAGATAACATATCCGATACGCGGCAGGGTGGCGATGCGGCTGATGCGGGCCTTGACGCCCAGGTCGATGGTAAACCACATCGGGAGCGGGCTTTCGCCGCTGGCGAAGAACCAATACTTGCCATCCTTGTGCTCGGAAGTACCGGAACCATCCCAGAGCCGCTCGATCGGGTAGTACTGGTTGGTGGTAGAACCGGCTACCCAGTTGTCGTCTTTGAGGGCAGCATTCTTAAACAGGCGTTTATCCAGCTGCGTTTCTTCCATCGGGTGAAGGACAGCCCAGGTGGTATCCGAAAGGTTTCCCCAGTGGTCCCGCAGATAGACGCCGAAGATGGCTTCTTCCGCTTCGATTCCGCGGCGCACCAGCGTAATGTCGTTGCTGGCGGTAAACAGGGTCGTAACTTCAACCCAGCGCATTTCTGAAACGGGTTTGGAAACATCCTCCAGATTCTCGTCGCGCAAAAGGCAGACGGCCAGGTCGGTTTTTGCCTCGTTGCCGGAGATGCGGATCTTCACACCGCCGAAGGTCTGGTAGATAACCGGTTTAACCGTAGAAATGGAAGCCGGAAGCGGGGTAAACCGCACATCCACGGAAGGGGATTTCTCTTCGTTCACATTGAAGGAGGAGATGTGGATGACATGTTCGGCCTGGTCGGCAAACCCTTCTACCGTCAGGCTGTCTACGTAACGGGAGATTTTGGCGTTCACCTCTTCGCCGTTACGCTCGTAGGTGGCGATCACACCTTTGATGTATTCGTCGTTCGGGATGGAAACCTTGATGACGGCTCCACCATGGGTAGGGCGGACGCTCGTGACGGTTACCGGCGTCGGGATGGGAACGTCGTTGTTCTGGTCAATCCGTCCGTACTCGTTTCCGCTCAAATCGCAGGCTACAATCAAAATGGCGAGCGAAATATATGCAATTATTCTTTTCATATGCTTATGCTTTTACCAACCAATGTTCTGTACCAGGTTCGGGTTTCTTTCCAGGTAATAGGTACTGATGGGCCAGAAGTAGTCTTTCAGGCCGAAACGCTGCGTGGTAATCAACTGGCGAACGTAGTAATCTTCCGGAGCGGATCCGGTCACCGTAAAGCCATAGATGTTCTTCAGGTACTCGCTGGGAGCTGTTTTCCAGCGGCGGATATCCCAGAAGCGCTGGCTTTCGAAGACGAGTTCGTTCTGCCGTTCGCGGTGGAGAATCTCGCGCATACCGGGCTGGGTGTTGTAATAGCCCGGGTTGTTGCTGAATTCATCCCAGGATTTTTTCACGTCAGGAATGCCGGCACGCTCGCGGATTGCATTGAGGTATTTGTACAGGTCGGCGCTATGCGCCCCGTTGGGACCTTCCGCTTCGTTGATGGCCTCGCAATACAGGAGGTACAGGTCGGTCAGGCGGATTATCGGCCAGGGGAACCAATAAGAGGTAAAGGAGTTGGAGCCGTTAGCCGTCTGAGTGCACTCCAGCGGGAAGAGCTTCTTGGGGAAGTAACCCGTCACGGGGCCGTTCTCACTGCCGGTCTTGCCCTGTGCGCCGCCGATACGGCATTCAATGTGATTCATATCTTCGGCCAGGACGTCGTTGTACTTGGTCATCATACCCAGCCAGGTCCCGCCGTCGAAGCCCAGGGATGCGTAGAAACGCGGCTCCCGGTTGAAGTTCAACCGGACGGTCGTATAACCTTTCTTCAGGTAGTAGGCGTGATCGTCTGTCCCGTCTTTCAGTTCCATCGGGTTGATGGTGGTCCATTCCGTATCGTTTTCGGTGGGAAGGCCGTTGCGGGTATAGAACTGATCCACGATTTTCAGCGGCACGCCGATGAACCGGTAACCGCCCAGGGAGTTGGTGAACTCGGTCATATTCGGCATGCACAGCTGCTGGAAAATGCTCGTCAATGAGCTGGGTGTCTGGGTGTTACCCCAGATGAGCTCGGAATTCCAGCGTTCGTTGAAAGCCTTGCGGATGGTCAGCGTCCGTTTGAGCGTATCCACCAGACGGTAGTCGATGTTGGAACCGTCATAAAGCTTGATATTGGCTTCATCGCAGACATCGATGGCTTTCTTGCAGATATCCACGGCTGCCGTCCAGCGGGCAAGCTTCTGCTCAGCCGTCTTGGTAGGGAAGAGCTGGCGTCCCTGATTGTCCACCAGGGTCGCTTCTTCTTCGTTGCCATTGAACAGCGGGCTGGCGGCATACACGGCTACGCGGGCCTTGAGGGCAGCGCAGATCGGCCGCGTAATGCGTCCGTATTCATCGGTGGATAGATTGGTAATCGGCAGGTCCGGATAGGCCTGGTCCAGCAGTTCCATGATGAAATCGAAGCAGTCGTCAATGTTGTCGCGGTAAACACGCACCGTTTCCACGTCGGAATCCATGGGCAGACTCTGTCGGATGATGGGAACAGGACCCCATTTGCGCACCAGGTTGAAGTGGTAGTAAGCCTTGAGGAAGGTTACTTCTGCCTTCCATTGTTTCTTTTCCTGTTCCGTCATATCCGGTACGCGGTCGATGTTCTCTACCAGGATGTCGCAGCAGCGGATGCCTGCATACATGCTGGCCCAGTCGTTTCCATAAACATTGGATGCGCTCTGGAAGCCGCGGGCAATCTGGAACAGGTTGTTGGAAACGCGGGCGCTGGTATTGGATACGATACGGCCGACAAGGTCCCACATCTCATCTCCGGTGAGCATGCCGTAATCCGAGGCGGGGACACCGTCATTGGGCATATAGGCATAGCAGGTTCCCAGGTAACGGATGGCGGTGGAACGCAGGTTAAAGGCCATGTCGATGGTGGCCAAACCGTCGTTCGGCACCACATCCAGGAATTTATTGCAGCTGACGCCGCTCAGCAGAGCGGTCAGGCCAATCATAAAAGCGGTATATATCTTTTTCATATCCGTCCGATTATTTGAAGGTTACGTGGAGACCGATATTGAAGGTCCGCTGGATAGGGTAGTTCAAGCCCTCGCCGGCGAGCTCCGGATCCCACAGGTTGAAGCGGCTCCAGCAGAGAAGGTTGTTGCCCTGGAAATACACGCGCAGGTTATCCATACGCAGTTTCTTGGTCCACTTGTACGGGAGGGTGTAGCCTATTTCCAGCTGCTTCAGGCGCAGGAAGGAACCGTCCCGCATCCACCAGGTACTGACGGCGGAGTTGTTCTTGTTTTCGTAGGAGGAACTGAACCGGGGCCAGAGGGCATAGACATCGCGGTTGTCCTCGCTCCAATGGCTGTCATAGTAGGCCTTGAGCAACTGGGTGTTGTGGACGAAAGGCGCCGTTCCCACCTTGGTGGACGTATAGCTGGACGTAGCGTCAATCCAGAAGGACTCGTTGGCCAGACCCTGGAAGAAGACCGAGAAATCCAGTCCCTTCCATCCGAAGGAGGTACCGAAACCGTAGATGATTTCCGGGGAGGTCGGCAAACCGATCGGCACGCGGTCGGCCTCGGTGATGACACCGTCGCCGTTGACATCGGTGTACTTGATGTCACCGCCGCCGTACTGAACACCGAAGGAGGATTGCGAAGGGCTGTTGGCTGCTTCTTCGTCGTCAATGAAGAGACGCTCGGCAATGTAACCCCAGGTCTGTTTCAGGGAGTGGCCGGTGTGCTGGCGGTAAGCTTCCGGATATTCGGGCTCTTCATACACCAGGTATTTGCTCCGGGAGTAGGTGAAGTTGGCTCGGGCCGATGCCCACATATCCTGGTTAATCACGTGTTTATAATCGGCCTGGATATCGATACCATGAGCCTTGGCTTCGCCGATATTGGCGGAGATGCCGGCTTGCAGACCCATGGTCTCGGGGATATCGGCACGGCTCATAAAGATATCTTTGCGGTGTTCGGTGAAGAACTCGGCAATGACGTCGAGTTTCTTGAACAGACCCAGTTCCACGGCGTAGTTGGCCTTGTAGGAAGTCTCCCACGTAATGGCTTCGTTGGCGTAGCGGATTACATCGATTCCTTTGTACGTTATCCCGCGGAACTCACCGAAGGTAGCCTGTAGTTTCGAACTGTTCATGTCCATCTCGGAGAGATAGTAGAAGCGGTTTCTGGCGTTGCCGATGTTATCGTTACCCACCAGGCCGTACGAGGCGCGCAACTTCAGGTTGTGGACATACTTGTCTTTGATCTTCTTGAACCAGGGCTCGTTGGAGATTACCCAGGCGCCGCCGAAGGAAGGGAAGAAGCCCCAGCGGTGACTCTTGTGGAAACGTTCGGAACCATTGTAACCGAAGTTGAACTCGGCGAAGTAGCGCTTGTCCCAGCCGTAGGTGAAACGTCCGGACAGGCCGGCGTTGCGGGAAGGCAGGGAGAGCTGCAGGGAGCCGGCGTTGGCGTTCAACTGCTCGCGGGCCGTGAGGACCAGCAGGCCGGTCACTTCGTTCTTGCCGAATTCGCGGGCGTAGTTGAGCCGGCTTTCAGAATACATCGTATTGGTGATGGTCTTGTCCTTCTCGCTGTACTGCAGGTAATCCGTACCGTTATCGTTGATGCGTTTTACATGGTACTCACCCGTGTAGGAATCATAGCTGTCCAGGGTGTACCAGAAGGGGGAGAAGTGGCGGTTCACCTCGTAGTACGAAAGGCGCGTCAGGTTGAAGAGCGTCATGAACTTCAAACCCGGGGTGATGAAACTCAGGTCCTGGTTCAGCTCCACGGCTGCAATCATCTGGGAACGCTGGGTGTCGCGGTAACCTTTGACCAGGTTGGCGTACGGGTTGGTATAGGAACCGTCGTCATAGTTACCGAACATGATGTGCTGGATGCCGATGTGCTCGTCGTCGATGGGATAATAGGCGGGGAACAGCACCGGATCGGAGTGGACCACCTGTTTGAACACATCGTTACCACCGTTGAGCGGGCCGGTATAGTCCGTGAAGTTACCCGTCAGGCGCACGGCCAACTGAGTGGTTTTCGTAACGTTGATATCTACGTTGGACCGCAGGGTGTAGGTCTTCTGGTCGATGTTGTTGTTGAAGGAGTTGCGTTTGTCCACCTTCAGGATACCGGTATCTTCCGTGAAGGAACCTGTCACATAGTAGCGGGCGACTTTTCCGCCGCCACGGGCCGAAATGTTGGCACGGTACGCCGTCGCAAAATTCTTGAACAGCATGTCGTACCAGTCGTTGGCCGGATAGATGAGACGGTTGGCACCGGGTTTTCCGGTCTGCTCAATCTTGTCGAAGCTGTATTGTAGCTCGGCCAGCGGGTCACGGGTCGAAATACCTTCGTTATACGCTTTCATGTAGGTGACCGGGTCGGCCAGTTCCACCATGCGGGTCGGCTGGGAGATGGAGGTCTCCACACGGGCGAAAATCTTCGCCGGGCCTTCCTGGCCGCGTTTGGTGGTCACGTAGATGACACCGTTCGCACCGCGCGCACCGTACAGGGCCGTTGCCGTTGCATCCTTCATGATGGAGAAGCTTTCAATGTCGTCCGGCTGCAGACGTGCCAGGTCAGTGCTCGTCAGTTCAATGTTATCGATCAGGATGAGCGGGGACGTGTTGGCACCGAAGGTGGTAATACCACGGACGAAGAAGTCGGCGTTGTCCTGTCCCGGTTCACCGGTACGCTGATAAGCGATCACACCCGCCACGTTACCCGCGAGGGCGGTGGTCAGGTTGCTGGAAGGGACCTTCAGCGTGGCCACGTCGATGGCGGTCACGGAGCCGATCAGGCTCTCTTTGCGCTGCTTGCCGAAAGCAACGGTAACGGCTCCTTCCAACTCGGTGGCCTGGTTCTTCAGCTTGACCAGGAAATTGGTCCCATCCCCGACGCGGATGGTCACGGGCTCTTTGCCGAAGAATTCAACCTTGAGTTCGTCGGAGGACTTGACGCCGGAAATTTCAAAGGCGCCGTCCAGGTCCGCAATGACGCCGCGGGTGGATCCCACGACGGATACGGTGGCTCCGGGCAGGGTTTGGCCCGTCTCCTCTTCATACACTACGCCTTTAACCGTCTTGGTCTTGGTCTGCGCCAGGGCGCCGACGGCAAGCAAGGCTGTCAAAAGCATCGAAATGATTTTACGCATAAACATTATGGTTGGTTTTAATTATTTTTCAGTATATCCTCCTCCGGTGATTCCTCCGCCGCCGGTTTCCGGTTCCCAGGCGGAAAGCGTTCGCCGGACCCGGTACAGTTTGCCGGCCTGCGGCGTTTCCTGCGGATCGAAGGTGGCCGTCCAGGTGGTCTGTCCGTCCTTGATTTCAATCGTGGTGCCGTTGAAGGAGTCACCGGCCCAGATGCAGATCCAGCTGTGCAGGGTATTTCCTTCAACCGCGCCGGCATGGGTGGTGATGGGACCTTTTGTGTTTCGGTTGGCGATGTAGAATGGCTCCCCCCAGTACAACCGGATGCGGTTGTAGAAGGTTTTGTCCTCGTTGTACAGGGTAACAGGAGTCTGTGCTGCGGGAACGGATCCTTCGGGGAAGGAGAGTTCCAGCTTCAGGATTGCAGTCCGGTAGTGGAAGTCGATGTTTCCGGCCAGGGAACCGGATTCCTGGTGCAAGCCTTCCAGGGGCAGAGAACCGGCGATAATCTGGCGTCCGGTCGCTTCCGCAAGGGTTCCGCCCTGCGTGGCAAGCTCGACAAAGGGTGTGGAGCCATAGGTCATGTAATCGGGCTCGGCGTCATTGTCGAGGTAGGAGAAAATCTGCGTAGCGCCTTCGGGTACGGTAACGTCGTTGCCGGTGAAAGCGGCTTTTCGGCCGTCGGCCGACAGGGTGGAAATGTCGATGGGAAGGGTGAAAGTCTGCCCAACCTGGGTCCCGGAGGCATTCCGGAAGTATAAAAGCAGGCGGTCGTGGCTGTTGAAGGTGGCTTTATAGCCGGCCTCGTCACTGCCGGTCCAGTCCAGTTTGGAGTCTGCCTGGAAGGTTGCGCCCAAGGTCAGGCGAACGCCGTTGCATGCCGGTGCATTCACTTCCTTTTGACAGGAAGCCAGCATGACGGCCATAACCGGAACGATGAGCAGCCACTTTTTCATTGTTCGTTTCTACCAGTCTCCTCCAAAATCAAAATCCAGGTCTTGACCGTCCAAATCCAGCACGGAACCGGTACTGGATACCAATATTTCCTCCGCCAGCGTGTTGTTCAGCACGTCGACTCCGGGCGCATGGTATACGGTCAATATTTTCATCAATTCTAAAAACTTACAAAACTAATAAAAAAAAGAAAAAGAGACAACCGTAATTGCCTCTTTTTCTTAATAGAATCTAGTACGTTATTCTTTTACGAATACCGGACCGTCACTCCAGCTCCACTTGTAGTAGGCGTAGGTGGCCTTGTTGGCCTCTACCCACAGGTTCAGGGCCTCATCCACGGTTGAAGCGTCCTGCTCGGCAATGGTGACAACCGTGTCCAGCAGACCGTCATTGTCGAAAGAGACGATGTTGGATCCCAGGCCGGCAGCCGTAGCCGTCGCTTTGCCCACGGCCTGGATGTAGGAGCCCTTCTTGTAGTAAGCTTCGTTCACGGCAGCGTCGTTTTCCACGGATGCAGCAATGGCACCCAGGTATTGGTCTGCACCTTCGGCCGGCTCACCCGTCACAGGTCCTACCGTGCCGAGGTTGACCACGTTCTCCATCTTGCCTTTCTGGTAACGGCCTACAATTCCGCCCAGATAAGGTTTGACATGGGAAACCTCCTTGTACTGGACCTTGCCGTAGTTGACGCAGTTGAAGAGCTGCAGGCCCAGGCCGGCAGATGCGTTGTTGGTAGCACCGACAATACCGCCGCCGACGTCACCGTTATCTGCATCTGCTCGTTTGGTAAGAACGTCGCCTTTGTTATCGCAATTGCGGACATAGAAGGCGCCTTTGGTTGCACGGGACTGGGCGTAGCCAATGATACCGCCGGACCAGATGGTACCTTCAACAGAACCGGTGTTGGTGCAGTCCTGGACACGTCCCATCGCAGAATTGTTCAGGTCGTACAGGTCGCCGACAATACCGCCGGTCTGCTGCGAAGCGTTCACGACTTCACCCGTATTTTTGCAGGCTTCGATAATGGCGTAGCGGTTGTTTGCCATGCTGCTGGCCATACCGGCAATGCCGCCCACGCACATCTGGTTACCGATAACCTTTGTGCTATTTTCGCAGTTGACCACCTTGATCTGATAACCACCGCTGGTGCCGCCCGTATCAACGCGGCCGACAATACCGCCCACCTGGCCGGTACCGCTGACTTCTCCTTCGTTCTTGCAATCGCTGATGTTGCCCTGGGTTACCTGGTAACCGACAATGCCGCCGACAGCAGCGAAATTGGAGAATGAACCGAGACTGTGTTTGCCGGTGGCGGAAACGGATCCCTTGTTCGTGCATTTCGATACGGGGCACCAGTATCCGCAACCATTGATGCCGCCCACCTTGGTAATACCCGTAACCGAACCGTTGTTGGTGCAATCGGTGAAGGAGCTGTTCTGGCCCCATCCGCTGATACCGCCAACACCGCGGTTGTAGTCATTGCTCTCGAACTTCAGGGAGCCTCCGACAACACCGTAGAAACCGCCACAGTCGGCTGTGCCGGTAACGGAACCGGAAACGGCATTCTCATTGTTCTTGTGAACTGTACAATAATTGTATCCGACGACGCCGCCAACGCTGTAGGTTCCCTTGACGGAGCCGCTGTTGGTGCAGTTGGAAACGGTTTTGTTGACGGCCTGGTGGCCACAGAGACCGATGATGCCGCCGATGGCATAGCTGGAGGCGGTTACGGAGCCTTCATTCTTGCAGTTGTCAACGATCAGAAGGTCTTTGACGGAAGCAGCGGCCTGGCCAATCAGACCACCGATGTTGTTGTTGCCGCCCACTGCAGCCTTGTTGGTCACGTTGGTAACTTTAACGCCTTTCTCTCCGGAAAGAACGCTACCTGCGAGGGCACCCGAAAGGTTCCCGGAGGTGGAGACTTTTCCGGCCAGGACGAGGTCGTGGACATTGGCACCGTCGGCGATACCGCCGAAGAGGCCGATACCGTTCGTGCGACCCACAGAGCTGCTGTTGAGGTCCAGGGTCAGGGTCTTGTTGTTGCCGTCAAAATCACCCTGGAAAGGAATGCCGGAGGTCTTGTATCCGCTCGAGCTGGCGTAGGTGAAAGAGAAGTTGCCGGCAGGAGTGGTGACACCTTCAATGTCGTTCATCACTTTCAGATACTCGCCTTCGAAGGTGCGGCCCTCGTTCACGGCATAGGCGAAGGCAATCATATGACCGATGTTTTCCAGCTGCCAGGGCTCGGCCTGCGTGCCGGCGCCGTTGAGGGGCTGCAGGTTCTTGCCGATGGTACCGAGATTAACCAACTCGTTGACGTTAACCGTCTTGGCGCTTTTGGTCGTCTTGGTTTCGCAGGCGTGCTCGAAGTCAACGGTGGCAGCGGTCAGCGAGAAGCCGGCTTCGTATGTTCCGGGGATGACGGCGGCATAGAAATCACCGGTAAGGCCTTCTGCCATAATGGCTACGGAGTTACCTTTGCTCGTGGGGGTAAGGACAGGGGCATCGCCCGAGAAATCCACGGTGCAGGTACCGGCCAGGTTGTTTCCGTTGATGGAAAGCGCGTGAATGGGAATAGACTGGTCGTCTGCGATATTCACCTTCAGGATGGCGGTAACGTTCTTCAGGCTCACCGAATAAGTGGTGGTCTGGGCGGCGGCGATGTTCGCATTTTTGAACTGGCCGTCCTGGACGCCCGGAATCTTGACGGAGACCTTGTCGTCTTTTACGCCGGCAGCTGCGTCAAAAGGATAAACCACATACATGTTCGGCGTCTCGGGGGTAATCATGGTACCTTTCGTGACAAACGTAAAGGTGCTCTGTCCCCAGCTTTCTTCCGGAACGCCTACTTTTTCGGTAATGTGACCATTGGAAACCCATACGGTGTCATCCTTGGCCCATACGGTCTTGCCTTCCACAAGTGCGGTCTTGGTGACCTCGGGGAGGGAAACGGTGAATTCCTGTCCGGCACCTTGTCCGGCGGGGGTGAACTGTTCTGCCTGTTCTTTCTGGCAGGATGCAACTGTCAGGGATGCGATAGCTGCAATCAGGAGATAATTGATCTTTTTCATGGCTTTCTTCTTTTTGCAGTTTAATTTTCCCAATCCCACTCTTTGGGATTATAATCATTTAGACCCACTTCACTGGCGGCCAGGAGACCTTCCTGCAGCAAAGCGTCATCATCCTCGACAAGAGGTGTTAGATAGATTTGTTTCCTCATCTGCATATGGTTTTTAAGGTTAAATAATTTGCTCCAAAACTATTCAGAGACGAAAGATAGTGAAAACGTTTTTAAAATGCAAGTTTGTCATCCAAAAAAAACTTATTATCTTTGTTTTGATGATAATTTTATGAATAATTATGAAAAAATTATTAATTTTTCTTTCAGTTCTGCTTTGCCTGGGCGGGGGCGCTCTGGCGCAGTCGGCCTCTTCCAACGCCGCCTTCGTGGCGCCCTTTATCGGAACGGACGGAATGGGTCACACCTTCCCGGGTGCCTGTGTCCCCTTCGGTGGTGTGCAGCTGAGTCCCGATACGGACACCATCCCGCACAATGTGGGCGGGAAATATCAGCCCAAAGTATATGAATACTGCGCTGGATATCGCTACAGCGACCCTACGATCGTGGGTTTCAGCCACACGCACTTCAGCGGAACTGGCCATTCGGACCTGGGCGATATCCTCCTGATGCCCGGAACGGGAGCGGTGAAACTGAACCCCGGAACGGCCGACAATCCGGACGGCGGATACCGTTGCCGGTACAGCCACGATACGGAAAAGGCCGTTCCCGGTTATTACGAGGTCACCCTGGCCGATAACGGTGTCCGGGCGCAACTCACGGTATCTCCGCGCGTAGGGGTGCATAAATATTCATTTCCAGCAGGGTCCGACGGCCACTTGATCCTGGATTTGGTGCACGGGATTTACAATTATGACGGAAAGACGCTTTGGGCCGAAGTCCGCGTCGTGAACGACACCCTGCTCACCGGTTATCGGGTGACCAACGGGTGGGCACGCACGAATGCCACATACTTTGCCATTTCGCTCTCCCAGCCCATGACGGAATATGGCTGGACGGACCGGGAAACGCCCAAATACAAGGGTGGCTATTCGAAATTCCCGCAGTACCACAACTTCCCGGAAATGGCGGGCCGCAAGGTGGTCGCCTGGATGAAATTCAATACCCGCGAGCATCCCGAGCTGACGGTGAAAGTGGCCTTAAGCGCAACCGGAACGGAGGGGGCGCTGAAGAACCTGCGGGCCGAGACGGCCGGAAAGAGTTTCGAGACCCTCTGTGCCGAGGCGGCCGCTGCCTGGGATCAGGCGCTTTCCCTCATCGAAATGGACGGAACGCCCGACCAGAAGACCATGTTCTATACCTCTCTGTACCACACGATGATCAACCCGTCCCTGTACATGGACGTGGACGGCCGTTACCGCGGATTGGACCACAATGTGCATATGGCACAAGGTTTTACGAATTATACGGTTTTTTCACTGTGGGATACGTATCGTGCCGAGCATCCCTTCCTGACCTGGCTGATGCCGGCCCTGTCGAGGGATCTGGTGGAATCGATGCTGGCCCACTGGCGGGAGAGTGCCCACGGTATGCTGCCCATCTGGAGCCACATGGCCAATGAAAACTGGTGTATGACCGGGTATCACGCGGTCTCTGTCCTGGCCGACGCCATGGCGAAGGGACTTCCCATCGACCGCTTGACCGCGCTGAAGGCAATGGTCTCTACGGCCAATGTCCCCTGGTATGGCGGTCTGGGTGAGTACATTAAGCGGGGCTACGTGCCCATCGAGGCCTCTTCTACCAGCGCCAGCAACACGCTGGAGTATGCGTACGACGACTGGGCCATCTGGCAGGCCGCCCGCCTCTGCGGGAATGCCGGCGCCGGCATCGAGAAGGATTTCCGTGCGCGCGCGTTATATTATAGGAACGTTTTCGATCCTTCCATCGGATTCTGCCGGCCGCGTCACAGCGGGGGCGGTTTCCGCGAAGTGTTCGATGTGAAGCAGACCGTAGGACAGGGATTCATCGAGGGAAACTCGCTGAATTTCTCGTTCCATGCTCCCCAGGACGTGTACGGCATGATGGCCTGCATGGGCGGCGAGAAGCAGTTTACCGCCAACCTGGACGAACTTTTCGGGATGGAACTTCCGGCCTATTGCTATGAAGACAACGAGGACGTGGATGCGGCGGGCCTGATTGGCGGCTATGTGCATGGCAACGAGCCCAGCCACCATATCCCGTACCTGTATGCCTGGACTACGCAGCCCTGGAAGACGCAGTACTGGCTGCGCGAGATCATGAACCGCCAGTACAAGGCCGATATGCACGGTTTGGGCGGCAACGATGACTGCGGGCAGATGAGTGCGTGGTACATTTTCTCGGCGCTGGGATTCTATCCGGTTTGCCCGGGCACCGACCAGTATGTCCTGGGAGCCCCGTATATCCCGTACGCGAAGGTGAATCTGCCGAATGGCAAGACCCTGGAAATCAAGGCTCCCGGCGTAAACGACACCAACCGTTACGTGCGCCGCGTGCTGCTGAACGGCAAGCCTTATACCAAACTCTATTTGACCCACGCCGACCTGATGGCCGGCGGGACGCTGGAATTCGTGATGGCTGCCAAACCCGACAAGAAACGCGGGCAGGCAGTAGCGGATAAACCCTATTCCATGACCGATATAAACGGAAACTGATATGCGCAAATCCCTTCTTTTCCTGGCAGGAATCTGCCTCTGCCTGGGCCTGGGTGCCCAGGGCCGTCTGATAGACGACGTGAATCCTTTTGTGGGGACCGATGGCTTCGGGAACATTTACCCCGGTGCCCAGGTGCCCTTCGGGGGCATCCAGATCAGCCCGGATACCAACGACAAGGATTATGATACGGCAGCCGGCTACAAGTATTCCCAGCCCACCATCCAGGGATTCAGCCTGACGCACCTGAGCGGAACGGGCATCCCGGACCTTGGCGATTTCCTGTTCCTTCCGGGAGTGGGGGAGAATACGGCTCCGTCGCGGTTCGACCACGGTCAGGAGTGGGCACACCCCGGGTATTATGGTGTTCTGCTGCAGGACAGCGGCATCAAGGCGGAAATGACGGCGGCGGACCGCAGCGGCATCTTCCGTTTCACCTATCCGGCCAGCGACGATGCATTCGTGATGGTGGATCTGAACCACACGCTCTATTGGAAGTGTGCGTGGTCCAGCGTGCGCCAGTGGGATGAATATACCGTCGTGGGCAGCAAAATCGTAAGCGGATGGAGTCCGGAACGATATGTTTTCTTTGCCGCCCGCTTCGACCGTCCGGTGTCCGATTTCCGGATCCTCCAGGATGGTAAACCGGTCATTTACAATACGAAACGATTCCGCAGTCATCTGGAAGCCTGGGGAACCGGCTTGCAGGCTTTCGTGCGTTTTGCCACGAAGGAAGGGGAGAGCGTACAGGTGAAGGTGGCGGTATCGGCCACCGGCATCGACGGTGCCCTGAAAAACCTTTCCGAAGTGTCGGAGGCCGATTTCTGGGGTGTGCTGGCATCAGCCGAAAACCGCTGGGAGAAGGAACTCGGGAAATACGAACTGGACAGCGACGATGTTCGCCTGCGCCAGACCTTCTATACGAGCGTCTATCATACCGCCCTGCATCCCTTCCTCTTCCAGGATGTGGACGGCCGGTATCGCGGACACGACAAGAATATCGCCCGTGCAGAGGGCTGGCACAATATGACGGTTTTCTCGCTCTGGGACACCTACAGGGCGTTTCATCCGCTGCTGAACCTGGTGAACCGTCCCTTGCAGGCGGATATCGCGAATTCCATGCTGGCGCATTTTGACAAGAGCGCCGAACACATGCTTCCCATCTGGTCCTTCTACGGCGGGGAAACCTGGTGCATGATCGGTTATCATGCGTGCAGCGTGCTGGCGGATATGATCATGAAAGACGTGCCGGGTTTCGATTACGAACGGGCCTTCCAGGCCATGAAAACCACGGCCACCAATCCGCACTATGACTGTATTCCGGAATACACCACGTTGGGCTATGTTCCTTTCGATAAAGAGAAAGAAAGTGTCTCCAAGACCCTGGAATATGCCTATGACGATTGGTGCATCGCCCAGGTAGCCAAGAAATTAGGCCACGAAGAGGACTATGCTTTCTTCTTGAACCGTTCCCGCAATTGGCGTAATCTTTACGATCCTGAGACGAAG
>Ga0256404_1008190_pt1 | contig 15909 bp, 12 predicted proteins | sample RumenRJG_01DNA_FD_185990 | JGI IMG/M metagenome (GOLD analysis project Ga0256404, IMG submission 185990) | Bovine rumen microbial communities from Lethbridge, Alberta, Canada - RJG_01 | ecosystem: Host-associated > Mammals > Digestive system > Stomach > Rumen | place: Canada: Alberta | collected...
TGCTTGTAAGGCAGACGCTCTCCCAGCTGAGCTAAGCGCCCACATGGTGATCGACCGGGGGCTCGAACCCCGGACCCACTGATTAAGAGTCAGTTGCTCTGCCAGCTGAGCTAGTCGACCACTTGATGTGTTACTGGAATATTATAGAACAAAGAAAAAGGATTGTCAAGAATAACTTTCTGAATAACTTCGATTTGTTTCAGGAACCGTTGAACAAAAGAGTTTTTTTTAAACTTACCCCAAGATTCTCCAGCGAATCGATTACAATCAGGCAGTCCTGCCGAACATGCTTCATCACATAAACTGAACAAAAGAAAAATGCAGTTTGTTGTAAAAGCAAACTGCATTAAGAAATAGCGAAATTTATTTCAAGAACTTTTTGTTGAACAGCGTCTCATTTCCCCTAAAAGGGATAAACGCTTCAACGGGTCCAATGACGGCAGGGCCAAGGGCGCCCGGCGGGAAGTACATGGTGATCCCTTCGTAACCCCATGTCCATGTCAGAGGCGGTTCCCCGGCGTAATCTAGCCGGAACAGCTCGTCCACAAGGGCCTTATAATTGTCGTAATAAAACAGCTGCCGCTCGGTTTTGAATTTTTCCAAGGCAGGCTTCACATAATTTTCCCGGAACTCGTTCCGCTTTCCGGGAGCCAGCACATCATCCAGTGTAATGAATTCGCCGGTAACCGGGGCAAGGTTGTAGCAAGAAATATCGATGTTAGGCCGTGCGCCGCCCCGGTTCTGATAAAACTCTACGTACAGGCTCAGAATGTTCCGGTCCAGATATTTCTGCCATATCCTCTCTTCCAGCAGGAAATGCATGTAGTCTTCCGGCCGGTGCTTCTTCAGTTCCACGGCGTCGTTAAAGCTGGTCCGGGCATCATCCTCCATGCGGTAATTCCATTCTTCGTTATGCACCTGCTCCAGCTTTTTCGCCAGGGCCGGGAACTGGTCGGCATTCTCCACAATCAAGCGGGTGTAATCAGTAACGATGCAGACCTGCCCCTGAGGCGTCCGATATTCTTTTTTCTGTTGCTCCATACGGATCTCAGGCAGAATGTCTGCCCCAGACTCCGCAAAACAGGGCGCTGCGGCGCACAACATCACCAACGTTGCAACAAGGCTGATTACAAATTTTTTCATAATATAATGCCTCCTTTCCCCTGTCCGGTTAAAAAATCCGGCCTGCACCCCTGCAAGCCGGAAAAGAAACTGCCGCTCTTTCAGTCAGCAATCTCCAGTTTTTCCAGATTCCTGTACATGAAGTCCAGACGGTTAAAGCCAAAATCCAGATAATGCTGGATATGATCCGTGTCAGTATTTTCCGGCCAGAATACGATGATCAGGTTTTTTCCTTCTACATTATAATTATAGCTGTCCGCCGTTTTCCGCCGGTTCATGAGCCCGTTAAACTGCTGCAGCACCGCCAGGCATTTCCGGGGATGGTATTTGCTTAAATCGTGGCCTACCACTTTGATCATCATAAAATGTCCGGGGGGTACGGCGATGACGCCTTTATAATCAATACCGGCCGTTTCCGAATAATGATTGATGATATACACATCATTTCCTGTTGCAGTGTCCACCATCACCTCATAGGGAATATTTTTCCCGTCCAGCCAGTTCTTTACATCTCCAATAGTTATCATCAGCCTTCGTCCTCCTCCTCTTCCGGCAACGACTGTAAAATGCTGCGCCTTTGGTAGTACGCAGTTTTCATTTCTACAACTTATTATAATATATTCTTGAAACCCTAACAAGCATTCTTTACTACGCATCAGTAAAAAATTCCACCGGGCCGGGGAAACATTGCGGCGTCTTTTTTCTTCCCGCAGCCCCTTCCGTTTCACGTGAAACAAAACCTGCGTTTTGCAGGGGCAACGTTATTTTTCTATTGCCAATTGCCTGTTACTTTCCGTATAATTTATAAGGAACAGTAATTCAATGAATTTGCACGATATTAAAAAACAATGGCATTTTTTCTGAAAAGGACTGTCTGACATGAACAAGGAAACCCAACAGCAAAATCCGCCGGCAGAAAAGCATGTGCGCAGAAAACGTTATGCCGGCCGCTACCCGAAAAAGTTTGAAGAAAAATATAAAGAATTAAATCCGGAAAAATACGGTGGGGAAATTGCGGACCACGTCACTGCCAAGGGCAACACGCCTGCCGGCACCCATATTCCCATCATGGTGAAGGAAATTTTGGATTTTCTCCAGATCAAACCGGGGCAAACCGGCTTTGACGCTACACTTGGCTACGGCGGTCACACCCGGGCCATGCTGGAACAGCTTCAGGGCAAAGGGCACATCCATGCTACGGATGTGGATCCCATTGAGTCGGAAAAAACGAAGCAGCGTCTTTTGGATGCCGGCTTCGGGGAAGACATCCTCACCATCCATCACATGAACTTTGCCGCCATAGATAAAATTGCCACCGAAGCGGGACCTTTCGATTTCATTCTGGCGGACCTGGGCATTTCATCCATGCAGCTGGATAATCCTGCTCGGGGCTTTTCCTATAAAGTGGACGGTCCCTTAGACCTGCGCATGAACCCCCAGCGGGGAATTTCCGCCGCACGGCTTCTGAAAAAACTTTCCCGGGACGAAATGGAAGGTATGTTCATAGAAAATGCAGACGAGCCTTACGCCGCGGAAATTGCCGGACAAATTTTCAGCGATCTGCAGAAAAGCCTGCCCATCAACACCACAAAAGAACTGTACAGGGAAATCGAAAAAGCCCTGTTCTTCCTTCCCGGAACTGAGCGCAAGGACGCCGTGAAAAAAAGCTGCGCCAGGGTGTTCCAGGCTTTGCGCATCGATGTGAACGGGGAAATGGAAGCCTTGTACGCGTTTCTGGAAAAACTTCCTTACGCTTTATCTCCCGGCGGCCGCGTGGCCATCCTCACCTTCCATTCAGGAGAAGACCGTCTGGTAAAGAAAGCTTTTAAAAAATATTTAAATGAAGGTATCTTCAGCGAAGCCGCCCGGGACGTGATCCGACCTTCCGGGGAAGAATGCTTTACAAACCCAAGGGCAAAATCCACCAAACTGCGCTGGGCCATAAGGGCATAAAGGTTGATTCATCCGTAACAGGATTTTCGGGAAACAGAAGCACTGTTCGTTACACTTTCTATTAATTTTTCTATCAGGCCGGGCTTTTATAAAAATCTGTAACGCTTTTAACACTTTCCATTAAAAAATTCCTGATATTTTTTTCTTTTCGTTCTTTCGTTGACAACTTTTTTGGGGAGGCATAAAATATTTTAGATACCTTCGTCAAAAAAGACTGAGAAAAATTTAACGGGTACAGTTAAAAATTGATTTTAAAGAAGCTGATGAATCAGCGTTCCCGTTTTATTTTTATACTCAACACCGGCCGAAAATTTTCTGTGATATTTATCCGGCCAACAAATTTTTCCATTATTTTATTTTTTATTTCATGAGGAAAGAGGTCTACCACTATGCGAAGCGATTTAGTAAAAAAAGGATCCACCCGCGCAGCCCATCGCTCTTTATTTTATGCACTGGGATTCAGCGACGAAGATTTAAAGAAACCGATGATTGCAGTCGTAAATGCGCAAAATGAAATTATTGCCGGTCACGCCCATCTGGACGACCAGGCAAAAATGGTAAAATACGGCATTCTGGCAGCCGGCGGCGTGCCTGTGGAAGTTCCTGCTATCGGCATCTGCGACGGCATTGCCATGGGCCACGAAGGTATGAAATATCCCCTGGCCAGCCGCGAACTGATTGCTGACAGCGTAGAAGCCCTGGTTAACGGGCATGCCTTTGACGGCATGGTCATGATTCCCAACTGCGATAAAATCGTGCCCGGCATGCTGATGGCCGCTTTACGCCTGAACATCCCCACAGTATTTTGCAGCGGCGGGCCCATGCTTCCCGGTCGTTATGAAGGAAAAGATATATCCATTTCCCAGACTTTCGAGGCGGCAGGCCGCTTTGAAGCCGGAAAAATCAATAAGCAGGAACTTTCCTGCATAGAACGGAGCTCCTGCCCCGGCTGTGGCAGCTGCGCCGGTTTATTTACCGCCAACACCATGAATTGCCTCACAGAAGTATTGGGAATGGGATTGCCCGGCAACGGAACGATTCCCGCCGCCTTCCAGGGTGCCAGGGCCCGTCTTGCCAAAAAAGCCGGTGAAACAATTGTGCGGCTGGTGAAGGAACAGGTGCTGCCCCGCGATATTATGACCATGAATGCATTTAAAAACGCAATTACAGTGGATATGGCTATCGGCGGCTCTTCCAACACCGCCTTGCATCTGCCGGCCATCGCCCACGAAGCAGGTCTTAAACTGCCTTTATCCCTGTTCGACAAAATTTCCAAAAAGACTCCGTACCTGACCAAACTCAGCCCCGGCGGTTCCCACCATATGATCGATTTGGAAGAAGCCGGCGGCATTACCGCTGTAATGAACGAGCTTTCAAAACTCGGCCTGATTAATAAAGGCTGCAAATCCGTAACCGGAAAAACCATCGGCGCGCTCATAAAAAACGCAAAAATTCTGCGTCCAGATGTAATCCGTACCGTTGAAGATCCCTACCGGAAGACAGGCGGTATCGCCGTATTAACCGGCAACATCGCACCCCATTGCTCCGTAGTCAAAGAAAGCGCCGTTGCGGAAGAAATGCTGGTTCACTCTGGTCCCGCCCGTGTATTTAACTCGGAAGACGAAGCGATCAAAGCCATTTGCAGCAAAAAAATCAACAAAGGCGACGTTGTTGTTATCCGGTATGAAGGGCCCAAAGGCGGCCCGGGCATGCGGGAAATGCTGAATCCTACCTCGGTACTGGCCGGCATGGGCCTTGACAAGGATGTCGCCCTGCTGACTGACGGACGTTTCTCCGGCGCGACCCGGGGTGCCTGCATCGGGCATATTTCCCCGGAAGCCCGGGAAGGCGGCAATATCGCATTAATTGAAGAAGGCGATATCATCGAGATCAACATTCCTAACCGCACGCTGAATGTGAAAGTTTCGGATAAAGAACTGGAAAAACGCCGCGCTAACTGGAAATGCCCGCCGCCCAAAGTAAAACACGGTTACCTGGCCCGTTACGCCGCACTGGTATCTTCGGCCGCTGAAGGCGCCATCCTTCGTGCCCCCGGTGAAGAAGATTAATTTAGTTATAATCTTAAACATCAACTAAAAGATCTGTATTAATGCGGTTATAAACAGAACAATTATTAAAAAGACCTGTACAAAACAAGGCTTGTCCTTTGTTTTTGTACAGGTTTTTATATTAATGATCAAATTACTTTTCCTGTTTACTTCCCAGAGCCCACAACCTGAAAGTTTTCCGGTACGTTTCTGAAAAAACGCCTACAACAGCCACCAGTATGATTAGCCCCCACAGCATGGCGCCGGCCTGGCTCCACTCGTAATGGTTCATGGCGAGGACCAGCGTGGTTCCGATTCCTCCGGCCCCCACCAGGCCTAATGCAGCGCTTTCCCGCAGGTTGATATCCAACCGGTACAAAACGGCAGACACGTAGTGAGGCAAAAGCTGTGGCACAAGCCCCCATCGCAGGGCGGGAAGCAGTGGTGTTCCCATTGCCCGCAAAGCCTCATAAGGCCTAAGATCGATGCTGTCAACAGCAATAAGAAATCGTTTTGCAAGAAAACCTACACTGCAAACAGTCAGGGTCAGCACTCCGGCAAAGGCCCCGGGGCCCGTCACCCGGATCCAAAGCAGGCCGAATACCAGAACGGGAACCGCCCGAAAGAGAAGCAAAAGCATCCGCACAGGAAACGCAGCTTTCCCAAAAATGCGAAAGCTGGCGAAAACAGAAAAGAACAACGCGCAAATCGTTCCCCCCACCGTTCCCAGAAAAGCGATGCAAAAGGTTTCATACAGCAGAGCCGGAACATCGCCGCTCTGTAAAGAGCAAAGCATTGTAATATCCGGAGATACAACGCCAGCCAATATAGATTGGAAGGCTTTCCAGTTCATTTTCTCCGGCGTTTTTTCAAGCAGGAAAAAGAGTCCGCATGTTACTGAAAACAATAAAAAAGTAATTTCATATCCTCTTGCCTCTCCTGCCTTTTCATCCCGCAAATTTTTACGCAGAAATTCACTCAGGTATTCTGCTCCAGACACAACAATATACAACGCGCACAGCATCATGCCAACCTTGGGATATTCACGCCAGGCAAGCTTTTCATTTAACAAAAGCCCGATGCCCCCAGCTCCGACAAAACCCAGCACCGCTGCATTCCGCACGTTGGATTCCAAAAGGTACAAAAGATTGGAAATATATCCGGGCAAAACCTGTTGCCAGACCGAAGACAGAAAAGACTTCAACCTTCCCCCACCGGTAAATTCCAGCGCCCGGGCTGTTCGCAGGTCCGCATTTTCGCTGTCTTCGTACCCTAACCTTGTTAACACAGCCCCCGTAGAAACCGTAATAGCTGCTACGCCGGGCCATACCCCTAATCCAAATAAAAAAGTGCAAAGCAGCGCCAGTATCAGTACCGGAATACAGCGAACCAGATGTACCGCTGTTTTAATTCCTGCCCGCAGCGCGTTGTTACGGTTCACATACGAATTGCACAGAACCGTACCGGCAAATCCGATGAACGCGCCCAGACCTGTTCCCATTAATGAAATCAAAAGTGTGTCACGCAAGGGTGCTAAAACCTGAGTTAAAAACTGCGTATCCGGTGGGAACATGTCACTTGCCATAGAAAAGAAACGACCGCCCCGTTCCCATAACATCCACAGGGAAAAATCCGTCTGCAGGATGGACATGACGAGGCAGGCAGCAAATATAAAACCTTTGACAAAAGTTCCTTTACTCATCATGCACTCCGTACACAGCCGCAAAATCTTCGTCACTCCAGTCAGAAGCTGGCGCGTCTTTCACCAACAGGCCCTGTCGCAGTCCCACGAGCCGTTCCGCGTACTGCAACGCCTGCCGGGTATTGTGGCTGTTCATGACAACGGTTAGATTCTGCTCCTGTTGCAATTTTTTCAATAACGAAAGAACCTGATCCGCAGTAGCCGGGTCCAGGGACGCCACAGGCTCGTCTGCCAGAATGACCCGGGCCTGCTGCATCAGTGCCCGGGCAATGGCAACCCGCTGTTTTTCCCCGCCACTGAGGGTGGAAACAAGAACCTCTGCTTTATCTGTCAGGCCTACCTGGGCAAGGGCTTCTCTGGCTTTTTCCATATCCTGTTCCGAAAACCATCCCGTCAGCACCCGCCATAGAGGTATCCGGTACAAGGCGCCGTTCAATACATTTTGCAGTACCGTAGATTCTGAAACAAGGCAGAAATCCTGATAAATGACCGCGATCTTCTGCTGAAGCCTCCGCAGCTTTTTCCCGTTGCACTCCAAAAGATTTTCCCCGTCCACAAAAACGCTTCCCTGCTGCGGAACAACCATTCCGTTAAACAGTTTCAGCAGCGTAGTTTTTCCCGCGCCGCTGCGTCCCACCACCGCAACGAAGCTTCCCTCCTTGATTTGCAGGGAAACCTGCTGCAGCACCGGATTTTCCTTATTAAATTGGTGGGAAACATTTTGTAATTCCAGCATTGGAAAACCTCACCTTGGCAAACAACTTCCGGCCAAACTTCCTGTCCGGTTCTTTTACTTCTTCTTTCCTTTCAGCTCATTCTGCACGCGCCGCTCATCGTCATACAATTTGGATTCTGCTGGCGCATATCCTTTATGACCTAACACCTTCAGGGCCTCCAGACCCTCTTTCGTTTTGCCGATTTCAATCAGGGAATCCCCGAAGGCTTTCCGGAATTCCGGATTCTGCATTATTTTCGATGCTTTGCTTACGCAGACCGTATCATTATAAATGGCGTCGGTCACGCCGATGATCCCCGTCTGTTTCCAAATGGAATCCGTGCCGCCCAGCTTTACCTGCCAGTTCTTTTCATTTCTGGTACGGATGTGGGAAAAAGCCACGGCAATGTCAGCCTGTTCCGAAGCCAGCCGGGCCAGGGAAGTGGTGTAGGATTCCGCCTGCACAACATGGGCCAGGTCCGCAATGGTCTTTCCGTATTGCTTCTTCAGATACAGGGAAGGATACAGATACCCGGAAGCAGAAGCCGGGCTCATTACCGTCCAAGTCAGGTTGTTCAGTTCTTCCCAGGTGGGTTTTTCTCCCTTTTTCACTTTTTCCAGCAGGGCCCGTCCTTTCGGAGAAGGACCTGTCACCAGCACCGAACGGTAATAGGTCACCAGGTTATCGGTAAATTTTTCCGGTTCCCCGTTATTCCAGATTTTTAAATCCGTTGTGTCCTTATTGAGCCCCTGACGCAGGGCTGTCAGCAGCACATCGGTTTCCTTATCAAACAATACATAGGTTGCGCCGGACATGAAGCCTGCATCGGCGCTGCCAGCCGCTAACGCTTCCCCTACCGCGCTGTAGGAAGTGCCTACGTTCATGGTAATTTTTTCCACTGTAAAACCTTTTTCCTTCAGCTTTTTCTGCAATAATCCGCTTAAAGGCCCGGTCACCGTTTTAATGGTCTCCGCATCCTGATAGGGTGAAAGGGCTACCTTCAATTCTTTAATATTTTTATCCGAAGCAGCTTCTTTCTTTCCAGCTCCCCCGCAGCCTGTCAGCAACCCGGCGCAGATACAGAAAAGCATACAGAACATGAATAATTTTTTCATTGCAAGTTCCTCCCCAAAAAAATAAGTGCGATACCATATCGCACCTTTAGATTTCAAAAACAAAATGCTCAGATGCGATATGCATGAAATAAAGTTGCGGTTCTTCATGCAAACCGGCGGTCGATGGTCTCTGGCATCCTCTCAGCCCGGCACACGGGCTCCCTCGCATTTTGGCTTTTGAAAATATTTGACTGGCTGCCTGAACAGCATTTGTGAAACAATAAAAAATTTCTGACGCAACAAGCAACCGTTAATTTTTCATACGGGACCAGGGCGCTCCCCCAGGTCCGCTGCCATTTGTATTTTTTAATTGCAGATCCGTTTGTTTCAGTGTGAAACTTCACAACCAAATAACGCAGAATCAGCATTCCCGTAAAATGCAGTGTCAATGCATTTGCATTTTCTTAATTATAAATGTTCCACGTGAAACAGGCAAGGTAAAAATTTTTGGCCAGCAATTTTTTCTTCAAATAATTTTTCTCAAGCTATACATCAGAAACGAAAGTAGCTTCACAAAAATAAAAAAATGCCCGGACAACTATTCATCCGGGCGTTTCGTGTAAAGCCTGTGTAATTGAATAAATTATTTCAGCACGCCGATTTCTTTGTAATATTTTGCAGCGCCGGGATGCAGGGGAATGTTGGCAATATCTTTTACTGCATCCGCCGGTTTCAGGCCTTTCAGGTTTTTCTGGGACTGGCCTAACTCGTCAATGTGTTCCCAGAAAGATTTGGTCATCTGGTAAACCGTATCTTCCTTCAGGTCGTGGCGGCAGAACATAACCATTTTAATGGCCGAAGTGTTGACGGCTTCTTTCTGGTTGGGATAGGTGCCTGCGGGAATAGTGTATTTTACGTACCAGGGGTATTTTTCCTGCAGCTTTTTAATGATATCGTCGCTAATGTTGATCAGACGGCAATTGGCGGTAAGAGCCTGGGAAACGGCGGAAGCCGGAGCGCCGGACATGATCCACGCACCGTCGATGGTGCCGTTCTGCAGCATATCGGCTGCACCGCCAAAGGCGATGTATTCCGCTTTGATTTCATCCGGGAATTTGATGCCGGCAGCGGTAAAGTGGGTCTGGCATTCGTTATATACGGAAGAACCGGCGGAAGCCACGGCAAAATGTTTGCCCTTCACCCCTTCCAGGGAAGTGATGCCGGATTTATTGGTTACAACTACCTGGTTAGGATTCAGATACAGACCGGCAATGGCTTTCAGGTCTTTATAGGCATGGCCCTTAAAGCTGTCGGTGCCGTTCATGCACTGATAGGCGTTGCTGCTGATAGCGATGGAAACCTGGGCTTCCCCTTCGGAAACCATGTTCAGGTTGGCGATACCGCCGGCAGACGCCTGGCTGGCAGCATTAACTGTGGGAACCGTCTTGTTCCAGTTGTTGGTAATGGCTGCCCCAACCGCATACAGAGCGCCGGACGCAGAAGCCGTCGGGAAATTGATCTTCACTTTTTCAGTAGCGGCCGCAGGCGCTTTCTTCGGCGCTTCCGCTTTCTTTTCTCCGCCGCCGCAGCCTGCCAGAGCCCCTACCATGAACATGGCTGCCAAGGATGCGCTCAACACGCGTTTTAAGGATTTTCTCATATTTCTTCTCCCCCTTAAAATAAAACTTTCGGAAACGCTCTGTACATTCTTTGCGCGTCCATCTTAACACCACATAAATATTTCACCAGAAGCGCAATTTGATTTACCCGGCATTTCCTTATCATAATTTTCCTCCCGGAAAATTAAAAGACCTGATGCATAAACCTATTATACTCTATTTTTCCCGGCGAATAAACTGGAAAATACCTACCGCCACCAGGCAGCCCAGCCCGATTAAATCCGTGAAGGCTCCCGGATACAGCATGGCCGGCGCGGCCCCGATCAGCAGGATCCGTTCCCCAATATTACATTTGCGAACCAGCCAGCCTTCCAGCCCCGCAACCAGGGAAACCGTCCCTACCGAGGCGGTGAAAACAGCCCACAGGGTAGTCGTCAGGGATGCAGTCTGGTCCACACCGATCAGCAACACCGGGTTGTCCAGGAAAAAGAACGGGATGATGAAACCGATAAGCCCCAACCGCACGGCCCAGATCCCCGTTTTCGTCTGGTCGGAGCCGGCAATGCCGGAAGCTACATAAGCACTCATGGCCACCGGCGGCGTGATATTGGAAAGGCAGGCATAGATCAAGCAGAAGAGGTGGGATGTTAAAGCCAGCACGCCGGCCTTGATCAGCACCGGCACCGCCACCGCCTGCACGATAACATAGGCTGCCACCCCGGGCACCCCCATGCCTAAAATCGTAGACATGATCATGACCAGAAGGCCCGTTACATAAATGTTATCGTTGTTGATCACGTTCAGAATCAGGTAGCCCATGTTCAGGCCCATACTGGTCAGGGTAACCGTACCGATGATGACGCCGATGATCACACAGCAAACCCCTACGGAAATAGCACCCTTGGATCCTTCTACCGTAGCTTCCAGGATTTTCCCGAAAGTCATGCGGGTCTCTTTCCGCAGCCAGCTTGCGGCAATGGTTGCGAAGATAGCGATCACCGCTGCATATAACGGCGTATATCCTGCAAACATCAGGGCGATCAAAACAACCAGCGGAATCACCAGATGTCCCTGCTCTTTCAACACTTTCACTGCGTCCGGAATATTTTCCTTCGACAAACCGGAAAGTCCCAGCCGTTTGGCTTCAAAATGCACCGACATCAGAAGCCCCAGATAATACAGGAAGGCCGGCACGATGGCCGCCAGCATAACTTTAGTATAGCTCAGATTTAAAAATTCCGCCATGACAAAGCCAACGGCGCCCATGATCGGCGGGCAGAACTGGCCGCCGGTAGAGGCCACCGCTTCCACCGCCCCGGCAAATTCCTTCCGGTACCCGGTGCGCTTCATAAGAGGAATGGTAATGGTCCCCGTGGTAGCCACGTTGGCAATGGCGGAACCGTTGATCATACCCATCAACGCCGAAGCAACCACCGCCACCTTGGCAGGTCCCCCCGGGGTCTGCCCCACCAGCGTCAGGGAAAAATCATTGATAAATTTCGAAAAGCCGCTGTGCTTTAAAAAAGCGCCGAACACCACAAACAGGAAAATATAGGTAGCCGACACACCGATACCGGTGCCCAGCACCCCCTGGGTTCCCCAGAACTGTGTTACCAGCACCCGCTTCAGGGTAAACCCGTTATGACCCAAAAGCCCCGGCAAAAATTCACCGAACCAGTTGTAACCCAAAAATATCAAAGCCAGAATCGCCAGATTGCCGGAAGCCCTCCGGGCTGCTTCAAACACAACCAACAGCGCAACGGCAGCAATGCCCACCTCAAAGGAATCCACCCGCCCCCCTGTCTGGGCAATGCGGGTAAAGTTGGTAATCAGGTAACCAAAGGAACCGGTTCCCAGCAAAATCAGCAAAATGTCCCAGACCGGCGGCAGCTTCCGCACCCGTTTTTCCTTTTTATATGTGGGGAAAAGCAAAAACGTAAACAGCAGCAGGAAAATACAGTGGAAGGCCCGTAAATTAATGGCACTGATAGCTCCCAGTGTGGTGAAGTACAACTGGAACACCGTCCAGACGCAAAGAAGGACTACGATGATCTTGCTCATAGGCCCCAGATACGTCCGCATCCGGGAATCCGCTTCTTTTTCTTCCAGCAGTTCCTGGGCCTTTTTGTCCAGCTCCGCCTGTGTCAGAGCTCCCTCTCTCGTTTTTTCCGCCGCTGCATCCGCAACTTTTTTCCCCTGCATAATAAAACACAAATCCTTTCTCCAGGAAACGGCATTTGCAAAAACCGCTGCTTTACTAACGTCCTGCATCCAATGCCCGACGAACCTGCAATTCTTTAAAGTAACACCGTTTCTCAGTTAAACACGCCGAAGGCCTGTAAGAATAAAACAAATAATAATACCGGTGTAATATATTTTACCATAATCCGGTACATATTTTTCCGCCCGAATTTATATTTTCCCTGTTCAATTTCTTCAATGATCCAGTCCGGACCAACCACCCAGCCGATGAGCAGGCATTCCCCGATGGCTACCAGAGGCATGAACACAATGTTGCTGATATAATCCATCAGGTCCAGGATCTGGGCCACCGCACCGTTCGGCAGGGGCAGTTCAAAATAGGCCACATTGTAACCAAGGCACACGATAATGCCGCCGATCATGGCATATGCGCCGATCAGTAAGGTAGACTTGGAACGGTTCCAGTTAAACTGGTCCATAAAGCTTGCCACGATAGCTTCCATTACAGACATAGCCGAAGTGAGGGCGGCAAAGGTTACCATTACAAAGAACACAATGCCTACCAACGTCCCGGCGCTGCCCATGGCCGCGAAAACTTTGGGCAGGGAAATAAACATCAGGGAGGGGCCCGCCGACATGCCTTCCTTACCCATAAACGTATACACAGCGGGAATGATCATAACACCGGCCATAAACGCGGCCAGCGTATCGAACAGTTCAATGTGGTTGATGGACTTACTCAGATCCACATCCTTTTTTGCGTAGGAACCGTAGGCGATCATGATCCCCATGGCCACAGAAATGGAATAGAAAAGCTGCCCCATAGCATCCATCAATACATTCAGGAATTTGCCGAGAGTGATCCCTTCCAGGTTGGGAACCGTATAAACCAGAAATCCTTCCAGCCCGGTACGGGTCACGCCAGATGCATCCGTATGGCTTAATGTCAGGGAATACACGGAAACGCCAACGATCAGCAGGAAAAAGACCGGCATCATCACCTTGCTGTATTTTTCAATGCCCTTCTCCACCCCCAGGAAGATGACGAACATAACCGCCGACATGAATACCACAAACCAGAAAATCGGTTCCCCGATGCTGGTGATAAAGCCGGTGAAGTATTTGTCCCCGGCAGCATCCAGGCCTGCGCCGGTCATAAAGGCCGCCATATATTTCAGCACCCAGCCGCCGATAACGCAGTAATAGGGTAAAATCAGTACCGGCACCAGACAGGCCAGCACGCCGATGACGCCGCCCCGTTTATGCAGACGGGAATAAGCGGTCAGCGGACCCTGCCGGGTCTTACGGCCAATGGCGATTTCCGAAGAAAGCAGCGTATAGCCAAAGGTAGCCACTAATAACAGATAACAAACCAAAAACAGTCCCCCGCCATCCCGGGCCGCCAGAAACGGGAAGCGCCAGATATTTCCCAAACCAATGGCGCTGGCCGCCGAAGCCAATACAAATCCAAGGGTACCTGTAAAATTATTTCTTTCTTTTTCCTGATCCAAAATCTTGTCCTCCGGGTATCTATAAATCTCTGTTGCGCAACATGTTTTCACAAATATTTCACAACAATATCCTACATTATAATATGAAATTCCCATTTCAGCAATGTATATTTAGAATGAAATACAGATTTAAAGCAGGATTTTAACTAAAATAGAAAAACGCAGATAAAACCGAAATGAAATCTTCATAGATATTTTTACACAGATATTTTATAATATAAATGAAAAACATAAATTTCTCCGCCCCATCAGTAAACAGAATTTAATTCCAACGTGCTATGCCAGAAGCTTTCACCCATTTTTCCGGAACAATTTTCGTTATTGCCGAAACATTTCTTTATTATTTTAGTCGGTAATCGGGAGGAACAGATCATGAAACGGTTTCTTATGCTATGCCTTGCAGTGTTGCTTTGTTTCCATTTTTCCGGCTGCCTCTTCGATGAATATTCCTCCTCCGAACGCAGCAAGCTGATCAAAGAGGGAGAAAAAGTTTTCAAAGAATACCTGGCAAAAAAACATCCCGATGCAAAAATTACGGAGATGAAAGAAATCGCCTATCTGGGAAAAAATAACCAGTTCCAGCTGACGGAATTTGCAGAAGGGAAATGGAAGACCGGCAACGAAGAGTTTTTATTTGCCGTCAATACAAAAACCGGAGACATTTACACTTCCGAAAAGACCAAAGAATTTAAAGAAAAAATTGCAGGCCATGTGAATTCCCTCCTTGACCTGCAATGGACTGCGGTAAAGGCAGACGTGTATCCCAACACGCTGCTTCCCCTGAAGCCCTTAAATCCTGACAAGCCGCCCAGAGACGACCATCCCATTACCTTACGGGGCATGTTGCCCGCTGCCATCCCGGACATGGACGCTTATGTAAAAACCGCTTTGGGAAATCCGTCCCTGCAGCTTTCCCTTCGCTTTTTGTTCACAGGCAAGCCGTTACAGCCGGAAGCCGCTGCAACCCATGCGGCAACCGGGTTTTCCGACCGGGTATCTATAGAACTGCAGCGATATCCCGATTCCCTGAAACCTGTCATCGAAAATGTTAACCAGACCCCTGACAGAATCGATCCCAAATGGCCCCGCAACGGATATGCCTGCCTGGCGGAAGAAACCCTTATAATTAACGGCCCTGACAGCACTTACCAGAAATGGGCCGATTACCATTTTAACGGCAGCGTCCCCATGACGGTTCATTACCCGGCTTACACACAACGCAATGCAAAAACAAAAGAAGCTTCAATTAAAAAAGAAGAAAAATTTGTAACTGCAGGAAAAGATTTGCAGATTACAGAAAAAGATTCCGGCTTTGAATTCCTCACCGCAAACAATCAGGAACTTAAATTCTATGTTTTCATAAATGACCTGGCTTCCGTGGAAAACATAAAAGAAATTGCGGAGCGTAACCGGAAATTCCATGACGCCGCCTTTAACGAAAGCCGCTGGCATCCTGTGCTGGACCGCTGGACCGTAGGTATTAAAGACGAAAGCAGAAACCAGATTTATTCCATGCAGCAAAAGGATCTGATTATTGTTGGAAAAGCAGCATTAGAAAAACTGCCTTCCAAGAAGAAAAACACATAATTGACAAATTCTGTTGCTATAATTATTAAAATTGAAACTGTATCCCTGTCAATTTATTTCGGCAATAAATTAGCTGAACCCATTCCTGTTGCCGCAGTTTGACCAATCTGTTTAAAGTTTAAAGCAAACATACAGTATTATTTAAAAACCTCGGAGGAACTTACCATGAAAAAAACAGCCATTGCCGCCACCATGATTATCGCATCCGTCCTTTCCGTAAACGCATTTGCAGCCGCATCCCCGGATTTTAAAATCCTTCCTTCTATGGAAGGAACCAAAATTATGGCCGCAGAGCAGACGGATAAAGACAGCCCCGCTACTACGGAAACCAAACCGGGAAAAGTTGAAAAAGCCACTTCCATGGATCTGGTACTGATTTTGGATAAATCGGGCT
>Ga0256404_1008191_pt1 | contig 15909 bp, 11 predicted proteins | sample RumenRJG_01DNA_FD_185990 | JGI IMG/M metagenome (GOLD analysis project Ga0256404, IMG submission 185990) | Bovine rumen microbial communities from Lethbridge, Alberta, Canada - RJG_01 | ecosystem: Host-associated > Mammals > Digestive system > Stomach > Rumen | place: Canada: Alberta | collected...
CTCGGTCGCACTATCGCTACTTCCCCCTGCACGCGTGCCGCACCTCGACGCAGGATCCGGCCACGGCCGCGGAGAGGAGTACGGCGGCGGCCATCGAACCAACATCCATGTGATCACCCCTTTCGATGGTGAGAAGAGCCTGCGTCCGTTGCCGGGCGACCCTGCGGTCCCGCCCCGTTGGGGGTCGGGGCGAGACCGCCTGCGGGCCGCGGGGGTCGAACCCTGCTATGCGACCGGCTCCTCCGAAAGGCTCTGGAGGATGTGGCCGTCCTTCTCGTCCCACGTTGGCATGGGACGGAAGAGTTGGAAGAGGATGGCCGCGAGCAGCGCGAACGCCACGACGGTCCAGAACCCGAAGCTGCCGAAGGCGAAGAGCTCGTACAGCTGGTTGATGAGGAGCCCCACGACCCAGCCGAAGCCGCACTCGTAGCCGATGGCGAACCAGAACCACTTGGGGTCGTCCATCTGCCTGCGGATGGTGCCCATGGCGGCGAAGCACGGGGCGCACAGCATGTTGAACGCGACGAACGCGCACATGGCGCCCACGTGGAGCGTGCCGGCGACGGTGAACATGCCGGCAAATCCCTGCCACATGGAGACGGAGTTCTCCGTGGCGCCGCCGAGGCCGTACAGGACGCCGAACGTGGAGACGAGGTTCTCCTTCGCGATGAGCGCGGAGATCGTGGAGGCCGTCGCCTGCCAGTTGCCGAAGCCAAGCGGTGCGAAGATGAAGCTCAGGGCGCCGCCGACGCCGGCGAGGATGGAGTAGTCCATGTAGGTGTCAGGCGCCGCGGCCATGCCCTGCAGGAAGCCGAAGGAGCCGTCGCCGCCCTTCCAGCCGGCGATGCCGAAGTTGGAGAGGAACCAGATGGCGACCGCGGCCGCGAAGATGATGGTGCCGGCCTTCCTGACGTAGGAGGCGACGCGCTCCCACACGTGCAGCGCCCATGAGCGGATGCTGGGGAAGTGGTAGTCGGGAAGCTCCATCACGAACGGCATGGGCTCGCCCTGGAACGGCTTGGTCTTCTTGAGCATGACGGCCGAGACGACGATCGCGACGATGCCGAGGAAGTAGAACATGGGGGCGACCCACCACGCACCGTTGTCCGCGCCGATGAGGACGCCCATCACGAGCGAGATGATCGGCAGCTTCGCGGAGCACGGGATCATGGTGGTGAGCATGGCCGTCATGCGGCGGTCGCGCTCGTTCTCGATCGTCTTGGTGGCAAGCACGCCGGGAACGCCGCAGCCGGAGGAGACGATCATGGGAATGAACGACTTGCCGGAGAGGCCGAAGCGGCGGAACACGCGGTCCATCACGAAGGCGACGCGGCTCATGTAGCCGCAGTCCTCCAGGAAGCACAGCAGGACGAACAGCACGAAGATCTGCGGGATGAAGCCGAGCACGGAGCCGACGCCGCCGATGACGCCGTCGACCACGAGCGAGACGACCGCGTCGGACGCGCCGGCGTTCTGCAGCCAGCCGGTGACGGCAGTCGGCACGGAGTCCACGAAGCCGTCGTAGTCGTGCGGGTCAGGCTCCTGCGCGTTGACGGCCTTCTTGAAGTCCGCCAGGGTGACGGTCTTGACCACGTCGAGCTTCTGCCCGGACGCGAGGACCGCGTTGCCCTTGGCGTCGAGCTTGGTCACGACCTCGCCTCCGTCGTGGGTGAGGTTGCCGTCGCCGTCGTGCTGCGGCACGTCGCGCGCGACGACGTCCGCCGCCTTCGACTCGAACGCCCTGATGGCGCGCTCGTCCGCGGCGCCGCGATCGTCCGCGGCCAGGGCCTTGCTCACGGCCGAGGTGTCCACGCCCTTCTCGCCCGCCGCCGCAAGGAAGCCGTCGATCTTGTCTGCGTAGTGGCCATCCGCGTAGGCGGCGGTATCCTCGTCGTATGCCTGCTGCGAGGCGGAGTTCACGAAGAAGCCGTCCGAGAACAGGCTGTCGTTCACCCAGTCCGTCGCGGGCGTGCCCACCGCCACGAGCGCGACCCAGTACACGGCAATCATCACGGCCGCGAAGATGGGAAGGCCCAGCACGCGGTTCGTCACGACGCGGTCGATCTTCTGCGAGGTGGTGAGCCTCTTGGGGGCCTTCTTCACGCACGCGTCCATCACGCTCGCGATCCAGTCGTAGCGCTCGCCCGTGACGATGGACTCGGCATCGTCGTCACGGCTCTTCTCGACCGCGGCGATGACCTCCTCCGCCTGGTCGAGCTGCTCCCGCGAGAGGCCCAGGGGCTCGATGGCATCCGCGTCGCGCTCGAACACCTTGATCGCGTACCAGCGGGCCAGGTCCGCGGGCGCGGCGTCGCCCACGATGGCCTGCACCTTCTGCAGGGCGGACTCCACCTCGGGCGAGAAGCACCTGACGCCCTTGGTCGCAACGCCGCCCCTGGCCGCGTCAACGGCCTGCCGCATGAGCTTGTCCAGGTTCCTGTTTCGCAGCGCGGATACCTCCACGACGGGCGCGCCGAGCATGGAGGAGAGCTTCTTCGCATCGATAACGTCGCCGCGCTCCTTCAGCAGGTCGCACATGTTGAGTCCCACGACCACGGGACGCCCGGCCTCCAGCACCTGCGTGGTGAGGTAGAGGTTGCGCTCGAGATTCGTGACGTCGATGAGGTCGACCACGGCGTCGGGCCTGTCGTTCACGAGGAAGTCGCGGGACACGACTTCCTCCGGCGAGTACGGGGAGAGCGAGTAGATGCCCGGCAGGTCAACGAGCTCAACGTCTCGCTCCTTCTTCCATGGGGCCTGCTTCTTCTCGACCGTGACGCCGGGCCAGTTGCCCACGTAGCCGTTCGACCCCGTAAGCTCGTTGAAGAGCGTCGTCTTGCCGCAGTTGGGGTTACCTGCGAGCGCTATGTACGTCGTTTCTGCCATGTGCCTTCCCTGCCGTCGTTCGCGCGGATGCGTCGTGGTGCCTTGTGTGGCTGCCGCGCCGCCCCGTCGCTATTGTTAGCCGAACTTAACTTCGTGCTGAAAAAAGAGGCGCCGCTACGCCCTCGCGATGTCCGTGACCTCGATGCACTGTGCCTCGTCCTTGCGAAGCGTCAGCTCGTACCCGCGGACCGTGACCTCGATGGGATCTCCCAGCGGAGCCACCTTGTGCACCAGAACCTGGGTACTCTTCGTCACGCCCATGTCCATGATGCGGCGCTTGACCGCGCCCGTGCCGGTGAGCCTCTCGACGGTGCACGTCTGCCCCACCTTCACGTCCCTCAGCGTTGCCATGTGCTTCTCCTCCATATCGTTGCCCCAAGTGACGCCGCAAGCCACGGCGCCCTCGGCTTGTACACGTGTCATCTGGCGTGCCACCCCTGGCAGGCCGCCCTTGGTGTCCTTCTTCAGCAGGTCACGATCCTCATCGCCATGTCGCGGTTCAGGGCGAGCGTCGCGCCTTTGACGCTCACGACCACGTCGCCATTCACGCGCGAGACCACCTTCACCTCGGCTCCCTGCACAAATCCCATCTCGGCCATGCGCTGGCGCAGGTCCTGCGGTCCGCGCACACGCGCGACCATCACCGTCTGCCCCTCGCTCGCCATCGCGAGCGGCAGTTGGGAACCAGACCTCAGCTCCGATGCGGCAATACGGCCACTGTCAGCGCGTTGATACCCCATGACGCCTTCCGTCGCTCTCCCATGCAGTCATATTGTTAACCAATGCGAACTTACATTGTGCACAATAGTACACTGAGACTAACTTTGTAAACCCAATTTGCGAACTTTTTGCTAATTGAATCCGGCGCACGCACCCGGGGCGACGTTGCGAAACCGCGCGAACCAGGCTCGGGTGCGTACCCGCATCCCGCGTGACCCACACAAAAGACGGGCGAGAAGGACCGCTCCCTCTCTCCCCCGTCTTCAAACCGCATTGTCGCAATCCCGCAGCCTTGGCGCCTACTTCTTCCTTCGCACGGGAATGGGCCTCGGCGGCGTCTTCGGCTTCTTCGCGCCGGCCTTCACCACGGCGCCCTCGTCGCACGCGTCCAGGCAGCGTCCGCACTGCGTGCACTTGCGCTGGTCGATCACGTGCACAAAGTTCGCCTTGCCCATGATGGCACCGTCCTCGCACGCGTCCAGGCAGTCGCCGCAGCCGGTGCAGCGGGACACCAGGATGTGGAACGTCTTGTACGCGTCGCACGCGCCGGCCGGACACACCTTGCGCGCGTAGTGGGCAGAGATCTCGTCGCCAAACAGCTCGCACGTCTGGCGCACCGTCCTCGCCAGCACGCGGCCCACCTCGCACAGCGACTGCCCCTCCATCATGGGAGCAAGACCCTGCAGAAGCTCCAGGTCACCGGACTTGCCGCGCTTGTGGCAGACGTCCTCCAGGATCGTGGCCATCTGGTACGAGCCCTCGTGGCCAAACACACAGTGCCCGCACGTCTCGTGGCGGTACTCGCGGCAGATCCTCAACAGCTCGTCGGCCATGCAGCAGTCCGCGCCAAACACGCGCACCACGTCACTGGCGAGAAGAACGTCGCCCTCGCCCGAGGCCGCGACCATGTCACCCTGCGGAAAACCCAGGTACACGGCCTTTGCGTCCTCCACGCCGGCCGCCTTGGCCAGTTCCGCCACGCTCACCTGCGCCGGCAGCTCCACCGGCTCGGTCGCGCCGTTCACGTACACGAGCTTCGGCGCGCCCTCGCCGCGCAGCCACGCCTCGCCGCCCACAAGGGCGTCTGAGGCAGAGCCGGTCACGGCCGAGGGTATGGGCTTCTCGCCCGCAAACAGGCGGGCGACGGCGGTGTCGTTGCCGTACACGTAGCCAAACGACGCGTCGGCGCGTGCGACGGCGACGCCCGCCGCCTCGAACGCGTCGCAGAGCTCGGGCTCGTCCGCCGGAAGGACCACGCGGGCCCCCTCGGCCGCCGCCTTCGCGACGGCCGCGCCCACGTCGGCCTTGAGGGCCGCAAGCGCCGCGGGTGCCTGCGCGTACGCAGGCATGAAGTTGATAGTCAGTGCCATGGGGGTCCCTCCTAGTACTCGTTCCACAGGCGCGGGCGCGTCAGGGTCAGCCTGAGGTCGCACTGCAGGCAGCGCGACGCCTCGTGCTCGGCCTCGGACTCCGAGAACGGGCACTCGTACGGGCGGAAGTCCGCCTTGCGCTCCTGCGCGGGCTCCATCTTGGGCTCCGTCGGCTCGTCGTAGAAGCCGGCGGGCACCTTGCCGATGCGCTGTACCGGCACCTCCGCGTCGAGAAGAACCTCGGAGATGTCGCCGTCGCCGCCCAGGAAGCGGTCGATCGCCTCGGCAGACTCGCGTCCGCCCTCGATCGCGCCGATGACGGACTTCGTGCCCGTCACGGCGTCGCCGGCCGCGAACACGCCGTCCTCGCTCGTGCGGTGCTCGGTGTCCGCCACCACATACGGGCCGTGCGTGAGCTCCAGGCCCATGTCGCGCGTGTCCTCTGGCTTCTGGCCCACGGCGAAGATCACGTAGTCCGCCGGGATCGTGAGCTCGCCGCCCTCGACGAGCTCCGTCACGGGACGGTGCTGCTCGTCGAAGTAGAACTTCGCGATCTTGTGCACGGTCATGGCGCCGACGTGGCCGGGCCTCTCCGCGCTCTCGTCGATGGAGGTGAACGCGTAGGCGTCGTGAAGCGTGACGCCCTCCTCCGCGGCCTCCTCGCGCTCCTCCGGCGTGGAGGTCATGACCGCCTCGGCCTCGAGGCAGCACACGTCGACGCTCGTGGCGCCCAGGCGGACGGCCGTGCGGGCGCAGTCGTAGGCGACGTTGCCGCCACCGAGCACGACGACGCGGCCGCGCACATCCATGGGCTCGCCCTTGCGGGCCGCCTTCAGGAAGTCGGTGTTGCGGATGACGCCCTCAAGGTCGTGGCCCGGAGTGGGAAGCACGGTTCCGTCGAACGTGCCCACGGACACCAGGACCGCGTCGAACTCGGACTTGAGCGCCTTCGGGTCGCACACGCGCTCGCCGCAGCGGATCTCGACGCGCGGCTCCGCGTCGTCGCCCTGCGTCACGTCCAGGATCGTCTGGATCTCGCGGTCGAGCACCTCGTCGGGAAGGCGGTACGCGGGGATGCCGTAGCGCAGCTGGCCGCCGGCCTTCTGCTCCGCCTCGAACACGACGACGTGGTGGCCCTTCTCGGCCAGATAGTAGGCCGCGGTGAGGCCCGCGGGGCCGGCGCCCAGGATGGCGACCCTCTTGCCGGTCAGCGCGTCGTGGCGCGTGCGCCGGCGCCACTCGCCGGTGTCGCGCACGGCGGCCGCGCGCTTCAGGCGGCAGATGGAGGGCGGGCCCTCCAGGTGGTTGCGCTTGCACTCGCCCTGGCAGTTGTGCGTGCAGATGGAGCCCAGCGTCTCGGGGAACGGCACGCGCTCGCGGACGACGGCCGTGGCCTTTTCCCACTCGCCGTTCTTGACGTGGCGCAGGTAGCGCGGGATGTCGATGTGCGCGGGGCAGCCGGACCTGCAGGGGACCACGTTGTCCTCACGGGAGCGGCCCTCCTTCGCGAGGCCGAGCGTGTCGACGATCGAGCCCGTGGGGCACACCTCGACGCAGGCGCCGCAGAAGCGGCAGCCGGCCTCCTCGAGCGAGACGCCGCCGTCGATGCCGATGCGGATGCCCTCCGTCGTGCGCTGGTAGTCGAGGACGCCCACGCCGCGCAGCTCGCGGCAGGCGCGCACGCAGCGGCCGCAGCGGATGCAGCGCGTGAACATGTGCGTGATGAGCGGGTTCGTGTCGTCCGTCGCGACGGTGCGGGCGCGGCAGCGCCAGCGCGCGGGCGATACGCCCAGGTACTGGTACATGCTCTGCAGCTCGCACACGCCGTACTTTGGGCAGCCCGTGCAGTCGGACGGGTGCGTCGCCAGTATGAGCTCCATGGCCATGCGGCGCACGTCCTCCGCCGCCTTCGCGTGGGAGTCGACCACCATGCCCTCGCGCACCGGGGTCTTGCACGCGGGGACCGCGGGGCCCTCGCCGTCGACCACGATGGAGCAGAGCCTGCAGCCGCCCACGGCCTCAAGGTCGGGGTGCTTGCAGATGTGCGGGATGAAGACGCCCGCGTCGAGCGCGGCGTCAAGCACCGACGCCCCCTCGCGGGCCTCGACCTCCGTACCGTCAATCGTTAGCTTCACGTGTGTTCCTCTCGCCGGGGCGCGCGTGCGCCCGTCCCTCATACGACCGCGGGACCCTCGCACGAAGGCCCCGCGGCAGTCAGTGTTCTAGAGCTTAGGCACTAGTCCCAGTCCTCGTCACCTGCGGACTCCGCTACGCGCTCGGCGGCGTTCTCGCCGGCGATGCGGCCGGAGTTCAGGCAGAAGCCCATGGTGTTGCCGGGGATGGAGTAGTTGTAGGAGTCGCCGTAGATGGTGCAGGCGTCCGTGCCCACGCAGTACAGGCCGTCGATGACCTCGTAGTCGTCGGTCATGACCTCCATGTTGTGGTTGATGAGCACTCCGCCCAGGGTGCCGTAGGCGCCCACGTACTGGCGGCAGACGTAGAACGGACCCTCCTCGAGCGGCATCATGAACTCGCGCTCCTTCTCGAAGAGCTCGTCGTAGCCCTCGGCGCACATCTCGTTGTACTGCTCGACGTTCTTCATGAGGCCCTCGGGTTCGATGCCGATCTTCTCGGCCAGCTCCTCCAGGGTGTCGGCCTGCGCGATGACGTGGTTGCCGGCGCCGTCCACATACGTGTCCAGGTCGCGCCGCCACTGCTCGTCGAAGCCCTGGTAGAGGTCGTGCGGGTGGACGTGGCTCACGATGTCGGGTCCGTCCTTCTTCCAGTGGCGCAGCATCTTGGAGTCGAAGATCGAGAACGCGACCTTGCCGGGCAGGTGGTTGATGGCATTGCCGACGAAGGTGGTGTTGAAGATGTCGTCCTCGGGCATGAAGCGCTCGCCGGTCTTGTCGCACCAGTAGCACGGCTGGCGGAACGCGCCCTCCACGTAGAAGTGGTTCATGTTGTCGGGCAGCTGGTACATCATCTCCATGCTGACGGGGGTGTGGCCGGCGCCGACCTCGTGGCACATGTTGTAGCCGTCGCCGTCCATGCCGGGAACGGCGAAGGAGTACAGGTTCTTGCCCCAGTCAAGGCCGATCTTGTCGTGGATCATCTTCGCGTTGTTGCCGAAGCCGCCGGTGGCCACGATGACCTCCTGGCAGGAGATGGTGACCTCCTCGCCGTCCTTGTTCGTGGCGACGACGCCGCACACGGCACCCTCGTCGTTGGTGAGCAGCTTCTTGCCCGGGCACTCGAACATGAACTCGACGCCCAGGTCGGTCGCGCGCTCGGTCATGCGCTTGATCATCGTGGTAGCGGCGCGGGGACCCGGCTCGGAGCCGTCCTCGGGCTGCACCACGTGCCAGGTGTACTCGCCGTCGGCATAGGCGCGGGTGCGCTCGCGGGCGCGGAACGCCGGGCGCACGGAGTTGAACACGACGCCCATGTCCTGCAGCCACTTGATGGTGTCGCCGCTCTTGAAGTAGTACGCGCGGACCAGGCGCGGGTCGACCTGGTAGTGGGTGTAGAACATGTGGCGACGGAACAGCTCGCCGGGCGTGACCTCGATCATCGAGGCGCGCTGCACGGGGGAGCCTGCCGCGCAGGGGCCCATGCCCATGTTGGCGGCGCCGCCGGTGTTGGACGCCTTCTCGAGCGTGATGACGCGCGCGCCTCCCTCCGCTGCGGCAATGGATGCTGCCAGGCCAGAAAGGCCGGCGGCTACTACGACGACGTCTGTCTCGAGCTCTTGTGCCATGGGATTCCTCCTCGGATAAACCCTGCTCTTCCCGCGCTCTGGCGCGGCAACTCTCATGTTTATTCTGTTCGCAAGGCCCCGCCTCGCATATGTGCAGCCGAACAACTTTTGGCCCACCGCGGCGTCCCGCACTGTGCGTGCGTGGAGTCAGAACACGCCTGCGGGCGAGAAGGACGCGTCCTTCTCGCCCGCGTTGGACGCCTTGCGCCGGGGGTCTTCGCCCTCCTAGCGCTCGGGCATCGTCGGCTGGATGAACTCCTTGTAGCGTGCGACGCGCTGCTTGTACTCGTCGCCACGCTGCAGCTTTGCGAGCTCGCCCTCCATGCGCGCGATGTCCTCGCCGTGGATCTGCTTGCCCTCGGCGGTGTCGTGCGCGCGGAACAGGCCGCGCTCGTCGTAGCACTCCTCGTCGCGGTACTCGACCTCGACCTTGCCTTCGTTCACATGCACATGACCCTCGAGGCCGCACACGGAGCAGATGGCCTTGTCGGTGCCGGGAACCAGATAGAAGTCGTTGGCGTTGCAGTGGGGGCAGACGCCCTTCTCGCCCTGGTACTGGGCGTGCTCGGGGTCCTTGGCCGCACGGGCGAGGTTAATGCCGATCTGGTGGGCGCGGGACACGACGGCGTCGTCCATCAGGGCGCGCTTGCTCCAGGGCACCCACTCGTTGTCGATGACCTTCCACGTGGGCGTCATGGACTGGATCGCGTGGTCGGACTGGGCGTGCGTGCCCCAGTCGGAGCCGCCGATCGCGATGTAGCTCACGGGCTTGCCCGGGCAGATCACACGCGGGTCCGGCTCCTTGGACGGCTTGCCCTCGGCGGCGAGCCCCTGCGCGATCCGGGTGGACAGCACGTTGTTGCCCGTGTCCATGCGGGGCCCGAAGCGGTCCATGATCGTGTGGAAGAGTCCGGACGCGCCCGTCTCGAAGATGGGGTCGCACATGACGATGCCGTCGGCCTCGGCCATCTTGAAGAACAGCCAGTCGAAGTCGTCCTTGTGGATGCAGCGGTTGCCGCGGCCGCCCATGAGCGACTTCACGCACGCGATGCAGCCGGTGCAGTGGCGGATGTCCAGGTCCTGCGCGCGGATGAACTCCACGTCGCAGCCCTCCTCCGCCGCGCCCATGAGCGCCTCCTTGCAGATGGAGTCGTTGTTGCCGTTCTTGGTGCCAAACGAGATGCCAAGTACCTTTGCCATGCCGGTCCTTCCCACGACGCGGGGCCGCCCCCGGCGGTCCCTACCCTATGCGGATAGCGTAGGTTGGCAGGCGTTGTGCTATGGCACCAAAGATTAAAGTGGCAACCACCCAGCTTTGGTGCTACGTACCAGAGCGCACGGTCGGCGCTACGGCATGTCGGAAAGCCCCTCCATGATCGCCGCGGCAAAGCTCACGGCAAGGCGGTCGTCCCCGTCCTTCAGGTCGAGGTGGAACAGCTCGTCGATCTTGTTCACGCGGTAGAAGTACGTGTTGCGATGCACTGACAGCGCCTCCGCCGCGTCTGCGGGGCTCCCCGGGAACCGGACGGACGCCACGGCCGTCTGCAGGTACGCGGTGCCATGGACGCGGTCGTAGGCGTCCATTGCCACGACGCGCTTGTCCAGCAGCATGCCCTGGGCGCCCGCGAGCTCCGCGTTGTGCGCGATGACCTCGAAGCGGTGCCGCCACAGGTACACGACCCTGGTGCCGGCGCGTGGCCGGACGGCGGCACGCAGCTCGCGGCTCTCGCGCAGCGCGCGCCGCATGGCAAGCAGGTCGCCAAACGGCTCGCTCGAGTACGCGCACATGTCGTTGTTCGCGAGCATCTGCGTCAGGCCGCGGTCGCGCGATACCCTGCGCTCGCAGCGCTCGTACGCGTCGAAGCCCACGTCTTTGGCAGGTCCCACCGCCACCAGCAGCACGAGCGCGCCGCCCGTGACGCACCACACGACGCCCGGCATGCTCCTCTGCACGATGGCGCCGGCACGCGCGTAGTACTCCTCGTTCGCGTCCGTGGGGCCGCACACGTTCAAGAGCACGTACGTGTCGTCCGCGGCAAGCCCCAAAAGGTCCAGGTGCGCCTGCAGCGCATCCTCGCTCACGAACGCGCCCTCCAGCACGTCCTTCAGGATGGACGAGCCCTTGCCAAGGCGTCCGCCCGCGGCGCCCAGGCGCTCTATCATGATGCCCGCGAGGTCGCTCGCAAAGTCGACGAGCTCCAGGTCGAGCCCCGTCATGGCGTGCGTCACCTCGAACACGTCGAAGCGGCCCATCTCGAGCCGGTGGTGGTAGATGATGGACGTCACGGCGCGGTCCTTCTCGCCCGCGCGCTCGGACAGCACGGAGTGGCGCGCGCTGCGCGCGGAGCTGATGACGCCGTCGTCGCGCAGACGGCGCTCCACCTCGGGCGTGATGTAGCCCGCCTCCAGCACGGAGCGCACGTCGTCCGAGGTGGGCAGCGTGCCTGCCGTCGCCAGGATCTTGTGCTCCGTGTTCGATATGATGACCGGGTTCTCGAGCACCGCGGCCGCCCTCTGGGCAAACTGCCGCATGTCGTAGGACTCCAGGAAGCAGTCGAACAGCTGGTTGCGCCGCGCGCCCAGCTCGCCGCTGCGCTGCACGAGGCCCAGAAACGCGCCGCGGAACTCGATCGGCGCGAGGTCGCCCCAGCAGTACACGACGCCCGGCTCGCGCGCCGCGGCCGCGTCCTCGCCCACGGCGTCCCCTTCCCCGCTCTGCGCGTACACAAGGAGAAGGCCCTCGTCATGGCCCGGCGCGCCCTCCTGGGCCAGGTCCGCGCGGGACCCCAGGCGGATGACGCCCTCCGCGCGCTCGCCTGCGCCCCACTCGGGGGAAACGACCATGTCCCATCCCAGTTGAGCGTCGTCCGCCACGTCAAAGCCCCGTATGGGCAGCTCGCTCAGCACCGTTCTCAGCTTCATGCGCCCCGTCCTTCTCGCCGTTGTACGCGTGCACAAGTCTAACACGCGCCCGCTCCGTACATTTTGGGGCTGCTGCCATGGGTTTTGCCATGCCCGCAACATACGCTTTGCTACGGATCTAATGGGGCGTGGCGCCAATGCGTCGCGCCCCGGCGAGTGATTGGAGAAGTGCATGGCACGACTGATTGACGAGCTCATCGCAAAGGCGAAGGGGGCGCCGCGCCGCGTGGCGCTGCCCGAGGCGACGGACGCGGACACGCTCCGCACCGCCCGCACCGTCCTGGACGAGGGCATCGCCCACCCCGTGCTCGTAGGCCCGGCGGACGAGGTGCGCGCCGCGGCCGCGGAGGCCGGCGTCGACCTTGGGGGCATGGAGCTTGTGGACACCTCCGACGAGGCGGCGGCCGACGCGCTCGCAGAGCGCTACATGGCCGCCGGTCGCGAGAGGCTCGTCTCTGCGAAGGGCGCGCGCCGCAAGGTGAAGAAGCCGCTGTACTACGCCATGGTGCTCGAGGACCTGGGCGACGTGGACTGCACGTTCTGCGGCCACGTGAACACCACGGGCGACGTGCTGATGGCCGCGCAGATGATGATCGGCCTCGCGGACGGCGTCGACGTGCCGTCCATCCTCGCGCTGGCGCAGGTGCCGGGCTTTGCCGGCCCGGAGGGCGACGTCATCGCCCTCACGGACTGCGGCCTGAACCCGGAGCCCACGGCCGAGGAGCTTGCCTCCATCGCGATCGCCGCATGCGACAACGTGAGGTCGATCATGGGCTGGGAGCCGCGCGCCGCGTTCGTCACGTACTCCACGGACGGCTCCGGCGAGAGCCCGGCGATCGAGCGCGTGCGCAAGGCAGTCGACGTAGCCCGCGCGCGCCGCGCCGACCTGTGCATGGACGGCGAGTTCCAGCTGGACGCCGCCATCGTGCCGGCCGTGGCCGCGAAGAAGGTGAGGCGCGAGAGCGCCGTCGCCGGCCGCGCGAACGTGCTGGTGCTGCCCGACCTCAACTGCGCGAACACCATGATCAAGACCATCCAGCTCTTCGCGGGCGGCAAGGGCTACGGCCACACGCTCAGCGGCTTCCGCCGTCCCGTGGCGGACAGCTCGCGCGGCGCCTCCGTCGAGGAGATGGTGGGCGACATAGCGATGCTCGTGCTTGCGGCGGCAGAGTAGCAAAGGGAGGAAACACCATGGCATATCGCATCCTTACGCTCTCCCCCGGCTCGACCTCCACGAAGGTGGCGGTCTTCGAGGGCGAGAAGTGCCTCATGAGGGCGAACGTGACGCATCCGGCAGAGGAGCTCGCCCGCTTCGAGAGGGCCGTCGACCAGCTTGACTACCGCGTCCAGACCGTGCTCGACGAGCTTGCGAAGGCGCACTTCTCGCCCAGCGACATGGACGCGTTCAGCGGCTACTGCGGCGGCATGGGCCCCACGCGCGGCGGCATCTTCGCGATCGATCAGACCGTGTGCGACCACGTTCTGAGCTGCGGCATGAACCACCCCGCCATCCTGGGCGCGCCCATCCTGTACAGGTTTGCGCAGGACACGGGCAAGCCGGCGTTTGCCGTGAACCAGCCGGACACCGACGAGCTGGACGACGTCGCGCGCATCACGGGATATCCCGGCGTGTATCGCAAGAGCCACGTGCACTGCCTGAACCAGAAGGAGTGCGCCATCCGCTTTGCCCAGAGCATAGGCAAGGCATACGACGAGGTGAACGTGATCGTGGCCCACGTGGGCGGCGGGCTTTCCGTCGCGGCGCACCGCCGCGGCTGGATGGTCGACACGAACGACGTGCTGGAGGGCTCCGGACCGTTTGCGCCGAACCGCTCCGGCGACGTGCCGCTGAAGCCCGTCGTGGCGCTCGTGGCGGACGGCGCCGAGTCCAAGGCCGAGGCCATGGCGCGCATTGGCAAGACCGGCGGACTGAAGGGGCTTCTTGGCACGGACGACGCCCGCGCGATCGACCAGATGATCGCGGGCGGCGACCCATGGGCGACCGTGGTGTACGACGCCATGGCCTACCAGACCGCGAAGGCCATCGGTGGGTTCGCGGCCGCGCTGGAGGGCGCGGTCGACGGCATCGTGCTCACGGGCGGCGTTTCGCACGACCCGATCTTCGTGAACGCCGTGCGCCGCCGCGTGCAGTGGATCGCGCCCGTCGCCGTGTACGCCGGCGACTTCGAGATGGAGGGCGCCGCCGCGGGTGCCGTCCGCGCGCTCGACGGCACCGAGTCCGTCATGACCTACACCGGCGAGCCGTCGTGGGACGGCTTCAAGCTCTCCGGGGCGCCGAGGGATGTGGAGGAGTAGATGACGGGAACCGCCAACGCACAAGGTGGCAAGTCCGGGGGCTTCCACTACGCCTACCTCATCGTGCTGTCGTGCATCATGATCACGTGCCTGCCGTGCGCGCTCGCGCTCAGCTGCGCCGGCATCTTCTTCACCCCGGTGAGCGAGTACCTGGGAGTGGCTCGCGCCCAGTTCACCCTGTACTTCTCGATACTCAACAACGCGATGATGCTCACGCTGCCCGTCGCCGGCAGGCTCATGGGCAAGTCCGACCTGCGGGTCGTTCTTTCCGCGAGCGTAGCCCTCACGGGCGCAGGCCTTCTGCTGATGGGGCGCTGCAGCGCCCTGTGGCAGTTCTACCTGTGCGGCGCCGTCATGGGCGTCGGCGTGGCACCGCTCATCTACCTGGCCGTGCCCACGCTCATCAACGCGTGGTGCGCAAAGCGCGTCGGCTTCTTCGTGGGGCTCTGCATGGCGTTCACCGGTATCGGCGGCGTCATCTTCAACCCGGTGGGCACCGCCCTCATCCAGTCCGGAGGCGAGGGCTGGCGCCTGGCGTACACCGTCTTCGGCATCATCACGCTCGTGGGAACGCTGCCGTTCACCCTGTTCGTGGTGCGCTCCAAGCCCAAGGACAAGGGTCTGCTGCCCCTGGGCGCGGGCGAGGCGATCGACGCGTCTAGGCCCGCGGCGGAGTCCGGTGGCGTGATCGCCGCGAAGGCCATGCACATGCCGGCGTTCTGGGCGCTCGTGGTGTTCTGCGGCATCATCACCCTGAACCAGACCATCTACCAGTTCCTGCCCAGCTACGCCCTGTCCTTCTCGTCCAGCCTTCCCCAGGTCGCGGCCGCGTCCGGCGTCGTCGCGTCCGCCGCGATGGCCGGCCAGGCGATCGGCAAGGTCCTTCTGGGCATCGTGAACGACCGGTCGCTGCGCGCCGGCGTCTTCGTGGGCATGGGCTGCGGCGTTGCGGGCGTCCTCGTGATGTGGCTGCTGCCGCCCACGCTTGCGCTGCTTCTTGCGGGCGCGTTCCTGTTTGGCATCGTGTACGCCCAGACCGTGGTGCAGACTCCGCTTCTGGTGCGCTACGCGTTTGGCTCGGCGGACTACCCCGCGATCTACTCGCGCGTTTCGATGGCAGGCTCGCTCATGAGCGCCGTGGCCGCGGTGTTCTGGAGCCTGGTGATCGACTCCGCGGGCGGGTTCCCCCTCATGTTCGTGCTCGGCATCGTCTGCATGGCGATCTGCCTGGCATCCGCGCTGTTTGCCATCGCGCACAAGGCGGAGGCATAGCGCAGGTTCGTGCCCGGCCACATAAGCATCGCAAAAGGCGGCGAGTCCCTTTGGGCCCGCCGCCTTCTTGTGCACGCTGCCTGCGCATAGGAATCGCACGGCCCCGTTGGATGACCGGGACGCACGCCCCTCCGCCCGATCCTGCTCCTACGCGCGGTCTTCCGCCGCGCCATCGGCCTTCGCGCTCCCGCGACGCCTGCGACCAGACCTCACGCGCGGCTTTGGCCTCTCGATCAGCGCCCTGAACTCCGGCGAGTCCGGGTCCACCCCGTCCTCGCTCATCACGTGCAGGCACCCGCGCAGCTCGGGCAGGCTGATGTTCTGCCAGCGCATGCCGCGGTCGTCCTTCGCCCACAGCGCCAGCTCGCGCCACCCGGCAAGGTCGGCCGGCACGAACTCGTGGTCGTAGTGGCCGGTCATGATGGAGTCCACGTCAAGCCCCTCCATCTTGCCCAGCGTTTGCACCCACTCGTACACGCTCGTCGAGTCGTCGTAGAACAGCGTCATGCACGGCGTGACGGCGTCCCCGGAAAGCAACACGCGCTCGCCTTCGACCACGTAGCCCATCGACCCGCGCGTATGCCCCGGCAGCGCCACCGCGCGCACCGTCTCTCCGCCCAGGTCCAGCTCGTAGCCCTCCGCGACGTGCCACGTCCGCGGCCT
>Ga0256404_1008192_pt1 | contig 15908 bp, 15 predicted proteins | sample RumenRJG_01DNA_FD_185990 | JGI IMG/M metagenome (GOLD analysis project Ga0256404, IMG submission 185990) | Bovine rumen microbial communities from Lethbridge, Alberta, Canada - RJG_01 | ecosystem: Host-associated > Mammals > Digestive system > Stomach > Rumen | place: Canada: Alberta | collected...
GCATACCAGACCGCGGCCGGCACGGCGGATATAATCAGCCATATCTGCGAGGAATACTTCTCCCGCACCGAGGACAGCGACCTTGCGGACGGCATCTGCGAGACCGTGCTCAAATCGGCGATAAAGAACCTGCCCATAGCTCTGCGCGAGCCCGACAACTACTCCGCGAGGGCGAACCTTATGTCCATCTCGTCCGTCGCGTGCTCGGGCATCCCCGCCTACGGCAAGCGCGACACCTGCTGGGACTGCCACTCGATGGAGCACGAGCTTTCCGCATATTACGACATAACCCACGGCGTTGGCCTTGCGATACTGACCCCGCGCTGGATGAGGCATATTCTCAAAAAGGACTCCACCTGCACCTGGCGCTTCGTGCGCTTTGCGAAGAACGTTTGGGGGCTTGACGGCGAGGACGAGACCGCGCTTGCGCTCGCGGGCATCGATAAGCTTGAAAACTTCTTTAGGGAGAACGGCATACCGATGACGCTCACCGAGCTTGGCATCGGCACCGAGCATTTCGAGGCGATGGCGGCGCACGCCAATCGCGGCGGCTTCCTTGCGCATGCCTTCGTTGCGCTCACCACCAAGGACGTTGTGGAGATATATAAAGCCTGCCTGTAAAAAGTCGAATACCGATACTTCCGCCTCGAAAGGGGCGGTTTTTTACATGCCGCCGCGCGGAAGTATCGCGAAGCGAGCGGAAGTGCGGCGGCGGGCAAAAAGCGGTTTGCCTTGAAAAATCCTAGCGAATGGCATATAATCAAAGCAAGTTCAAAACAGCGAGGTGTGCCATGATCCTTTTTATAAATGCCTGCGTTCGCAAAGCGTCGAGAACGAAGCTTCTTGCGGATGCGCTGCTCGAAACGCTGGGCGAGCCCTATGAGGAAGTGCGCCTTGAGGATATCGACTTTCCCAAGGTCGATGAAGCGTTCCTAAATGGGCGCGACAGGCTTATCGCGGCGGAGGAGTTCTCCGCACCGATGTTCGATTTAGCAAGGCAGTTTGCCGAGGCCGAGCGAATAGTGATCGCCGCGCCGTATTGGGATCTTTCGTTCCCAGCCGCGCTCAAGCAGTATTTCGAGCAGATAAACGCGCTCGGCGTCACCTTCCGCTACACCGATGAAGGCTTCCCCGAGGGGCTTTGCCGCGCAAGGGAGCTTTACTTCGTATCGACCGCGGGCGGGAGCTTCGTGCCCGAGGAATTCGGCTTCGGCTACGTTAAAGCGCTCGCCGAGGGCTTCTACGGCATCAAGGAAACGCGCCTTTTCATGGCGAAGGGGCTGGATATCGTGGGTGCGGACGCGGAAGCGATACTCGAAAACTGCCTGAAGGAGATACGCGCGCTTTATACGGATCGTTAAACCGGTAAAAATGCCGAAAAGAGGAATTATCTTATGCAGTATTCTAAAGAGCTTACAAAACTGCTCGCCCGCGAGTACAACTGCTCGCCTGAGGATTTTCTGCGCCCGGAAAAGGAGAATGTGCTGACCGTTTCGGCGCTAAAGCGCGGCAGGCGAATGTACTCCAAGAAGAAATACTTCTTTCACATGTGTACTCTCGGCGGAAACGCCGTTATAACCGCGGACGAGCGCCTGCATCCGTTCCTTTCGGAGTTCATGCGCGAAAAAGCGGGCCATTGGCTTTTTGAGATGAGCAATCTGCATCTGCTCGAAGCGGAGCTCAATAGATTCGGACACACGCTGACGGACAGCTATCATATGTTCCTTCCGTGCGAGCGGGTGGATTCGGAGCAATTGCAGGACAACCTCATAATCAAAATGTATGGCAGGGAGATCATTTCACTCGCCACGGAGGATATGATCGCAAGGCTCAGGAGCGGCAGTCGCGATCCGGAGCCCGATTTTATAGAATATGCAAATGCATTTCTTCAGAATCATGCGAAAAGCGGCAGTCTGATCGACCTCAAATGGTTTTCCGATTCCGATATCCTGCCCTTCTACGGCCATCCGCTTTTGAAAAATGCGATCTTAAAGGAATTCGCACCCGAACGCCCGGACAGGATTCTGCTTTGCGCGTATATCGGCGACGAGCTTATCGGCGCGGCGGGCTGTTCCGAGGATGCGAAGAACTGGATGCAGATAGGCGTGGACGTTGCCGAAGCTTACCGCTCGAAGGGGCTCGGCAGCCTGCTTGTGAATATGCTGAAAAACGAGCTGGAGGACAGATTCTTGATCCCCTTCTACGGCACGAGCGTTTCAAACTACCGTTCGTGGAATATTGCGCTGAACTGCGGCTTTCGCCCCGCATGGGTGGAGATCGGCTCCACGCCTAAGGAGCGATAGAAAAAACATATATCATGTGTTGACTTTGTTTCGCCTATGTGCTATAATAGGCGAAATTTTTACTTTGGGAGGAGCAAAAAATGATCATTCCGATAGACATAACCGGCGTTGAGCTGAGGACCGAGCGCCTAATTCTGCGCCCCTGGCGCGAGAGCGACCTTGAGGACTTTTTCGAGTACGCAAGCGTGGACGGCGTTGGTCAGATGGCGGGCTGGCTTCCGCACGAGAGCAGGGAAAAATCAAAGGAAATACTCGATATGTTCATCGCGGGCAAAAAGACCTTCGCGATCGAATACGCCGAAAACGGCAAGGTCATAGGCTCGCTCGGCATTGAAAAGTATAAGGAAGCCGAATTCCCCGAGTATGCCGAGCTGCGCTGCCGCGAGCTGGGCTTCGTTCTCGCCAAGCCCTATTGGGGCATGGGGCTGATGCCCGAGGCGGTGAGATGCGCGCTCGAATGGCTCTTTACCGAGCTTGATGCGGATGCGGTCTTCTGCGGTTATTTCACACACAACGCGCAGTCCGCCCGCGTGCAGGAAAAGATCGGCTTCCGCAAGGTCGGCGAAACCATGCATGAAACGCGCATGGGCACCCTTGAGCGAGCGATCGTGAACGTTATAACGAGGGAAGAGTATCTTAACGCGAACAGGGAGTGAGCTTCCTTCACCCTCATTAACGATTACAAACCGCATGACAATTTTTGTTTAAATTCGGTTTTTGCAACCTGAACGGGCTCAATTTCCAAGTGCGATTGATTGAATGCAACCCGAAAAAGCGGTATCATTGATCGTGCCGAAGCGTGCTTCGGTAATAAATTCAAGAGGTGTGTAACCATGCAATTTAGTGAGATCCTCACAAAGCGCCGAAAGCTTCTCGGCATAACTCAGGACGAGCTTGCGGAGAAGCTCGATGTAAGCCGCCAATCCATCAGCAAATGGGAGAACGGCGAATGTATGCCCGAAGCCGAAAAGCTTATCAAGCTTGCGGATATACTCGATATCAGCCTTGATGAGCTGACCGGGCGCAAAACCCCCGAATCTCCCGCGCAGGGTGCGCCGCAGATAGCGCAGTCCGCCCCCGCTCCCGATAAAAAGAGCAGCCGTATCCGCCGCATAGTCACGGCGGCCGCCGCACTTGTTATAGGTGCGCTCTGCTTCCTCGCGGGAAGGTATCTGCTTCCAAACGTGCCCTCCTAAGAAACCAAGCTGCCCGATGAACTCACCGTCAGCGGCGTTACAATGGATTCGGCATGGAATGCGGAAGGGAAATATCCCGAAGTTGAGATACGCTTTGTTTCCAACTATACCTATACCGGCGAAGAAGGCGTGTCCTGCACCGCTCATTTTCACTCTTCTGTTTTCGGTTCCGTTTCCGCGCCCGCAGAGTACGAAGGCGGCGTATTCAGCGTTAGAATAAGCGCCGATTCGTACAAGGAGTTTCAAAACGTGGTGTTCACCGTTAAATCGGAGGATTCGGAAAAGAGTGCGCTTATCGCAAAACAGCTCATCATTAACGGTTCTGGCAGTTTTGAATGGACGAACGTCGATGGGGAAACATTCAGTATAAACTGATCCCTTTTTACAGGCGCATTGATGCAGTTCAAAAAGAGCGAAGCAAAGTGCCCAGTGCCATAGGGAAACTATGTGACAGGTGGGCAGGCTGATACGGAAACATCGTTTAATATGAGCTCGGCACTGTAAGTCTGGACAGTTTACATTGCCGAGTTTCTTTTTCCGATCTAATATCTATCAGGTTAATGTGGGTAGCTTTAGAACATAACTCAACACTCAATTCTAAAGAGCATTGTGTCCCCCACTGAATCTCCGTCAAGTTTGATCGTGGCAAAAAAGCCTTTACCTTCTTCAGTATGGTTTTTTCGTATGATCGCCGTCTCTTCGATTCGGGCAAAACGTGAGCTGTAATCGGAAGCTTTGAATCAATTTTTTAACTAAACCACTTGACTTTTTACCCCAAAAGTCTTATTATTGTTAGCGTGGGCTAACTCAAATGCACTTTGCGAACAGCTTTGTGCTTTTTTTGAAATGCACGAGTTAGCCGAAGCTAATCAAATGGCGTTTGCGACAGAAGTTTGCGCCGAAAGGAAACAAAGTGTTTGATAAAAGACTTATGAAGCTCTGCCCCGAGAGCAAAAAATACATTGTTTTGAATATCGTTTTGCAGCTTGTTGAGCTTGGCTGCAACGTGGTTATGATAGGCACTGTTGCGCTTTCGGTTCAAAGGCTGTATGAGCGCTCATGGGGCTTGAAGGAGCTCGTTCTCCCTGCCGTTATTATAGCCGCAAGCATAGCCGTTCGTTTTCTCACAACGCGCTATGCGGTGCGCATGAGTTATCTTGCTTCACGCACGGTTAAGAGCGTGATGCGCGAGAAGATTTATGCCAAGCTTCTGAGGCTCGGGACGTCATATCGAGAGCACGCCGCCACAGCCGAGCTTGTTCAGGAATCCACCGAGGGGGTGGAGCAGCTTGAAAGCTATTTCGGGCAGTACGTTCCTCAATTCTTTTACGCATTTATCGCACCGATCGTGTTGTTTTTCCTGTTCGGCTTTTCGGGAAGCTGGCTCGTTGCGGCGGTACTGCTTATCTGCGTTCCGCTCATCCCGGGTGCGATAATCATGGTTCAGAAGATCGCAAAGAGGATACTCTCAAAGTATTGGGGGCAGTACACCAAGCTCGGCAGCACCTTTCTTGAGAATCTTCAGGGAATGACGACCCTCAAGATCTACCAAGCCGATGAATTCAAAAACGAGGAGATGAACCGCGAAAGCGAGCATTTTCGCAAGGTGACGATGGCAGTGCTGACAATGCAGCTCAACTCGGTCACGATCATGGACTTCGTTGCCTACGGCGGCGCTGCGCTCGGCATTTTGCTCGCGGGAAAAGCCTTCATAAACGGAACTCTGCCGCTTGCGAACTGCATTTTTATGATACTGCTTTCGGCGGAGTTCTTCCTTCCCATGCGCAGGCTCGGGAGCTATTTCCACGTTGCGATGAACGGCATGGCGGCAAGCGATAGGATATTCGAGTTTTTGAACGTTGAAGAACCCGCCGAGAAAACGGAAAAGGTCGATGGCTTTGATATTGCACTCCGTGACGTTCGTTTTTCATACGACAAGGAGCGCGAAATACTGCACGGCACAAGTCTCTTTATACCCGAAAAATCTTTTATCGGCATCGTAGGCGAATCGGGAAGCGGAAAATCGACCGTGGCAAGGCTCATCATGGGCAGAAACACGGTAGGTTCGGGAGTCATCACGGTCGGCGGGAAGGATATTTGCACGCTGAACGAAGAAAGCCTGATGAAGTCCATCACCTATATCGGCTTCAACTCGGTATTTTTCAAGGGCACAGTGCGCGAAAATCTGCTGCTTGCAGATAAAAGCGCATCCGATGAAAGGCTTTGGGGCGTTCTTGAAAGCTGTGCACTGTCCGATTTTTTCAAAAGCGAAAACGGGCTTGATACTTCGCTTCTTGAAAACGCCTCCAATCTTTCGGGCGGTCAGAAGCAGCGGCTCGCGCTTGCAAGGGCGCTTCTGCATGATTCGCCGATCTATATTTTCGATGAGGCAACCAGCAATATAGACGTTGAGAGCGAGGAAGCGATCCTTGGCAGCATACTGCGCCTGTGCGGGCAAAAGACGATCATCATGATATCGCATCGGCTTATGAACGTTGTGAATGCCGATAGGATCTATTGCATGGAAAACGGCGAAATTGCGGAAGAAGGAACGCATAGCGAGCTTATTGATCGCGGCGGCATATATGCAAGGCTCCATAAAACCCAGCAAGCTCTTGAAAATTTCGGAAGGGAGGCGGTTTGAAATGAAGAACGGAAGCAAACTCAAAACGCTCCTTCGCATGCTTAAGCTCGTTAAGCCCTTGAGCGGCTATATGCTTCTTGCGGTCGTAATGGGCACGCTCGGCTTTCTTTGTGCGCAGTTCATACCCATACTTGGCGGTTTCCTGGTGCTGCACGGGCTGAAAGTGACCGTTCCGCTGTCTGTGAAAACAGTTTCTGTCGCTCTTATAGTGATCGCTCTGCTTCGCGCCGTGCTTAAATACGCCGAGCAGCGCACCAATCACTATATCGCCTTCACGCTGCTTGCCATCATACGCGACAAGGTGTTCAAGGCGCTGCGCCGTCTCTGCCCCGCCAAGCTCGAGGGGCGCGACAAGGGCGATCTCGTCTCACTTATAACGGGCGACGTGGAGCTGCTTGAGGTTTTCTACGCGCACACCATATCCCCGATAGCGATAGCCTTTTTGACCGAGCTTGTGATGGTCGTATTCATCGGCTCGTATCATCCGGCGCTCGGTCTGCTCGCATTCATCGCCTATATCTCCGTCGGCATTCTGCTTCCCCTGATAGTATCAAGGCGCAGCGGAACGCTCGGAGATGAGCTTAGAGAGGGTAACGGCGCGCTTTCCGCATTTATGCTCGAAAGCATACGCGGACTCGATGAAACCATACAGTACGGCGGAGGCAGCGAGCGGCTTTCAGAGCTTGATAAAAGAACGGAAGCGCTCTCAAAGAAGCAATCCGCGTTCAACAAACTCACCGGAGTAAACCTTTCGCTTGCAAACAGCATGGTGCTTGCGTTCGATCTTGCCATGCTCGCGCTTTGCGCCGCGCTCTACTCGGGCGGAATGATCGAAGCCGACGGGCTTATTATCCCGCTGATCGCGCTGATGTCCTCCTTCGGACCCGTTCTCGCACTCGCCGGACTCGGAACGACCCTGCAGGCGACCGCCGCATCTGGCGCAAGGGTGCTCTCGGTGCTGGACGAAAGCCCCGAAACAGAGGACATTGTCGGACTGAAGCAGATAAGCTTTAACGGCGCCGAAGCCGAAGGTGTCTTTTTCTCCTACGGCGGAGAAAGCGTTTTGAACGGCGTTTCGTTAAGCTTTCCGCAGGATCGTATAATCGGAATAGTCGGCAGAAGCGGCTGCGGCAAATCCACCCTTTTAAAGCTCTTGATGCGGTTTTGGAAAACGGACGAGGGCAGCATTGAAATATCCGGAAGGAATATCGACTCGATAAACACCTCCGATCTGCGCCAAATGGAGGGCTATATGACTCAGGAAACCGTGCTGTTCAAGAGCACGGTTAAGGAGAATATCCGCATTGCAAAGCTCGATGCTTCGATGGAAGAGATAGAGCTTGCCTGCAAAAAAGCCTCTATTCACGACTTTATTACTACGCTTCCCAAGGGCTATGAAACCGACATTGGAGAGCTCGGAGAAACGCTCTCCGGCGGCGAACGCCAGCGCATAGGGCTTGCGCGCGCATTTCTGCACGATGCCCCCTTCCTTTTACTCGATGAGCCGACCAGCAATTTAGACAGCCTCAACGAAGCCGAGATCCTGCGCTCGCTCAAGGAGGAAGCCGCGGGCAAGACCGTCGTGCTTGTTTCCCACAGGAGCTCGACCGTGCGCATTGCAGACAGAACTGTGACGATGGATAACGGAAAGGTTCTATAATAGCCGATAAGGAGAATTCAAAATGAAGCTCAAAAGAATGATCTTTGCCGTGCTCGGCTGCGTATGCCTTGCTCTCGGCACCGTCGGTATCTTTCTTCCGATACTGCCCACAACGCCGTTTTTTCTCGCCACGGTATTTTTCTTCGCAAACAGCTCCGAGCGCCTTCACACATGGTTTATCGGCACGAAGCTCTATAAAAAGCACCTTGAAGATTTTGTGAAAAAGCGCGGAATGAAGCTTTCTGCCAAGCTGTCCATAATAATAACGGTCACGCTTCTGATGGGCTTCGGCTTCTATATGATGGCTCGAAAGAGCATCCGGGTACCATGCATCATACTCGGCATAGTCTGGATATCGCATATTGTTTACTTTGTTTTCTTTGTTAAAACAATAAAGAACGATACGGGCGTATCATGCCCTATTACGACGGAAAGCGAGGAATAATATGATAAAAACAACCGCTTGTATCGAAGGAATGATGTGCTCCATGTGCGAAGCGCATATAAACGACACCGTGCGAAGATTATTCCCGAACGCAAAAAAGATCAAGTCATCCCCTAGAAAAGGCAAGTTAGAGTTTCTATCCGATGAAGCTGTCGACGAGCGCTACTCAGAGAGGTCATAGCTGCAACGGGTTACGCCTGCCTTTCAGTCGAGTCGGCGGAGTATAAGAAAAAGGGACTGTTCGGCTGATGCGCGACAGAGCCCCGATGATAATTGCTTATATCGTTTAGCTTGTATGATTCTTTCCACCAAATGGAATAAGCGGCGTTACCTTATGGCAGCGCCGCTTATTCCGTTTATGGGGGTATCACTTCAATTGTCCGCTTTCGCAGAACAAACTACTGTTATTATTCGCCCCTCTTGCTTTTGCGTACGGCAATGGCAGAGCCTGCGCCGACGAGCATCGCAATGCCCGCAATTATCGCACTTGCGCCGCCGGTTGCGGGAGCGCCGGGAGTGTCGCCGCCGGGAGCGGGCTGCTGAGTCGGTGCGGGAGCTTCGGTGGGCTCTGTGGGAGCTTCGGTGGGCTCTGTGGGCGCTTCGGTGGGCTGCACGGGCGCTTCGGTGGGCTCGGCAGGTGCATCGGTGGGCTGCACAGGAGCTTCGGTGGGCTCGACAGGCACTGCAGTAGGCGCTACCGGAGGCTCTTCGCTCACAAAATGCGCGGAATACGGAATGAAATTGCCGTCCTCATCGGTGATGTTTATAACGGCCATTCCGAAGCCCATCGGGGTAACGAAGGTTATCGCATCGTCCGCAAAGGTGAAGCTGCTGCTCGTTGCCTGCGTGTGCTCGGTGTAGGTAACGGTGTAGATGCCGGTGGTCTCGTCGAATTCATAATGACCGAAGCCCTTGGGCGCAAGATCCTTTCCCTCGCGGCCGTCGCGGGTATCGAGGGTCCTTTCCTCGGTGTTGATAATGATATAGGCGGGAACCGTCATCATAGCCTCCTCGGGGTAATCCTCAGCGCCGAGATAATAGGTTCCTGCTCTGAGAGAATCCTCGTAGGCTTCGCCTGTGCTTTTTGTGAGGGTGATGTCCTCCATACCGCTCATAGCGGCAAAGCTGGAGATATAGCCGTGAACAGAAACGGTGTTTTCATCCACGATAATGCCGGTATCGAAGCTTCCGCCGCCGAAAGCGATCGCGCTGCCGTCCAGCTCGTAGCTGCCGCTCTCGGTCTCGGTAGCATCGTAGCCCTCGCCGAACATCGGGGAATCCGGGTTCGCAGGAATGAGGATATGCACGGAATAGGTATAGCCGCCGTTTCCGTCGAAGTCCATCTTGCAGGTGTAGGTGATGGGATTGCCCATGGCGCTTTTTTCCACGACAGCGGTATAGGAGCCGTTGAGCTCCGCATCGCGGACGTCGGCATTGGCGCTCACTGCGGCAACGCCGACGAGCAGCGCAAGCACGAGAAGCATGGGAAGTGCTTTTTTGAAGATCAATTTCATATTGTTCTTCTCCTTTCAAAAATGTTTCGGATATATGTAAAGCATTATTAGCGTTACATCAAAAGTGTTTATGGGTTGAAAACCACTTCAACGGTATCCTGCGATCCGGAAAAGCTCGAAAGATAGCCCGTCAGCGAGATAGTATTGCCGCTTATCACACCGGCCGAAATCCTGCCAGTGAGCGACATATTGCTGCCGTTCACGGTGTAATCGCCCGAAAAGCTTTCATCGGTTTCGTGGCTCATGCCGCCGGAAAGTGTTACGTGAACGCTGTAATCGTAATGCCCGCCACCAAAGACGATTGTTACCTCATAGCGAACGGTACTGTTCATCGCCTCAACGAATTTTTCGATCTCGCCCGTGTATCTGCCCTCCCGCAAGCCCTGCGGCGCAGGTGTCGGGGCGGAAGTGGGAACGGCTGTCGGTGCCGCCGTCGGCTTTTGCGTTGGCGCGGTGGCCGGCGCATCCGTCGGCTTTGCTGTCGGCGCTGCCGTCGGCTGCTGCGTAGGAGCGGGAGTCGGGCGCGCTGCCTGACTTGAGGTCGGTGCGCTTGAAGGCACCGCTGTTGGCGCGCCTGTCGGTGTACCGGTTGGCTGCACGGCCTCGGTCGGCTCCTCCGCCGCAGCTGTGGGCTCCGCGCTCGGCGTTGAGATCGGCGAATCGGTCGCCTGTTCATCTGTAGCGCCCGAGGGCTCTTCGGTCGGCTCAGCGGAAACGGGGTTCTCTGTCAAAACCTGCTCAGTCGGCGCTTCCGTTCGCTCCTGCGCGGGTTCGTTTCCCTTTGAGCACGAAGCAAGGGCGGCGAGCGCAAAAAGCGCAGCAAAGGCAAGCGAAACTGCTTTTGTTTTCATAGTGTTTTATCCTTTCCTTATCGGTTTGCCGCATACGGGCATTCGGTGTAATGATCGCTTTCGACTTTCTCAAGAGAGCATTTTATGCTTTCGCATTCGCTCCTTCCTATCGGGCAGCGGCGGCGGAAACCGCAGCCGCCATCATTCGATGCATAAGAGCCCTGATCTTCCTGCAAAGCTTCATTTGCTTCAGGCGGCGCATTTATCGCGGTTTTGCCGCCGTCCAAGCTCAGAACCGAGTCTATCAGCATTCGTGTATAGGGATGCATCGGGTTTGCGAACACTTTTTCCGCATCTCCGTACTCAACGATCCTGCCGAGATACATAATCGCCAGCCTGTCCGCAAATTTACGCACGGAAGCGAGGTTATGCGAAATAAACAGATACGTGATGCCGCGCTCCTTCTGAATATCCATCAAAAGATTGAGGATCTGCGCATGAACGGACACGTCCAGCGCGCTCACGGGCTCGTCGCAAACGATGTATTCTGCGCCGGAAACCAGCGCTCTTGCAATCGCTATTCGCTGCTGCTGACCTCCGGAAAACTCGCTCACAAATCGATCGAGATCGCCCGAGGAGAGACCGACGCTTTCAATTGCTTCCGCCGTTTTTGAAAGTATGCGCTTTTCGCCGAGCTCCCTCCGTATCATGAGCGGCTCCGCCACCGCGCGAGCGACCGTGAAGCGAGGATTCATCGAGCTTGCCGGGTCCTGAAAAATCTTCTGCATGCTCCTTCGCTGCTGCTTGAGGCGTTTTTTATTGCGAATATCGAGCTTTTCACCGTTGAAAAACACTTCGCCCGCCGACGGAGCAGCAAAACCGAGCGTTGCATCGGCAAGCGTTGTTTTTCCGCACCCCGATTCGCCCACCAGCGCGAAGGTCTCGCCCCCGAATATCTCGATGGATACGTCCGAAACGGCGTTTATATAGCGGCGCTTTGAAAACGGACTTTCCCTCTTGAGCGGGAAGCGGACGGACAGATTCTCCGTTTTAACAAGCGCTTCACTTTTCCTATTGCTCATTTCGCCCATCGCGCTCACCTCCGTGCATAAAGCAGCGCACATAATGCGAGCCGCCTGTGTATGCGAGCTTCGGTCTGCATTTGCCGCATTTTTCGGCTGCTTCCGCGCATCTCGGTGCGAAATAGCAGCCTTCGGGCTTGTTCGCCGGATCAGGAAGCCCGCCGGGTATCTGCGTGAACCGCCCCTTTTTATCGTCTATACGCACAACTGCGCCCATCAGTCCCTTCGTGTACGGATGAAGCGGATTCCTTATAAGCTCCTCCGCCGGCGCTTCCTCAACTATCCTGCCGCTGTACATTACCGCGATTCGATCCGCCATGCTGTAAACGACACTCAGATCGTGCGAGATGAGCAAAAGCGCCGTGCCGTTTTTTCTCCGCATTTCGGAAAGCAGCGAGAGGATCTGCTTTTGAACCGTAACGTCGAGCGCGGTTGTAGGCTCGTCCGCGATTATCAGCGCCGGGTTCGATGCAAACGCCATCGCGATCAGCACCCTCTGCCGCATACCGCCGGAAAGCTCATGCGGGAATGCTCTGTATCTTGCCTCCGGGTTTTCTATCCCTACGCTTCTCAGCGCCTCGATCGAACGCGCTTTTGCTTCTCGCTTTTTTAAGTGAAAGTGAAGCGTGAATACCTCGTCGAGCTGCTTCCCTACACTCATAACAGGGTTCAAGGCGCTCAGCGCATCCTGAAAGATCATGCTTGCTTTTTTTCCGCGAATGCTCTCCATCTCTCGCTCGCCTTTATCAAGCATATTTTCACCCAAAATGGTATGCTCGTCCGCTTTTACGATGCTCACCGAGGGATCGAGCAGCTTCAGGCTCGCAAGGCTCGTTACGCTCTTGCCGCAGCCGGATTCTCCGACAAGGGCAAGGCATTCGCCGCGCTCGATCGAAAGGTCTATCCCCTCCACCGCGCGAATTATGCCGCGTGGAGTCGGAAAGGCTACGCGAAGATTCCTTACCGAAAATACGTTCATTTTGCGCCGTCCTCCATGCTTTCAAGAACCTCGTCGAGATATCGGCCGCGTATATGCTTCAAAAGCCTTTTTGCATCGGAGCCGCCCTTCATACCGGGATTGACTATGCCCTCGATGGCAAGTCCGAGGCGCATGAACGCGAAAACCGAGATGAAGATGCCGATGCCGGGTGCGATTATCGTCCACCACTGCCCAAAGAGCATCGAGCCTCCGCTCTGCGCATCGGCAAGCATCTTGCCCCAGCTTATCGCGGTCGGGTTGCCGAGTCCCAGGAAGCTCAGCCCTGCCTCGGCTATCATTATTCCGGCGCATGACAGCGCCGTGCTCATTATCACAAGGTGCGAAACAGCGGGAAGGATATGCGTTTTCATAACGTACCATCTGCCTGCACCCGCAAGCTCCGCCGATTTAACGTAGTCCGCATTTTTCAGCCGCAATACGAGCGAGCGCACGGTGCGCGCAAGCCCCGTCCAGCCGAATAATACGAAAACGAGCACTATCACAACGTAGCTTTTGCCGAAAACGTTTGTGATAAGTATCGTCAGCGGCAGAGTCGGGATAACGATCATCACGTCGACTATACGCATCAGGAGCATGTCCACTGCGCCTCCGAGATAGCCCGCCGCAACGCCGAGCACGGAGCCGAGAAGCGCTATAGCGATACCGGTTATCAGCCCAACGAGCAGCGAAACGCGCGTTCCGTATACGAGCATGCTGAACACATCCTGCCCCGTTGTGATGCTCGTTCCGAGGGGATGCTCAAGGCTCGGAGCAAGCCCCTTGTCCGCACGCTGAGTCACGTCATAGGGATCGTATGGCGCGATTAGCGGAGCAAAGATCGCAACAAGAGAAAGGAGTATGAGCAGTATGAGCCCTATGCGCCCCTGCCTGTGCCGCCAGATGCGCCCTATGAAGCCGACTATGCCGCCGAAGGATTTTCGAAACAGCTTCATTGCTTTTCTCCGACAGTTACCCTCGGATCGAGCAAGCCGTAGCAAAGGTCGGTAACGAGGTTTGCCGCAAGCGCTATGCCCGAAATGAAGATCATTATGCCCATCATCAGCGGATAATCGTTCGTGTTGTTCGCTTCAAGATAGAGCGTGCCCATGCCGTGCCAGTTGAATATCTGCTCTATCACAACCGAGCCGCCGATGAGCCCCGAGAGCGACATTCCAAACCCCGTCACAACCGGCAGAAGCGCGTTTCTCAAAACGTGCCTGTACAGAACTCGGCGCCGTCTTACTCCCTTTGCACGCGCAGTCACGATGAATTTTTCGCCCGTGACCGCGATAACGCTGTTTCTGATGCCCTGTGCGTTGCCGATGATGCCGCCGATCGCGGTGCTGATTATCGGAAGCGCCGCATTGTAGGCAACTCTTCCAATACTTTTCAGGCTCCAATCGAAGGATGATACGAGATTCTGATCCGTATAAGCCGGAAAAAGCTCCAGCTTGAAGCCGAGAAAATACGCAAGCATCAGCGCAATAAAGAATGCCGGAAGCGCCGTTGTTACGGTGGAGGCGTTCATAAGCGCCCTATCCTGCCACGAGCCGCGCTTCATTGCGCAATGCGTTCCTATCACGATGCCGAAGAAAAGACAGATCAGCATTCCGGAAACGGATAGTACGAGTGTCCAAGGCAGGCGCTCCATCATAAGATCCCAAACCTTGGGCGAGCCTGCGCGATAGGAGTTGCCGAGATCGCCGCGAATAAGTCCGCCGAGATAACGCGCATACTGCGAAAGCGTGGAGCCGTCCAGCCCGTACTGCTGCCGTGTCAGCTCCTTTATAAGCTCATAGCTTTCATCGCTCATATTCCCCTGCGCGGGGTAATACCTTGCCGCGGGGTCGTCAACGCCGAGCCTTGGAATGAAAAAGCAGAGCGTAACGACTACCGCAAATATGAAAAGCGTATAGAATATTCTTTTAATTACATAGTATTTGTTCATTTAAGGTCGATCCGCGATCCTTTTGAGGTTTTTAAGCGTATCCAAGCCGAACACACCGCCGCTTCCGCGCTCAAAGCCCGAAAAACGATCCGTGCGCGCTGCCGTTATGAGGTCGGCGCTGTAAAGCGGAAGCTTATAATATGCTTCGGCGATCTCGGTTTGCAGGCGTTTTATCATGCTAATCTTATAATCGCGGTTCAGCGAGGCGCGCATCTCGTCGATCAGATCGGTTATCGTATCGTCGTTGAACTTTCCGTAGTTGGACGAGCGCTCTTTCGTTACGAAATGCGCCCTGTACATAACGTCCGCATTCGCCATGGAAAGTATGACCGTTTGAAGCGTCATATCGAAATCGCTTCTGTAAAGATAGGTCGTTTCGGGTGCGGAGCCAGCCGCCTTGAAGCGCACCTCGACCCCTATGCGTGCGAATTGGCGCTGAAGATACGCAACCGTGTCCTGTGCGCCCGGGGAAGCGAGTATTTCAAACGAGATACGATTGCCTTCATATAATCGAAAGCCGTTTTTATCCTTTTCGGGGTGCAGGGCATCGAGTATCGTGTTGGCTTTCTCAAGCCGAACGGCTGCCGGCTCCGAAAGAATATCCGCATTCGGCTCATACAAAAGCGCATTGTCCTTTGAAACAAGCCCGCAGGAAGCCGTTTTTCCTGCGCTGTCGAGCGTTTTTTCTATTAATTCACCCTGATCTATCGCAAGCGCAAGCGCACGGCGAAAATCCTTATTGCCAAGAAGCAGCTTCATGCCGTTATCGAAGGGCTCGGCCGGATTTACGTTCAAAACAAGACAGGTGATACCGCTCCCGTCCGTATGGGAAAGATAAATATTTTCCTCGTTCTCCATCAGCTTCACGAAATTCGTGCTTATCGCCGCATCGAGAATATCGATATAGCCCTTTCTAAGCGCGAAAACCGCCGTATTGGAATCAAGATACAGCAGTATCCTTATTCTGTCGATTTTATAAAGCGCGCCGCCGTCCTCCGATTTAATATGGTAATTCGGATTGCGATCAAGCACGATTGTCTGCGCGTTCGTTTCCTCGCGGTTCAGCATCCATGCGCCGCAGCCGACCGGATTTTGGTAGAGCTTCAAAACTTCGCCCTCAGGGTTCTTGTTGTTCAACTGCTCCGATTCGCTGACGATCGGCTTGAAAAGATGCTCGGGCAATATCAGAATGGTATTGAAAAGCGTTGTAACCACACCGAAAACCTTGTTTACGTGCAGATACATCACCGTATCCCTCTCGCTATTGCTGATGGGATAGGTGCCGGAAAGGTCGGGGTGGTCGTAGGTGAACATTCCCTGCCTCACAAGCCTTCCGCCGCTTGATT
>Ga0256404_1008193_pt1 | contig 15907 bp, 9 predicted proteins | sample RumenRJG_01DNA_FD_185990 | JGI IMG/M metagenome (GOLD analysis project Ga0256404, IMG submission 185990) | Bovine rumen microbial communities from Lethbridge, Alberta, Canada - RJG_01 | ecosystem: Host-associated > Mammals > Digestive system > Stomach > Rumen | place: Canada: Alberta | collected...
CAAGCATGCAGCACCATGTCATGCTGAGCAAAATCACGCTCAAGGGACTCAGCGGCGGTGGCAAACTCTTCAAGCCTCTGGAAAACACCGCGGCATCGACGGCTACCTACAGTGAGACCTGCACGCTCGACGCGGGCAGCCAGTGGTACGGACGGAAGGCCACGTATATCATACGTGGTGAAGACCAGTGACAGTTATGCCATCCCCATGACGCTCACCAATGGCGCAGCCACCGTGGCTACAGACAGGGACGTGACTGCCACGGTGACACCGTCGCCGACGAGCAGCACCGTCTTTGTCCCTTGGATGTACGGCAAGGTGACGGTATCGACTGCATGGTGAATCAATGATTGAAAATACATATAGGTATGCTCATACGCAATAAAATACATAGAATTAAAGAGAAGAATTCAAGACTGGGTCTTATCCTTTTCCTCTTCTTTCTTCTGCCGTTCTCCGCTTCCGCCCAGACCGACACCATCCGCTACGTGAAGATGGCGAAAGACGGTGGCAAGTATGCCAACGACGGACTGTCGTGGGACAAGGCCAAAGACAACGTCCAGGACGCCATCAACGACCTCTACGACTACATGCAGCGCAACAACCTGCATTCCGGCAGCGTGTATGTGGCCGGAGGAAAGTACGAGCCCTCGGAGAGTACCGGTGACGGCGCCAAGGGCATCCTCTCCACATCGTTCAAGATCTACGACGGCATCCATCTCTACGGTGGCTTCAACCCTGCGACACCGGAGACTACCCCCGACAAGCGTATGCTCTCTTCTCATCCCGCCTGGCGCGGCACCAGACAATCGTCAGAGGCAGAGGTATCACGCACATTCGGTGAGGCAGCCTCCGACACCCTCATGGACTACGACTTCAAGTACGCCACCGTCCTCTCCGGCAACCACAACAGCAGCATGGAGACGACCTTTAAGTGGAACGACACGAAGAAGCAATTCGACACCCGCTTCCCCGGCAACTCTTATCATGTGGTATGGTTTGCCACGAAGGGCTTCATCAGCGACGCCAACAAGACCGGCTATGCCGACAGCCTCGTCTATGGCGCCAGTCTCGACGGTTTTGTCATCCAGGAGGGCAACGCCTCGGGAAAGACCATCGCCCGGCGTGACCATACCACCATGGGCGGCGGCGCCTACATGGTGAAACATGCCACCATCCGCAACTGCTCGGCCTCAAGGCGCGGCGGTGGCGTGTATATGGACAACGGCGGCACGCTCCAAAATAGTCTCGTCTACAGTTGTCAGACGCTCGGCCTCGGCATCATCGACGGCTACGGCGGCGGACTGTGCGTGGACAACGACGGTGCCGTGAAGTGTGTGCTCGTTACTAACAACGTCGGGCGTATCGGCGGTGGTGCCGTCATCATCTACGAGCCCGACAGCCATTCGCGGGGTGGCACGAAGTTCAAAGTCAACGACTTCTACCCGTATATCGCCGACGCAGTGGTGGCCAATAACACCGGTACCACCGAGGGCGGAGGTGTGCTATTATATAAAGGTGGCGTGATGAACCACTGCACCATCGTCAACAACGACTGTCCGGGTACCGACATCGTCATCAGCAACGTGCGCTACGGACGTTCCGGCGGACTTTCATTAATGGTGCCGGGCAGTGCTTCAACTCCGTGCTGTGGGGCAACACCTGCGCTGCCGACAACGACATGCAGTATGCTTCTTACAGTTCTAAGGTGTCGGCCGATGCTATCATCCAGCGGCCGCAGCTTTTCTATACCGCCCTCACCAACCGCGATGTCACCGACTGGAGCGGCACGCAGAAGGACAAGGTCTATGACATCCTCAAGGAGAACAACGACAAAACCTCTGCAGCTGCCAACTATGTACTTTTCACCAATCCCCTCGTCGACAGCAAGGGCACCCCGCTCTCCGGTGCCGGTCACAGTGCATGGAGTGTCACGGGCTGGAAGCCCGATGCCAAGAGCTACATTGCCGGTCTGGGTATCCAGGTGAGCTCGCTCAGTGAGCTGTCGTCGTTCAACTACAAGACCCACGTGAGCAGGGATCTCTTCCGCCAACGCTTCTATCCCGTCTCTACTCTTGGAGCCATCCGTGCCGACATAGAGGAAGGAAAAGTTGTTTTGCTCGCACCCGTTGACGGCTCGTCAACAACGACAATACCGACCCTCTTCGTTGACCCTAACCGTACGTTCACCGACCCTTCCGTGCAGATGGGTAACTCGTGGGACGCGCCGATGCAGAATATCAGTGATGCCATCTACACGATGGCTAATTACGTTAGAAATAAAAAGTACACTGGTAACACACAGATTCTTGTTAAGCAGGGCGAGTTGACCACGGCCGGCCCGAGTTCCTACCTCTATAAGGCCGGTTCCGACGAGGCCGACCTGCAGAGTGCCGCCATCCGTCCGCTTGACAACATGCGGCTTTATGGCGGTTATCCCTCGCAGCTCACGGGCACCAACCTCTTAATGGGCGCCTACATGCGCAACCCCCATGAATACGTTTCGCGCATCTCGACAAATGTTGTCGGCCAGTGGGCCATCAATTCCATCCACTGCATCTCCATATCGAACAAGAGCAATGTCGTCATCGACGGCTTCCATCTCTACTATGGCAACGCAAAGACACCGAAGGGTGCCCAGTCGTCCACGTTGGAGCTTGGGCAGCAGCGTGGCGCTGCCGTCATCGTCGGAAACAGGGCCGCAGATGCAGCTGACCGTAAGAATCTTGATGGTATCGTCATCCGCAACTGTGTCCTGGCCAACGGCTTTTCGGACGACGGCGGTGGGGCGCTGTCTGTCAATGCTTATCCAAAGGCCGACGGAACGAAAGTGATCACCGACGTGCAGTTGGTGAACTGTGTCGTGCGCAACAATATGTCGGTCGACTCCACGCAGACCACGCCACAGCTTCGCGGCATCATCACCGTCATGGGCAACTCTACGCTCACCGTCGACCACTGCACCATCACCAATAATGTCGGCATTCCCTTTGAGACAACGACTACTGGCGATGGCACGGGTACCATCAAGGTCTACAATACCGCCGTCTACGCCAACGCCACCGTGCGGCTCGACGACCGCGGTGGTCTGAAAGCCACGACGCTTGCGCCGCTATCTTCGGGTGAGAATATCAGCGGCAGCAGTAACCTCATCGACCTGTTATATAAAGAGAAGGGCATAGGCTCTCTCAGTAAGGATAACTTCAAGCCCACCTTCGGCAACGACCGCAACAACGACAAGACTTATCCCCGCTTTGTCAACTCCACGCGCACCATTGGTGACCGCCGCAACGAGGACGACGTGGCCCTCTATGGCGGTGTGCCCGACTATGAGCCAATGGATATGAACCCGATGGTCAATGCGGCTGGCGCAGCTCAGGTTGACTATAAGTTTGATCTCACAGGCATCAACATGCGTACCTTTGGCGGTGCGCCCGATGTGGGTGCCGTCGAGGACAGCAAGCTGCCGGTGACGGGCACGACGTATTATGTGTGCACCAAAGACACGGGCGGCGACGACAGCCACGATGGAAAAACGTGGGCAACGGCATTCGCTACGCTCACCAAAGCCCTTAATACGGCATCCGCTGGACAAGACATTTGGATTGCGGCAGGAATTTACACGGAAGGCAAAACTGTCAATATGAAGGCCGGCGTCAACGTCTATGGCGGTTTCAAGGCTTATGGTAACCCGGGAAAGCGGGAGGGAGAACGCGATATCTCCAACCTCAAGAGCGAGTACCAGACGATATTGGATGGAGAAAGTAATAAATATCGTGTCGTATACGGTTCTGGCATTACTATGGCTACCATGTGGGAAGGACTTACGATACAGAATGGCTCACTTACGTCCAATGGACTTGGAGCCGGTGCCTATTTGGATGGTAAGGGCATCACCATGAAAAACTGCCTCATTAGGAAAAACACTGTCTACGCTAACGACTATGAACATGGTGGCGGTGGATTGTATATGAAAGGCTGCATAGTTGAGAATAGTATCATTCGTAACAACATGGTAAGATGTAGTCCAAGAGGAAGTGGGGCGGGTGTCTATATGACAGGTGCAACGCTTATCAATTCGTTGATAGTAGAAAACCATAGTGACAAGGACTATCCAGGTACTAATATCTTGGGCTCTGCTCTTTACATCGGCACAAAATCAGATATTTACGATTGCACTATCGCCTATAATCAAGGTTATGATACAGGAGCTATTTCTCCTGTTTGGGATGAAGCCACAAGAGCCTCCGGTAATTGGGTGCCCAATGCCTCAAGATTTTATAATACTATTTTCTGGAGTAATTTCGGCTATGGCGGCACCGGTGAAAACTATAATACCATTTGTCGAGGATGGTGGAGAAATGTCCTTGGTGTGAGTGGTTATATGTTCAACTGTTATCATTCTGTGCCTTGAGCCTATTATGCAAATGAGGGCGTTAAAGGTTCTGGTGATAATAAGACTGTGAGTGATCCTACTCGCGTCTATAATACGAACAATCTTTCTTCGCAAAATGATTATACTATAAAGTCGATTAATAATTATTATACCTTATGCAAGGCGCAAGATTTGTTCAACGAGAGCCAATATAGTGGCTATCCAGACAATTCTGCGACCAGCAAGAGACCGATAATCCCTACAGTATCAATCCTGCCTCTAATCTTGCTCAAAATTGTATCAACATGGGTGCAGATGAAGGTGAGACGCTGAAGACAACCTACGGCATCACCGAGGACATCGCCGGTGCCGCCCGCATCCAGGACTGCTCCATCGACAAGGGTGCCTATGAATTCAACGGTGCCAGCGAGATCAAGCCGGAGGAGACAACGGAGAAGCTCAGCTACTATGAGACTACGACAGCCACGGCTCCGACGACGAGAGAGTTGCCCGTGGCTACCTACTACGTCACGCAGAACGGCAATGCTAAAGGCAATGCCTCGGCCGACAGTCCTGACAACGCCGCCTGCGGCACGAAGTTGCAGCAGGTGCTCGACGCCGCCGGACGCTACAAATACGATCATCCCACAGCCCATGTCATCGTGAAGCTCGCCAAGTACGACGGCACCTCGACGAGTGGCGGCTATGCGCCTTCGCGCACCACTGTCTATGAGGGAAATGAAGATGACAACCCGCGCATGTGGAGCCTGCAAGTGCCTCGCGGCGTGGTGATGAAGGGCGGATGGTCGGAGGACTTCAAGTCGCGCGACCCGCTCAACAACAGGACGCTGCTCACCGGTGTCTTCCAGAGCGGTGACCAGACTGTCAACGCTTATCACGTGGTGACCTTTACCGACCGCGTCTTCGACGAGAACGGACGGCCGATGACCACGACAACTGCCGACGGCACGGTGAAGGCCAAACTGCTCAGCGACGTGGTGCCCACCTCGCATCCCGACTGGGTCACCAACAGCGATAAGCAGCCCATCACCCCTTATGCCTACGGATGTATCGACGGCGTCTTCATTGAGAACGGAGAGGTCACGGGTACGCTTCCCGAAAGCCAGCGGGGCGGTGCCGTCTATCTCGAAAGTGGGGCTATGATCGCCGGGTGCGTCATTCAGAACAACACCAGCGACGGCTACGGCGGCGGCATCGCCGTGGAAGAGCCCGACAAGGTGAACAAGGACACCTATCCCTATATCATCTTCTGCACTGTGACAAAAAACGAGAGCAAGATGCGCGGCGGCGGCCTTTACTTCCAGACCAACCTGCGGTCGGTGTGCAACGTCTACTGGCTCAACCAGAGCAATGACCAGGGCGACGTCTCCGGCGTGACGAATGTCTATCTCGAGCAGAACATCAACAACTACCCCATCAACTATTCCGCCGTGACCAACACGCGTGTGGCCGGCGTGAACAACATCAGTGTGGGAAGCAGTTCCGACGAAGCCGTGCGTTGGGTGTCCGACAAAGGAAAGACAGATACGAACCACCCTTATCAATACTATGGCATTAGCAAGTCGTCGGTGCTGGCCCGTGCCGGTCTGCCCTACGACACCTACCGCTACTTTGCCCGCCTCGTGCCCGGCTCCGACAGTCTCGACATTGCCGGAGTGCCGCATGGCATGAAGACAGCTGAGAGCGCCCACCAGCAGGCCTACGACGGTACCACGCTTGTCAACAAAAACAACTATAATGTCGACATCGGTGCCCGTGCCATCAACGCCAACTTCGACATCACGCAGAATGTCCAGCACCTCTTCTACCGCCTCTTCGTGGTTCACACCAACTCGGTGAACACCGCGGCGGCCAAGGTGCTGCAGGCCAGTGGCGATGAGATTTATTCGCAACAGGGCTCTTCTGTGGCCAACCCGTTCCTGCGTGTCGACGATGCCCTGCGGTATGTCGTCAATGCACGCAACAACAGTGAGGAGGCACGTAACCACCGCTTCACCATCTTCCTTGCGGGTGGCACCTACTATCCCTATACCGACCTCTACGGCACACAGGGCCATGTGCGCACCAACACCTTCGGCGTGCCCATCATTGGCGGACTCGACGTTTCCAATGCGAACCATTACTATTGCCAATCGAGGGATGAAAACGTGACGGTTAAGGGCACTGTTGACGGCACTGAGCAGAGTGTCACGCTCAAAGGAGCCACCATCGACACCATTCGTCTGACCCGTGCCCGCTACGACATGAACAAGAACTCGCTCGTGGAGCCGTGGGAGATGAAAAGTCAGACCATCCTCTCGGGGTATGCCGTGGGCGACGACTCCGAGACAAAGAACGTCTATCACGTCATCACCTGCAACGCCGACCCGAACTCGGTAGGCAGGCTGCCCGACTGCACCACCGGCGGCACACTCAACACCTCTGACGGCTCTTTGACCGGCACGACCAAGGTGGTTGCCGACAGCTATGAGGAGGACAATGCCTCCAAGATGCACCGTGCCATCATCATCGACGGCATCACCGTCACACAGGGCTTGGCCAAAGACTATGAGGTGGAGTCGGTGAAGAACCGCAGCTGGTACTTCAAGGGCGGCGGCATCTTTGTCAGCGGCGATCAGGCTGTGCAGCCGTCGACCTTTAAAAACGACAACGACAACGACAAGGGTGTGCGCAACATCCCCTTGGTGGTGTCTAACTGTCTCTTTGTCAACAACAACGCGCGTCTCGGTGGTGCCATCTATACTGATGGCACGGCCGACATCGTGGGTTGTTCCTTTGTGCAGAACGAGAGCCTCAGTCCTGATGCTGCCGATGCCAACGACTGTGAGTTTGTCACCTACTCGGGGGGCGCGCCATCGCCACGGATAATGCGCTGACAGTGGTGAACACCATCTTCGCCAACAACGAAGCCAAGCGTGGTTCGGGAATGATACTCACCCCCAATGAATTGACCAATGATGCAGTGAGCAAGCCTGCCAATACCACGGAAGCAGGCAAGACGGGCGATGAGCTGAAAGGATTCGGCGGTGTCATCTGGGCGGGTGACGATGCGTCGGTCACGCTGATGAACTGCAACTCGGTAAAGAACAAAGCCTTCTCCTATCCGTCGGTCTACAACACCAAAGCCAACACCGAAGACAATCTGCGACACTTCGGCCTCAATTGCATCTTCTGGGGCAATGAGGCCGACACCAAAGACGGTGGCAATGTGCATCTGATGAACTATGGCAGTCACGACAACCCTGTGGAGTCACTTTTCTTCTCGGCCTACGAGGAGGGGCACGGACTGCCGGTACGCGTCGATAACAATGACTATCGACAGGCAGATGTGCGTTATAGTAAACTCTTTACTGAAACGTTTCACAAAACCAACAACAACGTCATCATCAATGGCGACAACGATGCCGTGGACGGGCCTAACTTCATCTCGCCCTCGCAGGAGGCGGGCTACGACGGCTACATGCAGAGTGCCGACTGGCTTGTCTATCGTGTCAACAACCTTACCGACGCGGGGTGGGGAAAACTCGACCAGAATCCCGACGGAACGTTTAAGACGGATGACAAAGGCAACTATACCGGTCATGGCATCTATGTCAACTTAGCCCAATTCTACAACAATTCCTATGGCCTCATGCTGCTGCCCTTGGGCGAGGACAAATATATGAACTATGCCGACAACGGCAACGAGGGCACACGACAGATGCACCGCATCTCGCCCGACCCGCTGGGCACGGTGACGGAGAACTATATCGACATCGGCGTGTATGAGTACCAGCATACGCAGCTCCATGTCGAGAACGGTTCCGAGGCCGACGTCATCTGGGTGGCACAAAACGAGACCACGGGACAGAACGACGGCACTTCGCAGGAAACGCCCACCAGCGACCTGCAGCGTGCCATCGAGACGCTGCTTCTCAGCCGCAACGACCATCCGAAGGTGGTGAAGATCATCGGCGCCGACGAGGCTGGGACGGGTGGTGTCTTCACGCCAACCTACCAGCTCGATGATAATAACGTCGGCTTCCAGATCCACACGGGGGCGAACACGTCTATCGTGGCTTTGAAGAAAACCATCATCTTCGGCCACTCCTATGAGGCGAAGAGTCTCACTATTGAGGGTGGCTATGCGCCTAACATCCTTGGATTGCGTGACCCCGAAGCCTATCCCGTGAAGCTTGTCATGGACAAGAAAAGCTACTATACCGACAATAACGTGGCTTACCTCTTCCTCATCTCCGACGCTGAGCAGTGGGGCACGCAGGGCAACTTGTCGGGCGGTGTCAAAGATCAGGAAACGACAGTCGACAAAGTGACGAAGTCCAGTCTGACGACAGGGCAGGCAATGCCTGTCACCTTCGACGGTCTGACATTTGTGAACAGCTACGCCAATGCCAGGCCCACGGAAACAAAGAGCCTCACGGGTGGCGCGGCCATCTATTACAAGGAGCAGTTCAAGACGGAAGGTGGTGAGTCGGGAGCAAAGTCGACTACCACCTGCCTGGTGGGATCGGGCGTACCGAAACTCACCATTCGCAACTGTGTCTTCCAGCAAAGCGGTGCCGACGGTGCTACGACGGTGCCCGCCGTGCGCATCGAGCAGGGTGGGGGACGCACGCTCATCTACAACAGCGTGTTCCACTCCGGGTCGGGCAATCCGCTGGAGTGCACCGACACGGTGAGCATCGTCAACTGCACCTTCGCCATGAACGGCGGACACATCAAGCTCAGCGACGCGGCCACGGGCACGTCCTCGCTCTACAACTCCATCATCTGGCAGGAACAGCATGAAGACGCAGTACGAGGGCTTTACGGCCAACAATGTTGCGACAGACTCGGTGCAGTATAACGCCATCACAGGCATTGAGAATACCGACGAGGATGACGTGCATCTGCATAACGTGGGTCTCGACAGCCGCAACTACAATGCTATGGAGGGTCCGAACTTCGTCAATGGTGACGGCAAGGACATCAGCCAGCGCGACTACCATATCAATCCGGGTGTGCGCACGCTGACACGCGCCAACTATGTTATATATGCCGAGAAGGTGCTCGGATGGAAGTTAGGGCAGACGATTGCGCTTAAGGACGGCACTACGGCGCAGCTCGATTCTGCCAAGATGCTGACGCTGTTGGCCGACACGGCTTACACCAAGGACCTTGCCAACAAGGTGCGTCTCTACGACGGCAGCATGGAGCGCGGTGCCTATGAGTGCTCGTCGGCCATGCAGCGTGTGCTCTTCGTCAACCCGAGTAAGGTGACGGGCAAGATGACCGGTCTGTCGTGGGAGAATGCCTACGGCAGTGGCATGGTGCAGCGTGCCGTGGATGCCGCGGCGGTGTATACCTATTTTAATAGTAAGGCTGACGTAGTGGCACAGGCCAAGTCCTATGTCTTCGTCAAGGGCGCTGCCAACAATACGGTGCCGGAGGCCATCACCCTGCGCAATGGCGTGAGCGTCTATGGCAGTGTCGCGCCGAGCTATACCGAGGAGCCTGGGGCCGTGAGAAACAAGGATACCCATGAGGTCATCTACAACAATGGTGCGCGTTCGTTTGAGAATGATTCTATTGCGGCCTATATAAATAAGGTGAAGGCCAGCCGCCCGGGCTTGGCGGCAAAGACAACGAACCGCACACGCGTCGCGGGCATCAATACCATCACCATGAAGACGGGCTATGGCTTCGGTGCACTCGTCGACGGTGTGGAGGTGCGCAGCGACAAAGACCTCACAGCTCCGGCCATCGACATCACCGACCAGATTGACAGCCTTGTGCTCCGCAATGTGATGATTGACGGCAACACGGTGAACGCTGACGACCAAGGCAAAGGTCATCCCGTGGTCAACCTTCAGCACGGATTGCTCTACAATGCTTTGCTCTATGGCAACAAGGTGGCTGAAGGTCAGCCCATCGCCAGTGTGAGCAGCGGTGCCACAATGCTCAACTGCACCGTGGCAACCGACGTCGCGGGACAGAAGACGGTCAGCAACGCCGGAAAGGTTATCCGGCTGCATCGACTATAACGGTGCCGACAAGGCGTCGTCTGCGGATGAGATTACTACAGGCAGTGGGGCGTATACCAACTGCTACGCTGCTACGGGCAATCCCTTCGCGCCCTATCTCACGACGGACAACGCTTATAAGCTGCCGGAGTACCTCACCGACCATGCACCTTATTATTATCAGTTGCATGAGAGCAGTCTGACCATCAACGCGGACAAGGAAAACTTCACACTGCCTGAGAGGTTCAAGGAGTATGTCAACTTGGCCTCGGACCGTGATGTCCTTGGCAATCCGCGCACGTTGGGCGGTAAGGTCGATATGGGCTGTTTCGAGACATGGCGCATCGCCGACGGTGAGAACCGTTATGCCGACGCTAAGAACAACCGCTATCCCCATGAAGGCAGCGTGGTGTACATCGGCAAGAACGCGTCGCTGTCGTTGGGCAGTGACGCGACGACAAAGGTCTTCACGGGTGAGAATGCCTTCCGCCCGGGCTATCTGTTGCTCAAGCCGGGGGCCTCGCTCTATGGCAACGTCAACATCGTGCAGGCATCCTATGTCGCCGCCGAGCGCACGTTCCCCAAGGACATGCAGTATACGCTGATGTCCATGCCGTTCCCCTACGACTACGCCAATGCGCTGACGACAGCCACCGACAAGGACGGCAACCTCACGGAGACAAAGTACACGATTCCCACGGGCAAGACCTACAACGGCGAGACACGCTCGGCCTGGGACTATGACTTCCATACTTCCGACTCGCCGTGCTGGGAACAGATGAGCACCACGCAGGTGGCTGCCTGCGACGGTTGGCTGCTGAACTTAGGTTCGCCGCTCACAGAGGATGTCACTGTGCGCTTCACGGGCTTCGGCAGTCAGAATGGCGACTATGTCTATACCGAGGACGAGAACGCCAAGACAGTGACGCTGACACAATATAATAAGGTGGCGACCGACGGCTCCGCCCATTTCACCAAACTGGAGAACATGGGTTGGAACCTCAAGGGCATGCCGTGGCTCGTCAGCGGATACAACACGGCTCACTCTGCCGACGGCAAGAGTTGCGACATGAGCGCGCCGCACGTGTTCTATACGGTCTCTGCCGACGGCAACAGTTTTGCCACCTCGCAGAGTTGGAAAGATGGTTCGTCGCTCGACTTTGGCTCCGCCTTCTTCACCCAGACGGCCATTATCGGTGACGGCAACACCGAGAAGCTGAGCTTTGCTGTTCCTCTACTGCCGAGCAAGACACCGGCTCCGGCCGCCACGCCCTTCGTAACCGTCTCCGACGACGACGGCTCCTCCGATGCTGTCGAAGTGGTTACCGGTTCTATGGCTTCTATAGCTCCTATTGATGCTATAGAAACTATAGCTTCTATGTCTCCCTCGTCCACGAGATCCTCTAAGGTTCTTGCCTTCAGCCTTGGCTCCGACGGCGTGAAGTGGCAGAGCTTCAACGACAGTGTGCCGCAGGTCTACCTCTTGGACAACAGCGGGGTGGCGCTCTCGCTGGCTGGCAACGCGCCGGAGGGCGTGGAGATGATGATGGGCTACCGTGCCGCAAAGGCCGGAGCGCTCACCGTCTCGCTGCCCGACGCAGAGGCTTTCGACGGACAGAGCGTGTGGCTCAGGGATAAGGCCACGGGCGAGGTGACCGACCTCACGCAGTCGTCCTATACGTTGCAAGCCTCAAAGGGCTATACCGACAATCGACTGACATTGCAGATTGGCGGCGTGCGGCCCGACGGCACAAAGGCTCATGGTGATGAGGGCGAGGTGTCGTGGACGGTGCGTGTGGCCGACGGTTGTCTGCAAGTCAGGGGCATTGAGTCCGGTGACCTGGTAATCGTCCGCGCACTCTCCGGTTTGTCGGTGACACGCGGCCGGGCCACGTCCGACACGTTTGTCACCCAGCCTCTGGTACAGGGTGTGTATATCGTGACGGTGAACAACCGGAGCAAAAAGGTAGCGGTGCATACACGGCTTTAGGTTAGGTCGGGCATAAAGCCCGCCCCTTTTGGGGGTTAGTCATGGCTGAAGAAGAGCTTCTTTATTTCTTTGCCACCCCTGTCATGGCCAGACAGAGCTTCTTTTGCAGCACGCGGGCATCGAGGACGCTCATGTCGTTGTCCATGATGGCGAAGGCGAGCGTGTGGCCGTCGGCTCCCTTACAGTATCCGGCCAGCGAGCTGATGCCAAAGGGATGGGAGAGCGTGCCCGTCTTGCCACGTATCAGGCCTCTGAGCTTCGGGTCACTGAGTTCGGCGCGCAGCGTGCCATCGACGCCGGAGATGGCCAGCCATGTGTGCAGCTTCTTATAGATGGCAGGACGCTGATAGCCATAGCGCAGTACGGCGACAAGCACTTCGGGCGACAGATGGTTGTGGGTGCACAGGCCGCAGCCGTCGTGGATGACGATGTGCTTGTCCTTCAGTCCCAGACTGTCACGGACAAAGCCGCGGAGATAGTTCACGCCGACGGCAGGCAGGTTGCCACGCTTGTCGAGATGGTAGCCAATGGTATAGAGCAGTGACGTGGCCTGCGTGTTGCTGCTGTTTTTCCACATCTTCTTGATGACATAGTCTACCGGGCGCCCGAAGCGGAACTGAGGCTTGGCCCGTCGTGGCAGTCCACCATAGACCACCTGACTGTCTGCCAGTTGATAGCCCGCCTGACGGAAGGCCGTCATCACGGCCTTACGCACTTTCTGATCGCCCTTATACAAGATGCCATAGCGCGAGAACGAGAGGTCCCAGGGATACCAGTGCTGTTCGCTTGTCACGGGCTTGTGGAGCACGAGGTCGAGGACGAGTTTGCCGTTGAACTGTTTGACGCCTTTCTTCTTCAGCGCCTGTGGAAACATCTTCAGGTCAGGCTCGTTGAGTTGCGGGTCGAGTTGTGCCTTGAAGATGACATTGCCTTGCAGCGTGTCGCCCTTCATGCTGCCCGTAGTCCAGATAGAAGTGGGGTAGAGGTAGTTGGTGCCGAGCAGATGCAGTCCGGCCACGCCGGTGATCAGCTTCAGGCAGGAGGCCGACGACATGGTCACCTTTTGTCCCTCGCCATAGACGGGCTTGTCGGCGGTGAGGTCATAGACATAGAAGCCGAAGAGTCCTTTGCAGCGGGGCGCGGCGGCGAACTTCTTCAGTCGTGACTGCAGTGCCGTGTCCACTGGGATGTTGTTTTCCTTCCCTTGTGTTGCCGTCTTGGCATTATCGTCTTTCTTGCCGCCGCAGGAAGCAAAAAGAATAAGGGTGAGAGCCAGGGAGAAGAGTCCTTTGTATATTCTTCTCTCTCGCTCAGTGCGTGTGATATAAGTGTGCATGATAATATCAGCCTCACCCCCGTGCCCCTCTCCAAAGGAGAGGGGAGTGATTACAGGGTTAAACGGGTGGTGTTGATGGCTATGATTTTGATTATTATTATATATGTATATCTTATTACTTGTAGCTCAGCATCATATTAATGATAGCTTTGCGAGCTATCCCCTTACTGTTTATCCAGCATTTCACTCCCCTCTCCTTTGGAGAGGGGTAAGGGGGTGAGGCTCTTTTCTTTCACCGGTTCCATGTGTATACTGATAAACGTGCCTTGTCCGAAGCGCTCGCGCAGGCGCTTCTCCGCGCTGGAGACAATCTGGTGAGCTTCTACGAGCGTCAGGCTGCCGGGCATACGCACGTGCATATCTATGGCGATATGGCTGCCGATGCGGCGCGTACGCAGATGATGGATGTCGCTGAGCCTTGGGTCTTCGGTGACCGAGTGCTCGATGTCTTTCTCCATGGCCTCGGGCAGACTTTTTTCCAGGAGTTCGCCTAAGGCATTGGCCATGAGTTTCCATGCGGTGATGACGATGAGCACGCTGACGATCACGGCGGCGATAGGGTCGAGGACAGCCCACGACGGTCCCAGCGCGATGGCGCCGCCGATGCCGATGGCGGTGCCCACTGACGACAGGGCGTCGCTGCGGTGGTGCCAGGCATTGGCCACTACCGTCTCGCTTTGTATGGCACGCCCAGTGCGCACGGTGAACTGGAAGCACCACTCTTTGAGCGCGATGCTGAGGAGGGCTGCGGCGAGCGCGATCCATCCCGGCTGTCCTAACTGCCCGCCTTGCAGGGCTGCCCAAATCTTCACCACGCCACCATAGCAGATGCCGAGGCCAACGACGAAGAGCGCCATGCCGATGATGGCTGTGGCGAGCGTCTCGTATTTGCCGTGGCCGTAGTCATGGTCTTCGTCTTGTGGCCGTGAGCTGAGTTTCATGAAGATGATCACCACCGCGTCGGTGAGCAGGTCGCTGAGCGAGTGTATGCCGTCGGCAATCATGGCGGCAGACTGTCCGACGACGCCGGCGATGAGCTTGAAGATGACCAGTATGATGTTGATGGCCGCACCGTAGAGTGTCACGCGCGTGGCCCGTTTCTCTCTTTCTGTTTTCATGGTACTAACGATCAAAGAATGAACAATCATTTTATCAGCGACAAAAATAAGCATTTCGTCTGAGACCGCCAAGGGTATGATATCTTTTTAATGTTATTTGAACTGTTTGACGAGTTGTTCGGGTGTGCAGTCTTTGAGAGTGACGATATTGTCTTTGTCGAGGAGATAGATGGTCGGTGTGGCTTTGATGGCGTATTGCATGGTGAGTTTGTCATTGACCTTGACGCGCAGGATCCTGACGTCGGCGGGCAGGGGGTGGGCCTGCATCCACGTCCACACCGTGTGGCAGTTTTCGCAGTCGGGGTCATAGAAGAAGAGGCAAAGCCTTTGGTTGCTGTATTCGCGAATGCTGTGTCGGCTGCCGTCGTCAGCAGTGAAGGCAAAGTCGCTCGCCGTGTCTCCGGGGAGGTTAGCCGCGGCCTGTCGTGCCCGGAAGCGATAGCGGCTGCGCTCGGTGGAGTCGGTATGACAGTCGTTGACGATGGCGTTGAGCAGCAGGCTGTAGGTGCGGTCGTTGCGCAGTGGCGAAGCGTTGTCGTCGAGGTACTGGTCGATGAGGCTGTCAAAGCGCCGTCGTGCCGGTGCATAGCTCCACGCCTTGGCGATGAAGATCTTTGCGCTCTGTGGTCCCACGTTCTTGCCGAAGCGTCCCAGTAGATCGATGTAGTCGACGAAGCCCTGCTCGCCGTAGTCCTGCGAGTCGAGGAGTGTGGTGTCGGCAAAGTCGACGTTGTCCCAGTAGTGCAGCAGCAGATAGTCGGCCTTGGCCTGTGGCTGCCGCAGTGTGTCGGGGACAGCAGGGTAGGGGAAGGCAGTGTTTTGCGCCGTCACGGCGACAGCGCAGAGCCACAGCACGGCGGTCATGGCGACAGCCATGCTCTGTAGTTTTTTCATCATCGCGTCTTTCATGGTTACAAATTCATGACATATCTTTTTCTTTTTATCCTAAAATCCGCAACTATCATCCAATACACGATTAAGGGTAGATTTATGAGTCGTTAGTAGCAGCTTTCAGTAAAAAGCAACAGCACAACATCAATATGTAGCCACCATCCCCTTACCCCA
>Ga0256404_1008194_pt1 | contig 15904 bp, 14 predicted proteins | sample RumenRJG_01DNA_FD_185990 | JGI IMG/M metagenome (GOLD analysis project Ga0256404, IMG submission 185990) | Bovine rumen microbial communities from Lethbridge, Alberta, Canada - RJG_01 | ecosystem: Host-associated > Mammals > Digestive system > Stomach > Rumen | place: Canada: Alberta | collected...
TGCTTCTTGGCGGAGACGGTTTAAGATACGCTAAGACAGGGAAAAACATAAACGAAGATGTAGAATAACAGAATAAAGAAATCAGTAGCCCGCTGGGTAACTGTCGAGAATGATCGATAGTCACCTAGCGGGCTATTTTTTTGCTTTCAGGGGCCCAAACGGCCTCAATAAATGACGACAGAAGTTATTGCCGTGCGTGCACCAGGTCCTGACGAGCTAACTGTTACTTCTAATGTGCAATTTACATTTTGAAATACTAAATATGGTATTTATAGCGCTGATAAACACAATATATAGTAATTAAGTTACTAAAAACCACCCCCAATTGCGCCGTAAATGCCTTTTTCGAACGTGAAAAAGAGGAAAGAAAACTATTACTTCTAATGTGCAAAAATGTGGCGGCGATGATGGGTGGGAAAAAGATGGAGAAAACTGTTGGCTAATAGAAAGCCACATGAAAACGATTGACATAGGAGGCCAAGAGTGGCTGAGAAAAAGTTGAACATCGCTATGCTCGGTCACAAACATGTGCTCAGCCGAGAGGGCGGAATTGAGATTGTTGTAAATGAGCTGGCCACTAGAATGGCGGCCAGAGGGCACCAGGTCACTTGCTATGACCGTAACACGCACCATGTTGCCGGTGATACCCCTCTTGATTCTAGAAGAAATGTCTCGGGCGTAAAGATCGTCCCTGTATGGACGATAGAGAAAAAAGGTCTTGCCGCAATGACCAGCAGCCTATCTGCTGCTTGGAAGGCAGCATGGGGAAAATATGATGTAGTTCATATCCACGCGGAGGGGCCTGCCGCAATGAGCTGGCTGCCGAGGATTCGGGGTAAGAGAGTCGTTGTGACGGTACATGGCCTTGACTGGGCCAGAGCCAAATGGGGAGGCTTCGCTACCAAATACATCAAGTGGGGCGAGAAGCAGGCAGTAAAACACGCCGACGAGATTATTGTGCTGAGCCGAGGAGTTCAGGAGTACTTTCAAAAGACATATGGTCGAAATACTGTGTTCATCCCTAACGGTGTGAATAGGCCGGAGCCAAAGCACGCTGACGAAATTAAAAAGCTCTGGGGTTTGGAGAAAGACAGTTACGTACTGTTCCTAGGACGCATCGTTCCGGAGAAAGGACTTCGGTACCTGATAGAAGCATGGAAAGGGATAAAGACTGATAAGAAGCTTGTGATTGCTGGCGGAAGCTCTGATACGGAAGCGTTCATGAACGAGCTGAAACAGATGAGCCCGGATGGTGTGATCTTCACAGGATTCCAGCAGGGAAGGATACTTGAGGAGCTTTACTCTAACAGCTATATCTACTGCCTTCCCTCAGATCTTGAGGGTATGCCGCTGAGCCTGTTAGAGGCTATGAGTTATGGCAATTGTTGCTTGGTGAGCGATATAGCGGAGTGTGCAGAGGTTGTTGAGGATAAGGCAGCTGTATTCGAACATGGGAAGACGGATGAACTGAGGAAAACGCTGCAGGAGTTGTTGAACCAGCCGGAGATAGTGGAGAGATACAAAGATGGGTCAGCTGACTTCATCTGTCAGAAATACAACTGGGAGGACGTTGTTGACAGGACGATTGAGGTTTATAGAGGATGATTACATATGCATTGATGGGTGTACTGGTGCTTGCTATGGCTGCGACTACACTTTGGGGAGTCAAATATAACCCTGACAAGAACAGTTTTATGTCCGTTGAGGATACTACATTTCTTCGTGGATTTTGGTGCATTATAGTTGTACTTGTTCATGTTCCGGCAACATATCAGAATCGTATCCAAGATATGATCGGATCCTTTGCATATATCGGAGTAACATTTTTCTTTATGACAAGTGCTTATGGATTGAAGTGGAGCCTTGAACATAAAGAAGGGTATATGGATCACTTCTGGCAGAGAAGATTACCACCTATACTGATACCGGCTTTGATGGCGAACGCTATAGGTGTTTTGATTAGAGGTGTTAATGGAGAAACGGTAAACTTGTTATCCTTCGTCAACATCAACAATTGGGTCAAAGTGTTGTTGCTCTACTATGTAGTGTTCTGGCTTATCTATGGGATCCTCCCTAAAATTTTGAGAGGGGTGTACTGGCAAGACATTGTTATGTGTCTCATCGTTGTGGCCTGCAGCCTGATTGATAGATTAACAGATATCAAGATCACGTCAATATGGATTGTAGAGCCACTTGGATTTGCTTATGGTATTGTTGCTGCGAAGTATGGAAATCAGATAAAAAATTGGTTGAACGAGAAATGGCTGGCTAAGTGTATTTGCCTTATGATTGCATCTGGAATTCTTGGCATCGCATATTTGAAATTTAAACCCGTGGTGTTTTGGGGAGATTATGTACTGAAGATTGTGCTTGGAATAGCAATCACTTTGTTTATCTTCACATTGATTGGGAAGTTTAAGGTTGGAAACAAAATAAACGGGTTTCTTGGAAGTATCAGCTACGAAGTGTATCTGCTACATGGAAGCGCCTTCAGCATTGCTATGATGTTGGGAATATCTGATTCCGGTGCTTTCGTATGTTCAGCAATCATAATTACGATTTTGGTGTCTGCTTGTCTTAAGAAACTCTGCACACAATTATTGAGAAAGCGACAGGTTTCCTTGAAATGAAAATCTTAATGGTAAACAAATTTCTGTATCCAAATGGTGGATCAGAAACATACATTTTTAAGCTTGGTGATTATCTGACGTCTCAGGGGCATGAGGTGCAATACTTTGGTATGGAGCATGATGGTCGCTGTGTCGGAAATCATGCTGAAGCATATACATCCGATATGGATTTTCACGATGGTTCAATGCTATCAAAGCTGACTTATCCTATCAAGACTATCTATAGCTCTGAGGCGAGGAAGAAAATTAGACTGGTGCTGAATGACTTCCAGCCGGATGTGGTTCATCTCAATAATTTTACATATCAGATAACTCCATCCGTGATTCTGGAGATTGAAAACTGGAGGAAAAAGACTAATCATACCTGTCGTATCGTTTTTACGGCCCATGATTACAACCTTGTATGTCCTAACCACATGCTTAATAACCCAAACACAAGACAGAATTGTGAGAAGTGCTTAGGCGGCCATTTTATAAACTGCACCAAGGGAAAATGCATCCATGGGTCTACCGTGAAGAGTATGATTGGCACAGCGGAAGGCTACTTCTGGAAATGGAACGGGGCATATAAATACATCGATGTTGTCATCTGCTGCTCAGAGTTTATGAAGACGAAAATGGACACAAATCCTCTGTTTTCAGGAAAGACTATTGCGCTACATAACTTCATTGATAAGGTCGAGTGGAAAGAGACTGTAAAGAAAGATTACGTCCTTTACTTTGGACGGTTTTCAGAAGAGAAAGGAATTGACACATTGATTGATGTGTGTAAGAGCTTACCTGATATCCAGTTCGTCTTCGCGGGAACAGGACCACTTGAAGACAAAATAAAGGGTATTCCTAACATCAACAATGTTGGGTTCAAGACAGGGGTGGAGCTTGAATTGCTAATCAAAGAAGCACGCTTTTCAATCTATCCATCTGAATGGTATGAAAACTGTCCATTTTCTGTGATGGAAAGCCAGATGTATGGTACCCCGGTTCTTGGGGCAAATATTGGTGGCATTCCTGAACTCATACAAGTTGGGAAGACTGGGGAACTGTTTAAGTCTAGCAATAAGGGGGATTTAAAACAGAAGATAAGCAACTTGTGGAATAACCCAAAGAAGGTAGAACAGTACGGTAGAAACTGTAAAGATATTAGCTTTGATGATATTGATGCCTACTACTGTAAGATCATGAAGATATACGAAGGGAAGAACTAAAATGGCTTCTAATGAAAAGAAATTAAACGGTACTGTTATCGTTACATATCGGTGTAATGCACGATGCTCTATGTGCAACCGCTATAAAGCGCCATCTAAGCCAGAGGAAGAATTGTCAATTGAAACGATAAAGAAACTGCCAAAGATGTACTTTACAAATATCACAGGCGGTGAACCGTTTATTCGTACCGATCTTCCGGACATCGTCCGAGAGCTGTATAAGAAGTCTGATCGTATCGTTATCTCTACGAATGGCTTTTTTACTGATCGTATTGTAGCTCTTGCGAAGGAGTTCCCGCAGATTGGTATTCGCATCTCTATAGAAGGTCTGGAGAAGACCAATAATGAGATCCGTGGCCTTGAGAACGGATATCAGCGTGGGTATCAGACGTTGAGGAAGCTCCGGGAGATGGGCATGAAGGATGTCGGTTTTGGCATGACTGTCCAAGACAAGAATGCACCTGATCTTGTACCACTTTACGATATCTCTGATGAGATGGGCATGGAGTTTGCCACAGCATCACTTCATAATTCTTTCTACTTCGTTGAAGCTAAGAACATTATCCATGACAGACCAATGGTAGCGCAGAACTTTGAAGCACTCATTAATAAACTGCTGAAGAGCAAGAGCCCAAAGAAATGGTTCCGTGCTTACTTTAACCACGGTTTGATCAACTATATCTATGGACAGCCTCGCCTGCTTCCTTGCGATATGTCCTTCGACACCTTCTTTATTGACCCTTACGGAGACGTTATGCCCTGTAACGGAACGAAGGATAAGGAAGTAATGGGTAACTTGAACACGCAGACTTGGGATGAGCTCTGGAGTAGCCCAGAGGCTGAGAAAGTTAGAGCCAAGGTACGCCACTGCGATCGCCAGTGTTGGATGATTGGTAGTGTGAGCCCGGCTATGCACAAGTACATTTGGAAACCAGGCTTGTGGGTCTTTACTCACAAGGTTAAGAGCCTGTTCAGCAAAAAGCCATATTCCATGTATGAAAACAAGATTTGCCGCCAGTACCGGGATGGAAAAGTGACGAAAGAGCAGCTGGACGCATGTTCCACTTGTGATTTGAATGCTGTGATCAACAACGGCTTGAGTGAGGCATCAAAGGCGCAGCTGATTGGTCGTACTGGTGAAGAGATTGTTGATGCAGATATTGCGCAACAGATGAAGAATTAACTCGAGGATATATCTATGATAGGGATCTGCATTAAATATTTTCATGAGAATTACGGGGGAATGCTCCAAGCATTTGCAACGATTAAGATGCTTGAAGAACGTGGTATTGAGTATGAATTGATTCAATACGAAAAAGAAAAAACGATCGCTAGGCTTTTAGCTTCATTACCACGATTATTAAATGGCGTTTTGCTCAATGATAAATATGAAGCTTTCTTAAAAAAAATGGGCACAAAAATGCATCCTGCCTTTGCGAATGAAAATCTAAAACGTATGAATGCATTTGATTCATTTCGCTCAACTTATTTCACCCGTTTATCTCCGGTTTTTAGGGGATTTTCGAAGTTGTGTGATGGCACAAAAAGATACAATGCTGTTGTTACAGGTAGCGATCAATTATGGTCCCCTGCAGGACTTCCGACGAACTATTATAATTTAATGTTTGTTCCGGACTCAATAAAAAAAATCTCTTATGCATCGAGCTTTGGTGTTAAAAATATTCCTTGGTATCAAAAAAAGAGAACTGCTGCTTTTTTGGAACGAATTGACCATATCAGTATGAGAGAGAACCGAGGGGCCGAAATTGTATATGAATTGACCGGAAAAGAAGTTCCAGTTGTATTGGATCCTGTGTTTAACTTTGATTGCCAAGGGTGGAATAACCTGATCCCATTCCATAAGGAAATCAATGAACCATACATATTTGCATATTTTTTAGGAAATAACCCAGCCCATAGAGATGTAGTTAATAAGGCGGCGAAGAAATTAGGAATAAAGATAGTTGCTCTCAGACATCTGGATCAATATGTTTCTGCAGATGAAAAATTCGGAGATTATGCACCCTATGACGTTGGACCAGACAGATTTTTAAACCTTTTGCGTGGAGCAGAATACGTTTGCACAGATTCTTTTCATGGCTCTTGTTTTTCGATCATAAATGAAAAGAAATTTATAGTTTTTAATCGTTATTCAGATCAATCTAAACATTCAAAGAACACGCGCATTGATTCATTATGTACGAATCTTGGATTGAATCAGAGAAGATATAGCAACAATAGAGCCTTAGAAGAACAATTAACGGACAGTATCTCATATCATGAAGTATATCAGAAACTTGAAAGTATCAAGAAGATATCAGATGAGTACCTAGAAGAAGCGCTCGGTGGATTGAAATGATTCATATTGATGAAAAATCAAATTGCTGCGGTTGCACAGCATGTTATAATGCTTGTCCGGCAAAGGCGATCCAAATGAAGCCAGACAAAGAAGGCTTTTTATATCCTGTTGTGGATGAAAAAAAGTGTGTGGATTGTAATATTTGTGAATCTACTTGCCCAATACAAAACAGACCTCGAGCGGATGAGAATACTAGAAGCTTTATCTTAAGAAATCGGGATCTTGAAGTTGTCAAGCAGAGCACTTCTGGAGGCGTATTCACGTTAATAGCCCAATACTTATTAAATAATGGGTTTATTGTATATGGCGCAGGGTATGATTCAGACATGCAGGTTGTATGTAAAGTTGCTTCACATCCAGAAGAACTTGCCGAGATGAGAGGTTCCAAGTTTGTTCAAAGTCACCTTGGTTTTACGTTCAGTGAAATAAAAAAGAAACTAAAAAATGGGGAAAGAGTACTCTTTTCTGGTACCCCTTGTCAAGTTACGGGCTTGATTGCTTTCTTAGGAAATAAGCCAGATAACTTGATTTGTTTGGACTTTGTATGTCGAGGAGTTCCATCACCAGGTCTTTGGAAAAACTACGTTTCCATGATGGAGAGAAAATATGGCTCTCAGATGATTGAAGCATCTTTCAAAAATAAAACCTATGGATATCATTCTACGACAATGAAAGTCTCATTTTCAAATGGTAAGACTTGGACTGGTTCAGGGAGAGTAGATCCAATGATGAAGGCGTTTGTTTGTGAAATGGCATCAAGACCTTCATGTCATTCTTGTCAGTTCAAAGGCATTATGAGAGTCAGCGATATAACAATGTTTGACTGCTATAAGTTCTCGGAAATCACAGGAGAGGCAGACGATGATAAAGGTTATTCATCTGTACTGGTTCATAGTGATAAAGGCATGAAGATATTAGATGCAATAAAGGGAGACGCGGTGCTATTTCATGCTCCTTTGGATCAACTTGTTGAAAAAAATGGAATTATGATAAACCATAGTTCCAAGCCAAATCCAAGACGAGATACCTTTTATGAGCTATGTTATTATATGCCCATTGACCAAGCGATGAACAGAGTAAATCCAATCACACAAAAAGACAAAATTATAGAAGCGTCAAAGAGTATTCTCTATAGAACTGGATTAATCAAGACTATTAGAAAATTCAAGAAGGAAGAGATACAAGTTAATGATTAGGAGTGCCCCGCAAAAAAAAGATTTCTTTTATGTGATAGATTCAGGATCTGAATCTAATCAACATATGTTTCGTGATGTTCAAACAATGGAAGACGGGGTTCAGCTCTCATACATTTTTTCCATAAAGAATCCATTGTTGAGATTATTGAATAAGGTTCACTTAAGCACGAAAATTAATAAAATCGTTGATCTCCCATTTAAAGGAATTTGGGATCAATTCTACATCATGGATGACAAAAAGAAAGATACCAATGTCTTGAAGTGGGTTATAGTAACTAATTGGTCCATACGTCGATTTGGATTGTCATATCTAAAAAAGATTGAGAAGCGATCAGATTATAAAGTGGTGTTGCTTTTTTTAGACCCATTGAGTGCTGTCCCTGAATTCTATTTGAAATATATAAGAGAAATACGTTTTGATATTATCTATTCATTTGACCGAGATGATTGTAAGCTATACAACTGGATCTATACCACAAATTTGTATTCAAAAAAAGATTTACCCCAAAATGAGCATCCAGAAAATGATATATATTATATTGGGCTGGACAAAGGGAGAGCACAGTTTGTAGAGGATATATACAGTAAGCTAACGAATAATGGAGTCAGGTGTGATTTCGTTATTATTTCAGAAGATGGAAAAGTGTTTAATAATGGAAATGGGCTGAGATATTTAAATCATAGAGTTAGCTATAATGATGTATTACTTGGAGTAAACAACTCGAGAACAATAATGGAAATCGTTCAAAATGGTCAAAGTGGCATGACGATGCGTCCATATGAGGCCATTTTCTACAATAAAAGACTACTAACAAATAATAGAAGTATTGTAGACATGGACTTTTATAGACCTGAATATATGAAGGTTTTTTCTTCTGTTGATGATATCGATATTAGCTTTATTATAAACCAAGAGAAGGCGGAGTATAATTATCAGAATCAGTATTCTCCGGTTAACTGGGTACGAACTATTCCGCTCGACTACGCTTCAAGAAAGAACTTTAATGGTGTGACAATATGAGGGAGAAGAAATTACTGTGGATTTCAATGTATGCTCCATTGAGCTTTGCAGCATCAGGCGGAAGTCAGACTTATAATTATTATTTCAAAAGATTTATACACGATCCGAATTTTGACATCAGGCTCATATCCTGTGCAAGATTTAATGATAAAGAAAGAGCAGAAGAGGAACTATCAAACATTCCACATAAGCTCATTTTCTGGGGGGATCCTTCTAAGGGATTATTACAAAGAATAGTAAATTTAGAATCGAGATACAGTCCTTGGAATAAAAACGCGAACCTTATCTCCAATACTGATGCAGCATGTATTCTTAAAACGATACGACAATATAAGGATCAAGGTTATTACCCAGACATCATTATTCTTGAATGGACATCGATCATTCTATTAGCAGAAAGAATAAAAGCGATATACCCTAGAGCAAGGATTATTGCATCCGAGCATGATGTAACTTTTGTAGGATACGAGAGAAAGAAGGATTATTATTCTGGAGCACTAAAGCTTATCTGGACTTATAAAACGAGATGGGAAAAAAAGAAAGAAATTGAAGCTCTGAACTATTGCGACATTATACTTCCACATAATCCTGACAATGTTGATTTACTTGCAAAAGAAGGGTTTAATCCTACTCGGTTAAGGTGGCTGTGCCCGTTTTTTCACAATATGGTCGAATGTAACCGATCATCAAAAGGGAAAGATATTCTCTTCTTTGGAGCGATGTCTCGTCCAGAGAACTCCTTAAGCGCTATATGGTTTATTGAAAATGTTATGCCGTTGATCTCCGATCTTGATATAAGATTCGTTATACTTGGCAGCAATCCAACAACAGAATTAAAGAATTTTCAGAGTGAGAGAATTATCATAACAGGATTTGTTGAGTCTATCGTTCCCTATTTTGAATCGGCAGTATGCTTAGTTGCACCTCTGGTTTTAGGCGCAGGAATAAAAGTTAAAATACTTGAAGGGCTATCTTCCGGTTGTCCAGTGATCACTAACCAAATTGGAATAGAGGGCATACATGCAAAGGATGGGATTGAATATGTCTTTGCGTCAGAGCCTATAGAGTATGAAAAAGCAATTAGAGAAGCTGTTTCAGGGGGGTTAGAAAGAATTGGTCTTTCTGGAAGACAATTCATACAAAAAGAGTATGATTTAGATAAATCATTTAATGAATACAAAATCATGCTACAAGAATTAGAAGGTATCAATTGATATTCTAAGATCACGGTTCGAAAAGAAAGCAGGAGCAGAATAATGATTATCACAAAGACGCCTTTTAGAATGTCTTTCTTTGGCGGTGGAACAGATATGGAAAGCTTCTTCAGGGAATATGGTGGAGCAGTACTTAGCACGACATTTGATAAATATTGCTACGTCAATGTGAGACATTTACCTAGGTTCTTTGATTATAGCACGGAACTTTCATACAGCAAAACAGAACGCGTGACAGACGTGGATCAGATTCAGCACCCGGCAGTTAGAAATGCGATGAAAATGCTGGATATGTATGAGATAAGGCTCACATATGAAGCAGATCTTCCGGCTCGTTCCGGTCTTGGTACATCTTCCTCTTTTGCCGTCGGCATGCTGAACGCTTTCTACTGTCTGAAAGGCAAATACGCTGACAAGAAAAAGCTGGCTGATGAAGCTATCTATCTGGAACGTGTCCTTTGTGAAGAAGCCGGCGGATGGCAGGATCAGATTGCTGCGTCCTTCGGCGGCATGAATCGTATCGAGTTCAATAAAGACGGTACATATGATGTTCGTCCGATCATCATTCATCCGGATCGGAAGAAGCAACTGAACGATAACCTACTCATGTTCTTCACTGGGTTTACCCGCTTCAGCTCAGAAATGCAGAAAGCAAATCAGGCTGGATACGACGAGAAGATCAAACAGCTTCAACAAATGTACGCCCTTGTGGATGACGCCGAGAAGGTGCTCGAAGATAAGCATAGCGATCTGGATGATTTCGGCAGATTACTCGATACCACGTGGCGGTTGAAGAGACAGACCGGCGGAGCGATAACCACAAACAGCATAGATGCCCTCTACGAAAAAGGGATCGCAGCCGGCGCTCTTGGCGGAAAGCTCCTTGGTGCAGGAGGCGGCGGGTTCCTTGTGTTCTATGTGCAACCAGAGAAGAAGGCTGCGGTCATGGAAACGATGAAGGATCTGCTGTATGTTCCGTTCCGTTTCGAGGACGGAGGTACAAGAGTAATCCATTACAGTCCAGAGATGTTTGAGCCGAGGGAAGAAGATTGAAGACAGTAATAATGGCAGGCGGTAGAGGGACAAGGATTTCTGAGATGTTCCCGGACATCCCAAAACCGCTGATACCAATAAAGAATGCAGATGGAATAGAGAGGCCTGTGCTGGAGTGGGAGATTGAGAGTCTTGCAGCACAGGGCTTTAAGGAAATCATCCTTACCGTGTCTCACATGGCAAATAAGATTATTGATTACTTTGGGAACGGGGAGAAGCTCAGTGTGGGTATCGAGTATTTCGTGGAGGAAACTCCTCTCGGTAACGCCGGCGCTCTGTTCAAGCTGAGAGATCAATTGACAGAACCCTTCTTGCTCCTGAATGCCGATGCTGTGTTCGACATCGACTTTAACCGGTTTGTGGAGTATCACCGAGCACATGGGGGTCTTGTGACGCTCTTCACGCATCCGAATTCTCATCCCTACGACAGTGGGGTGTTGATTGCAGATGAAAGTGGAGCTGTGCAGCGGTGGCTGACAAAGGAAGACGTGCGGCCACAGTGGTATGCAAATCGTGTCAATGCCGGGTTGCATGTGATTGATCCGGCTGCGCTGGACATGTCTGGAATTGATGCAGAGAGGGTTGGTACAGAGGTTGATGGAAAACGAGTCAAGGTTGACCTGGACCGTCAGATTCTGAAACCGCTCTGCGGTACAGGCAGGATGTTCTGCTACGACAGCCCGGAGTATGTCAAGGACATGGGTACGCCGGAGAGATATGAGGCAGTCTACCATGACTTTGCTAACGGTGTGGTTGCTGCGAAGAACCTGAGTCATCCACAGAAAGCCATCTTCCTGGATCGCGACGGCACGATCAACAAGTATGTCGGGTTCCTGCGGATCATTGATGATTTCGAGCTGATACCTGGAGTAGCAGAAGCAATTAAGACGATAAACAACAGTGGTTATCTCGCCATCGTGATTACCAACCAGCCGGTGATTGCCCGCGGTGAGGTAACGGTTTCAGAGCTTCAGGAAATCCACAACAAGATGGAGACGCTGCTTGGAGCTGGAGGTGCATACCTCGATGCCATTTACTACTGTCCACATCATCCGCATAAAGGGTATGAGGGAGAGATTCCAGAGCTGAAGTTCGATTGTGATTGCCGGAAACCGAAACCTGGAATGCTGTTAAGAGCGGCTCAAGATTTCAACATTGATTTGTCGGCATCCTGGATGATCGGCGATGGAGAAAACGACATCAAGGCTGGTAAGGCTGCGGGATGCAGAACCGCACTGATTGGCGAAGATGAGTACGGTCAGGATACGACCGGAGAGTCACTTCTGTCCATCATCGAACAGATAACGCAAGAGCCGTAAGGGCTGACGTCGAGCAGCCGAAAATGGAAGGAATACAGCTATGAGGACACTTGAACCAAGATTGGAAAAGCATATCGATCTACTGATTGAGCGGTATCCAGTGCTTGCTGAGTGCAGAAAGTCCATTACTGATGCTTATCTCATTATGGAAGAGACTTACGAACATGACGGGAAGATGCTCATTGCCGGTAACGGCGGATCAGCTGCTGATAGTGAACATATCGCTGGTGAGTTGATGAAACGGTTTAAGACGCCTCGTCCTGTGACACCTGAATTTGCTGAAAAGCTAATGGCAATTGATCCTGTCCGTGGAGAGCAGCTTGCTAAGAATCTGGAACGTAGTTTGATGGCCATTCCGCTTGTTGCGCATGAAGCGTTAACCACAGCTTATATCAATGATGTCGATGGTTACGGTGTGTTTGCTCAACAACTCCTCGGCTTTGGACGTCCGGGTGATGTGTTTTTGGGGATTTCAACATCAGGTAACAGCAAGAATGTCATTCCTGCCACTGTAGTCGCAAGAGCTCTTGGGATCAAAGTGATCGGTTTGACCGGTGCTAAAGGCGGTGAGCTTGCATCCGTGGCAGACGTTGCTGTGAAAGTTCCAGAGACGGAAACATATATGATACAGGAACTGCATCTGCCAGTCTATCACTGCTGGTGTCTGATGCTGGAAGATAAGTTTTTCGGTGATGAGAGATATTGAGTTTTGAGCGGGGAAATTGAGAATGAGCTCAGTACAAGTCCTATTATTGAATGCGTTGTTATACACAATAACATTGCTATTCTTCTATATAAAATATAAATTCAGTATGGGAGTTATGGTGTGGCTTCTATACACAGTATCAGCATGGTCAAGTTTCTTGTTCATTCAACAACCAGGGTATTTAGGAACGGTACATGCAACTGAGCAGACAGTTTTTCCATGCCTATATCTATACACAGTCTTTATGATTTCCATGAAGCCGTTATTTAAGATCAACAAGATTGAAAAGATAGATGAGCTGAATATTTTTAACAGTAAACTCTTTAAGTGGATTATGATCATATGCACAGCAGTGCAATTGATTTTCTTCATTGTGGATATTCCAACAATGCTGAATGTGCTTAAATCTGGTTCATATATGCTTTCCACACTCCGAACATCAGTATATGGAGATGAAGGTGTATCGATATTAACACAGAATCCATGGCTCAATCGAATCTACTTGCTTTTTAGCGGGATGCGTATTTTGGCAACAGGAATGAGTGTGGTTGCATTTCTTTCATTTAAAGACAATCGCAAATTGGTGAACTTGTTTGCTATTTCAGCGCTATTGAATAATATTAGATTGATCATTGTTCAAGTCGGCCGCGGAGAAATGGTATTGGTATTCCTATTATACGCATGTATTATTTATTTAATGAGGGATTGGCTGGATCAGAGAAAAAGGAGAGCCTTAATTGTATATGGTTTACCACTAGTGATTGTTGGAATAATCTTTTTCTGGGCGATATCTGTTTCGAGGTTTGGAGATAGAGCTAGCTTCTTTATATACAAGTATCTCGGCGAACCAATAAATAATTTTAATGGGATTCTTTTTAAAAACATTAAAGGTACAACAAACGGAAGGGCATATTTTTCATTGTTTTACAGATATTTATCTGGTGAATCAGGGGCTTTTACAGCAAATGATAAATGGGGCATTATCTATTCATTAACAGGTATAAGAGGAGATATTTTTTATACATGGGTAGGAGGGGTTATTATTGAATTTGGGAAAGTAGCACCCTTTATTGTAGCAATTATTCTCAACAGAATGTTAAATAGAGTGGGTAATATATCTAGCTATTATGCTGGAGATATAATAGTGATTATATTTTTTATAAATTTTTATACGAGAGGGATATTCCTTTTTCCGACACAGAATTACGAAGGAATGTTAATGATCATATACTCAATCATGCTTTATCTTCTCTTTAGAATAAGAAGGACATCAGATGGACGGATTGTTTTTAAACTGCCGAAAAAGATAGAACACAGATCAACTTAAGATTATGAAAGGTATTATACAATGAAATCAGTTGGAATATTAACATGGTATTTTGGCGCAAACTATGGCGCGGTGGCTCAATCCGTCGCTTTGTTCAACACGCTAAATGATGGTGGGTATGATTGTAAAATGATAAACTATAGACCTGCCAATGTATTGAAAACGATTATCATTTCTAATATTCCAAGGAAAAGAGAACGGTTAAAGAAGTTTAAAGAAACGTGGCATGGGTTGAAAAAATGCTATAGACTTTCACAGCTACCTTTTTTGAAAGAGACTAAAAAAGTTAGTTGTGCCAAAGATATTAATGATTTGAATCTCGATTGTATTATTCTTGGTAGCGATGCAATTTTTAACATGAAGCATCCACTATGTACATCACTGTATTATGGGGTGGGTATTACCACAAAGAAAATTACGTATTCACCGAGTTGTGAGTACTTAGAGGAAGATACAAAACTACCAGATGATTATTGCTTGTCGCTGAAAGAAATGAGAGCAATTTCTGTAAGAGATGCAAAAACTAGAAGACTTGTGGAAAACAATATCGGCTATTCCCCTTGTATTACCTTAGATCCTACATTTTTATATGACTTTCACGATTTCAATTGTTATGTCGATCAGGATAATTATATATTGGTATATTCATTTTCAACTTGGGATGAATATCAGAAAGAGATTAAAGAATACGCTGAACAACACGAAGTGAATATTATTTCTGTTGGTAATTACCGAAAATGGGCGGATTACTCCTATCCAGAAGCATCTTTCGAATTGTGGATTAGCCTTTTTAGAAAAGCGAGTGTTGTAGTTACAGATTCTTTCCACGGAACTGTATTTGCATTGAAAAATAGCAAACAAATCATCCTTTGCGGACGATCTGATAAACAATCTAAAATTATATCGTTATTGAATCAAGTTGAGGTCTCACTTCAAATATATAAAGGAGAAAAGATAGATCATTATCTTGAGAATAATAAAATCGATTACTCTTCTACAAGCCAAGCCATAATAGAAGAGGTTAAGAAATCATATCAGTATCTTATGGATTCTCTTGAGGGCTAAGTATATTTGAGTAGTAAGGGAGTTGCTATTTATGAGTCTTCTATCTGTAAAAAATACATTAAAACAGAAAAGTTCATTTCTAAGGTGGGTTTTATCCAAAAAGAAAAAGTGGGCTTGTAAAAATAATGTAATTCAGAGCATCAAATTGTATGAAAACAGATACCTACGTTATTCAACAAGTATTTCTGGTATCGACGATCCACTCTCGCTAAAAAGAATTATAGTCATTAATTCTCATATTCTTGAAAAGGGATTAAGTCATAGCGATTATCGAGCAGGATTTGGTAAACCAGCAATTGAAGAATTGCAAAACTGCCTTATGAGATATGTTAAAACAGATACTCCTGATATGTTTGCCGTCAATAATGCCGTTTCATTATTGAGAAATTATCATGATCTAAATCAGGAGCATGGTTTTGATGATTCTGAATATGTACATCTCGATGAAATAATAGAGTATGCCAATCAAGACTTGTCTCCCTATTATCTTGACCAGAAAAATGATGTGGCCGTATCCTCGTTTCCAAGAATAGCTGAGTCAAGACACTCTGTAAGGAGTTATGATGTAGATGGTTTGCCTATTGAGAGTTCTCTATTAGGAGAAGTTATTACGCTAGCAAATACTGCGCCAAGTGCATGCAATAGACAAGCGACGCATTTATTCGTAGCAAGAGAAAGGCATATGCTTCAGGAGATCGAGAATATTCATGGCGGTTGTAATGGATTTGGACGACATGTAAGTGCGTTTATTTTCGTAACTAGTGATTTATCTTTGTAGTGATCTAATGAGTCAAAAATACCATCATTTG
>Ga0256404_1008195_pt1 | contig 15902 bp, 9 predicted proteins | sample RumenRJG_01DNA_FD_185990 | JGI IMG/M metagenome (GOLD analysis project Ga0256404, IMG submission 185990) | Bovine rumen microbial communities from Lethbridge, Alberta, Canada - RJG_01 | ecosystem: Host-associated > Mammals > Digestive system > Stomach > Rumen | place: Canada: Alberta | collected...
GTGGCTGCCCTCAAATATGCCATCGCCTTTCATCTCCGAAGTGGCCACGTAGATGCGGTCGGCCTTCGAGTGCCACTTGTCGCGTCCGAACTCCATCTGTGAGTAGAGGGCGATGATGATGACGAAGGCCAGCGAAATGCTCAGGCCAATGACGTTGACGACGGTGTAGAGTTTGTTCCTTGACAGGAATTTCAGAAATGTCTTCATGTTTTTTAATACTATTGACTTCGTCGATAACGGGCTTCACCTCGGCATAAGTCATGCAAGCACGACTTCTGCTCTCGGTTTGCACCGTCATTCAGTCTTAATACTGTTGATGGGATTCTCGGTGGCAGCGCGCCAGCTTTGAATGAGTACGGTGAGCAGCGTGACGAGGGCTATGAGGAGCAGGGCCAGGGGGAACAACCACCAGTAGATGGGGGTGCGCTCGGCAAAGTTCTCGAGCCAGGTGTGACCGAAATACCAGGCGAGGGGAGCAGCGATGACAAAGGCCACGACGGTCAGCACGACATAGCGGCGGCTGATGAGCCGGAGGATTTCCTTCACCGATGCGCCATAGACTTTGCGGATGCCTATTTCCTTGCGGCGGTACTCGGTCTCGAACATGGTGAGGCAGAACACACCGATGAGGGTGATGAACAGACAGACGAGCGAGAAGCCGATGACCTGACGGATGAAGCGGTTCTCTTCCTGATAGAGTTCTTCCAGACTCTGGTCGATGTATTTGACGTCCACTTGACCGTCAGGGTCGAAGCGATTGACGACTTCCTGAATCTTCCGGCGCATCTCGCGCTTGTCGGTATTGGCGGCTATGCGAATGTTCAGCATGTTATACTGCTGGCCCCACTGGGCGTATTCCTCGTCAGGGATGAAGAAGGCGAGTGCCTCTTCATCGCTGCTCTGACGGGTGGAGAGAAAGCGCATGTTCTTGCAAACGCCCACTACGGGGTACTCGTTGTTGAGCACCTTCTGACCCATTTTTACCCAAGTCCATTGCTTGCGGGCTGCCTCGTTGATGATGTAACAGCCTTGGTCGTGCTCGTTGAAGTCGCGACCCTCGACAATGGGAATGCCCATGGTGCGCAGGTAGTTGTGATCAACGAAGAAACAGGCAAAATGAATCTCGTGGTCGTTGTCGCGACGCCCCCAGCCCATGTAACTGTCTTGTGTGGCGATGACGGAATTGGAGTAGCTGGCATCTTTCACGCCCGTGAGTTGGAGCAGCTCGGACCGCAGGGCATCGTGCTTCTCGCGCAGCGTTTTGTTCGTAGCGACATAGGCAATTTCGTCCTTGGCAAAACCGTAGTCGCTGGTGTGGATATAATGACTCTGCAGGTAGAGAATGCCGATATAGATGACCATCATCGACGAGATGAACAGTTGCAGACAGATGAGACTGGTGCGCAGCTGCCGGCCACGGGGTGTGAGTCCGAAGGAGCCTTTCAGGGCCAGGGCGGGCGCAAAGCTGGTCATGAAACGTGCGGGATAGAAACCTGCCAGGATGCCTACGAGGATGCTGAGGCCGACGAGCAGCAGTATCAGCCCGATGTGGTCGCCCAACAGGATGCTGCCTTGAAGCATCTCTCCGAAGGCGGGCCACATGGAGAGCAGCCACACGGCTGCTATGGCCAGGCCGCAGGCTAAGAGCGAAAGGATGATGGTCTCACCCATGAGTTTCAGTCGCAGCGAGGTGAGTCCTTCGCCCAGCACGCGGCGGGTGTTGATGCCTCTCACGCGCACGGGACTCTCGGCCAGCGCGAAGTTCAGGAAGTTGATGATGGCCACGAGGATGACCAGCAGCGAAGCCAGTTCGAGGATGAAGAGCATGTTGGGGTTGCCTTTGTCGAGGGTGGGGTCAACGCCTGAGAAGTAGGTCTCGCTGACGGGCTGGAGGCGATAGTCGTACTTGCCGTAAACATCTTCGAACATCTTTTCCACGGTATCCATGCCTCCCATCCGTTGAATGTCCTCTTCAGTCACTTGACCCAGCATGGTTTTATGCATCAGTTGCTTTACTTGTGCAGCAAGACCGTTCAGCACCTTTGTCGGGTCGGTATTCTCGCGCAACTTCACGTAGCAGGTGTAGTTGTAGTTATTGAAGGCATCCTTGTTCTCATCGCCCATGTCAACGTAGATATCATTACGGATGTTGCAGTTCTTGGGGAAGTCCTGATAGACGCCCCTGACATGACCTTCCATGCTGTCGAACTTGATGAGTTCGCCTGCCACGTCGAGCCGTCCGTAGAGTTTCATGGCCAATGAGGCGGGTATAAGAACGCCCTTCTGGTCTTCATCGGTGGCCGTCAGCTTGCCGCTGATGAGCTGGGGCTGGAACACGTCCATCATTCTGTGACTGATCACACCGTAGCCCATCGGCCATCTTTCGTCGCCCACTTGCAAAGCTACATTCCATCCACTATTGATCAGTCCCATGGCCTCTACTTGCGGCATTTGCTCCACCATCTCGGCTACGGGGCGCGAGTTGTTTGTCTGCCAAGTGGGGTCCTCTGAAGAGATGGCGATGAACGTCTCGAGCCGGTAGATGCGATCGGCGTCTTTCAGACTTTGATTGAAACTGCGACTGTAGTCCACCTGCGTGATGAGCAGATAGAAGGCTGTGAAGGCTACTGTCAGGCCTAAAAGATTGAGCACCGTTGCCGTCTTGAAGCGGCGTGCCATATACCATAAGTTCTTTAAGATATCCATTTCTTTGGGTTTTAACCTTATTTTATCACTAATTGTTCGTAGTCCTTAAAGGCTTCGTAGCCGGAGGTGATGACTTGTTCACCCTGTTCCAGGCCTTCGAGCACCTCGTAGTATTGCGGGTTCTGACGACCGATGCGGATGTTGCGGCGATAGGCTTTGCTGCCGTCTTTCGAGACGACGAAGATCCATTGGCCGCCGGTGGTCTGGAAGAAGGCGCCGCGGGGAATGAGTACGGCTTGTTCGCTCTGTCCTAACTCGAGGTTCAGGTAATGGGTCTGACCGCTGCGGATATTTTCAGGGCGTACGGCTTGAAAAACAAAATCGGTGCGGAAACGACCCTCACGCACTTCGGGATAGACCTTGCGGACGGTGAGCTGATACTGTTTGTCGCCTTTGGCGATGGTGGCCTTCAGTCCCTGGCGCACGCGGTCGATGTAGTGCTCGTCGATCTCTGCCTGAATCTTGAAATCAGAGAGGTCGTTGATCTGTCCGATTTTCTGTCCGGCGTTGACACTCTGTCCCAGTTCCACGTCGAGCAAGCCCAGTTCCCCGTCGATGGCGGCGCGCACTTCCAGCTTCTGTTTGCGCTCGCGCACGAGGAGCACGTTCTTGCGCATGGCGGCGAGGTTGTCCTCCATCTGATCCATCTGGATGGTGCGATACTGTGCGTCTTTCTTCAGCCGTTCTCCCACGAGCCGCTGCTTCTTCTGCGCGAGGCTGTAGTCCTCCTTGGCTTGCAGGAACACCTCTTTGCTGATCAGCTTCTCGTTGAAAAGCCGCTGGTTCTGCTCGAAGGTACGTTTCTTGCGGGTGACATCCATATCGAGTGAGGCTGCCTCGGTCTCATTGTTCAGCTTGTCCTGTTGCATGGCCACCTGCGTGTTGCGCAGCAGGTTCTGCTTCTCGGCCAGTTCAGCCTCGGCATTGAGGATTTGCAAGTCGAGGTTGGAATTACTGAGGCGGACGATGACATCCCCTTTCCTCACCATGGTGCCTTCCTCTGCCACTTTCTCGCGGACGATGCCGCCTTCTTCGGGCGATATCTGCACCACCTGGATGGGCACCACGGTTCCGTTCAGCCGCACGTAGTCCTTAAACTCAGCATGTGTCACCTGACTGATGATCAGTTGCTCACCGTCCACGCGCATCGTGGCATCATGGTTGCCGAAGATGATCCATGCGATCAATGCCAGCAGCGCGACGCCTCCTGCCACATAGGGCAGGTGCTTCTTCTGCAGTCCGTGTTTCTTTTCTATTGCTCGGTCCATTTTGGTTGAGGGTTTATGGTTTATGGTTTATGGTTATTGGTTATGGGTTATTGTTTATTGGTTATTGTTTATTGGTTATTGTTTATGGGTTAAAGGTTATTGTTTATGGGTTATTGGTTATTGTTTATGGGTTATTGGTTATTGGTTATGGGTTATGGGTTATTGTTGAGAGTTTAGAGTTGAGGGTTGAGAGTTTAGAGTTGAGAGTTTAGAGTTTTAGAGGAGGGGGATGCCCTGATAATAGTTGACGAGTTTCTGTTTCAACGCCCACATCAGGCGACATTGCAGCAGTTCGGCTTTCGATTTCAGCAGCGTGGCCGAGGTGGTCTGCACGTCGATGCCCGAGGCCAGTCCCTCTTCGTATTTGCGGGACGTCAGCTGAGAGGCCAGGGAATCGGCTTCCACCTTCTCTTCCATCTGAAGGGTCTGCTTCCGGTAGCCTTCGCAGTCGTACGCCGCTTGCAGCTGCAGTTTGGTCAGTTCCTCCCGCTTCTGTGCCAGTTGTTCCTCAGCGATGCGCAGGTTGTTGCGCTGGCGGCGGATGTTGGTGAGCGTCTGCATACGGTTGAAGAGCGGGATATTCACCGAGGCATACACATACTCGCCCTTGTTGTTTTTCAGCTGGTCGCGGAAGGGTGTTGCTTCAGCATGCAGCATCTTATTGAAAGAGGTGCTGATGCCGCCGTTGATGGAGAGGGAAGGCGACAGCGCCCCCTTGGCCACGTTGAGCTGATGGCGGGCCACATTCACGTTCAGTTCAGCAGCTTGTAAGGAAGGTAGCAGACTCTCCCTCTTATCCCTCCCTGTAGGGAGGGAAGTAGATACCTCCGTCGGCTCCATATAGTCAATGGGTTTAAGCGTGAAATCCTCTTCTTGCAAGTCATCACTCCCCTCCTTGGGGAGGGTCTCCATTCCCATCAATTGCCTAAGCGTGAGCATGGCCGTTTTCAGTTCATTTTCCTGACGGGTTATCTCGTATTCGTCGGCAGCCAGCTGGGCTTCCATCTGTGCCACGTCGGCCTCACTCTTCTGTCCCACCTCGCACATCACCTGGGTCTGTCGGAGCGTCATCTGACTCTGGTTGCGTTTCTCCCTGGTCATCTGCACCGTACCCTGAAAATAGAGCACATTGCAGTAAGCCTCATAGACCTTCAGGGCCAGTTCGTCGCGCTGTGCCTGAATCTGACTGTTGCCCATCAGAATGCTGGCTTTGGCGGCCCGCAAATGGTTCAGACGCTGGAAACCGTCGAAGACAGGGAGCGACGCCGACAGGGAGTAGCCATTGTAGAAGGTGCTCACATTGGTGTAGGTGTTCGTCTCGGGGTCGATGGCACGTCCGAAATTATACTGTGCGCCGATGTTGCCGCTGATGGCAGGCAGGAAGGCGCCTATGGCTTCCGTGTGCTCTGCCCGGCGGCTGTCCTGAGTAAGCTGACTGATACGGATGTCGTGGTTGTGTTCCACGGCATAGCGCATACAGTCAGCCACTGTCAGACTTGTCTGTTGTGCCATCACGGCCTGGCAGAACACTAACGAGAGAGTAATATGATAAATTCTTTTCATCTTTGTCTGAATTTCTACAGGCAAAAATACGCCGATTCCCGCAATTCTGCAAGGCTTATGATGCGTCAGAGGGGTGTATGTCTAAAATTTAGACAGCAAAGTGTCCAAAAATTAGACACTCTTACGGGGGCGTGACAAAATTCTTCACTTTTTTACCTTTATACTCTTTTACTTTTTTACTTTTTCCTTATCTTTGCAATCGATATGCAGAACTATGGAACTATACTCGTCATTGACGACAACGAGGCGATACTTACCGCGCTGAAGTATTGCCTTGCCGGTACTTTTGAACGTGTGATCACCAAGACTTCTCCCGACGGCGTCCTGGCGCTGCTGAATCAGGAGGAGGTTGACTTGGTGCTGCTTGACATGAACTTCAGTCTTGGCGTGAACAGCGGCAAGGACGGGCTGCTCTGGCTGCAGGCCATTCGGAAGCATCACCCCGAACTGCCCGTGGTGCTCATCACGGCCTATGGCGATGTCTCGTTAGCCGTGCGTGGACTGAAGAGCGGTGCTGCCGACTTCATCACGAAGCCATGGGACAACGACGAACTCATCCATAAGCTGAAGGACGTACTGGATGCCCAGGCGGAAGTGGCCACGCTCGATGAAGTGGAGGCGGAGCATATACGCCGCGCTATCGACCGCTGCCACGGCAATATGAAACTGGCTGCCGAGCAGCTGGGTATCACTCGTCAGACTCTCTATAATAAGGTGAAACAGTTTAAATGATTTCTTAACGAAGGACGTTTTGAGCCCCTTGATAAGGGGCGGCTCTAAAGCAGGGTTATTTTAACGAAGGACGAAAGACGAAAAACGAAAGACGTTTTGATTAACGGAACACAAAGACACAAAGTCTAAAGGTCATCGTCATCGTCATAGTCATAGTCCTTTAAACAGTCCGTAAGGACGCTTAAACAGTTGCGGAGCAACGTTTAACCCCTTATACGGTCATCGTCATCGTCATAGTCATAGTTAATAAAAACTCTGTGTCTCTGTGTACTAATAAATAAACGTGAAAAAGTGATGAAGGAAGGAATAGTGATAGTGATGGTGTTGGGAGGTGTCGCGATACTCGTGGCCTTCCTGCTATGGCGACGCCATCAGCGCCGTTTGCAGGACCGTGCCTATCTCATGCGTGAGGCCCTGCATAACCGTGATTTCACGTTCCGACTGCCTACTCGTGGACTTCCTTCGGGAGAAAGGGCCATGCAGCAGCTGTTGAACGACATGGGACTGGAAATCCGCTCGCTGATGGCACAAAACGAGGTGGAGTCATGGCAGCGGCTCACCCGCGTGCTAACCCACGAAATCATGAATGCCACGGCTCCCATCTCAAGTATTACCCAATCGTTTCTCAGCCGTCCCGACGTGAAGGGTACACCACTGGAAGACGGCATCCGGGCTATTCGGGACACCAGCAGCGGACTCACCTCCTTCGTGGAGAGTTATCGGAAGTTTATGCAGTTGCAGAAATCTGAACCACAAGACATTTCACTTCGGGATGTCGTGGGGAATGTACAGTCGCTCTATACCTCTTTAGTATGGCAGCTGGATAACAGTATTGACCGGACGGTCTGCGCCGATGCCAACCTCTTGCGGCAGGTGCTGACCAATCTTGTGAAGAATGCGAAGGAAGCCGGTGCGACAACGATAGACCTACGCTGGACGGCAGACGGTATGGCCGTCAGCAACGACGGTGCTCCCATTCCCGCCGAGGTTCGCAAGGAGATTTTTGTGCCCTTCTTCACAACAAAACAGAGCGGCTCAGGCATAGGCCTGGCACTTTCGCGCCAGATGATGGTGATGCAGGGTGGGGACCTCACCCTCAGCGAACCGCCCATAACAGGTTTTCCTGTCACTTTCCTGTTACAGCTGATGAGAGAACCCACAGAAAAATCCTGATTGCCGATGGTGACAATCAGGATTTTTTCTTATAGGGGCGGAATGTCTTTACTGGTAGAGCATCAGGGTGGCCCAGCCTAACTGGTCGAAGGCTCCGCTGTTGTCGCCGTAGCGGTTGAGGCCCTCGCCGGCACCTCCCTCAGGACGGAGTTTATCGGCAGCCTGTTGCAGATACTTGTGGCCGTTGACATTCTTATAGTGGGCATAATAGATTTCCCAACCCGGGCGCAAGTTGCCGCGGCCGCTGTCGTTGGCACAAACTGTATGAGTGGCTCCATGATTCTTGTCCTTACAGGTGCAACCAATGCAATAGACGAAGGTGTCGAACGGCATGTTGGTTTCTGACACGAGCCATGAGCCGGAGGCGTTCTTGTTGTCGGTGCCATTGCGCAGGTTGAAGAGGGCTACATATTCTGCCATCTGCATGAGGGAGTTGTCCTTGGCTGAGAAGAAGTCGAGCTGGCTGACAGAACTGTTTTTCTGATAAAGGCTCCAGGCCATCTGTGCGAAGTTGGCAGCCACTGCTGCTGACATCTGGGCATGTCCCTGGTCACGTCCGCTCTCCTGATTTTGGGCAATGGCCTCGCCGGTGCCTAAGGGGTCGAGATGATAGCCACGGATAAGACGCTGAATGCAACCGTTGCCTTCTCCCTGATAGAAATAGTTGACGCAGAAGTTGACCATCTCGCTGTCTTGACAGAGTACGCCGATGGAAAAATAGCTGCAGAGGTTCACGAGGTCCCAGTTGCTCCAATAGTGTTCTGCACAGACATTCGAACCCGTGTGGGTGTCGAGGAAACTCTTATTCTTCTGTCCGAAGACATTCTTGATCCAGTTCTTGAACTCTTCCTTCTTTGTGGAGGTCCATCCGCTGTAGTCATAGACAGCCCCGGCGGCATTGGCAAAGGTCATGCCCTGAGCACCGGCAGCGAGCATCTGGTTGGCATCATTGGAGGTAATCTCCTTACAGGTGGCAGCCCAGGAGTTGAGAATCTCCACCACCTTGTCGGCATACTGCGTGTTGCCTGTTACGCGATAGAGCAGTCCCATCTGATAGGCAGCGGCAGCATCGCGCATGGCATACCAGTAGTTCTCACCGCTGACACCCGTTCCAGTAGCATCGCCACGTACAATCTTTTCCGTGGGATTGGGCGTATAGGAAAGTTGGCTGTATTTGGAGTTCTTCAGATTCTGGAACTCATCCTTTACGGCCTGTGCAGCACTGCCGTTATCGAGGGAAGTCTTCACCCGGTTGAAGTCGGCATCGGTCCACATGGCGCAGCGTCCGCCGCTGAAATCGAGCTTTGCGTCAACGGGGATATATTTGTCGTCTTGGATTTCGAGATCGACCGTTCCCCATTCATTTTTCTCGCAGGAAGTTAAAGTGAAGAGTGAAGAGTGAAGAGTGAAGAATGCAACAGCCATCACTTTCATCATTCCCTTGCTTATGTTGAATGATAATTTCATATCGTAATTTTCTTTATTGTTGTTATCAAATTTATGGGTATCCACTCCCCACCCTATAGGGAAGGGCGGGGGAGGGTCTTCTTCTTTTTACTTAATCACTTCGTACGTCAGTTTGTCCACATCGGTGATATAGGCTTTCAGGTCGTCGAGGCTCTTGAAGGTCTGTACCCAGTAGAGGTTATACTGAATCTGATGATCAATGGTACGCATGTCGGCATACTTTGCCTGCAGCGTGGTGAACTTCACACTCTCGTTGGCTGGCATGATACCACCGGTGCCGCAAGCCTGCGTGGAGAGGTCGTAGATGAACACGTGGCTGCCGTCGGAGCACTTGTAGTCGTGGAGGTACTTGTTGTTACCATTAGCGATGGCCTTATAGTCCGTCCCACTGGCAGTCTTACCCACAGCATCGATGTTGAAGTTGCGAGAAGTGATGGCCGGATCGATATCCTTCACATCGTCCACCTTGATGGCGAAGATGGGATAGTTGCCGGCATGGAGCCAGGTGGCTGCGCTCCAGCACTTGATATCGGCACGCTGGTTGGTGGCATTCTGCGTGTAAGTGGTGATGGTGAGATAGCCATCGTGCCATACATGGCTTGAAGAGGTGCCGTTGCCACTCTGTTTTGCGTTGTACCAAGAATAGTAATCAGGGTTGTGGAAGGTCTCACGAACGAGTCCTTCTGCCAGATTCATCTTCAGTTCGCTCTTCTGACCGGTCTCGGGACATGTGGCTGTGATGGTGAAGTCACCGAATACGCCATCCTGGTTGAAGGTGACGACGCCGTCCTTTACGGTTGCGATATCCTCGTTGCTGGAAGTCCACTCAATGAGAGAGGTGGTGCAGTCGGCAGGAACAGTAGTATAAGGAATGGTGACAGACTTTTCACCGATAGCGCAGTAGTAAGCGGGAGCGGCAAAGCCCTGATCGAGCGTGATGCTCTGAGGCTGTACGATCTGCTTCACGATGATTTCCACGGAGCCAGAAACACCAGAACCGTCAAGTGCAGTAGCCGTGATGGTGACAGGAACAGAATTTGAAGACGTCACCTTACCGGTAACAACACCGTCGGCACTCACGGTGGCAGCGGCTTCGTTGCTGCTGGTCCACTTCACGGTGCGGTAGGTTGCTTCGGCAGGCAGAATGTCGGCTGTTACGTTGATGCTCTCACCGGCATAAACCTCACTGGCGGATGCTGTGACACGAATGCTCTGGGCTTTTACCAAAGAATCGGACACCTTTACCTTCAGCACGCTGACGACGCCTGAACCGCTATACATGCCCAGGGGAATCACCTGTACCATGCTGTAGCCGAGACCTTCGCTGCTGAGGGCGGTCACCAGTCCGTTGTCGTCAACGGAGACGCATTCGGGATTGCTGGATGTCCATACTACATTGTCGAATGTGATGTCGGCAGGTTTCATGATGTACTGGAGTGTTGCTGTTTCGCCTTTGATGAGAGGCAGTACGTTGGCTCCGCTCTCGTCAACATAGATCAGCTGCTGCAGATTGTCGGGCAACTGGAATTCGATGCTTGCAGGGCATTGTGCGGAATAGAGGTCAGGAATGGGGACCTCGTTGTCGCTGCAGGAAGAAACTAAAGGTAAAAGGGTAAAAAGGTACAAGGGTAAAACCGCTTTCGCCAATTTCCTTACCTTATTATGTTTTGTTATCTTATTCATATCTAAAAATTTTTTACTTTTTTACTTCTTTACTTTTTTACCTTTACTCCCATCCCGGATTCTGTTTTAACTGCGGGTTGAGCTGCAGTTGGTCGGAAGGCAGTGGATAGAGATAGTTCTTGTTACTCCATGAACGGTTGGTGTAGAGGATGAGGCATCCTTCGCTGTCGAGCTGACGACCGTGATTGGTCCAGTTGCTCTCATACCAGGTGCCGGTGATTTTTACACCTGTGAGATCTTTGTTCATTTCCTCCACAGCGGTACCCCAGCGCTTCAAGTCATCGATGCGGAAGCCTTCCATGAAGAGTTCTACGGTGCGCTCACGGCGGATTTCCTCACGCATATTCAGGCCATTCGACGATACAAGACTGTTGGAGAGTTTTGGCATCGAGGCATTCACACGCTGGCGGACAAGGTTCAGAGAGATATCAAGGTCGGCATCGGTGATGCTTTCGTTGAGCTCATAGGCTGCCTCAGCGTAGTTAAGCAATACCTCAGCATAACGGATAACAGGATAGTCCATCGACTCATAGTAGTCGTCAACCTTACGCTCTACGGCCCACTTCTTGCATATATAACCACTACCGGAGGTAGTTCCTGCGGTACGGCAGTTGGTCAGGTCTGTATCTGTCCATGCGGTACGCCATTTCGAGTCGTTATCCCAGAACTGATCGCCATTGGCCAGCATATTACAGCGCATGCGGTTGTCACGGTTCTGAAACTCCGAGGTGGCCGTATTATATCCCTGGAACACCTTGCTCTTTGCCACGGGCAGACCGTCCTGGCAGAGATACATGTTAGCCATCTTGCGCGTAATCCAAATCACATTACTAGTGGTGACGGCATGGGTCACGTTGAGGGCCAGCTTGTCGCCGTCACGGTGACGGGTAGTCATGATATATTCGGTGTTAGCACTCTTGTTCAGATTGGCAGGGTTGCACTGAGCGGCATCCTCGAGGGTGAACATATAGCGGTAGCTGTCATTACCAAGGTCGGCATTATAGAACAGTTTGTAATTGCCGGCATCCATCACAGCCTTAGCGGCATTCTTGGCGATGGTAAGGAGTGCTGTGGCACGCGAAGTGTTGTTGTTATGGAACTTCTGCCATGTCCCCTCATAAAGTGCTATACGGGAGAGCAGTGCGTTGGCAGCACCACTCGTCACGCGTCCGGCTTCTGCTGTTGCGGGAAGCAGCTCAGCAGCCTGCTGCAAGTCTTCCACACACTGGTCGATGACCTCACCGCGGTCATTCTGTGCCTGATAGAGCTTTTCGCTGTCCATATCGACGGGTTCTGTGAGCAGAATAGCATCACCATAGAGCTGTACGAGTTCGAAATACAGATAAGCGCGGAACCACAGGGCCTCACCCATCGGCGTGGCGATAGCAGCCTTGCCTTCGAAATCAGCGGCATGCTTCAGCAGCAGGTTGGTGTAATAAATGCGCTTGTAGAGAGAAGTGTAGTTGGCATCGGTAGCCTCAATGGTATTAGTTCCCTGATTGTAGGCATTAACGATGGTAGAGCATACGATGTCGGAACGGAAATCGCTGTGAGGGCCGTCGCTGAATCCATATTGATAGGTGTTACCCGATTGCAAATCGCGTGTCCATCCATAGAACTGATTAGCGAAGAGTTGGAAGTTGTCCGCCTTTTCCCATACAAGGTTGTCACCAATCTGTGCCTTTGGTTCGAGATCCATGCAGGAGGTGAAGAGACCTCCTCCCACTCCCCCTATGAGGGGGAGAGCGATTAGCATCATTCCCTGAATGGCCTTTTTCCTTATTATATTGAATGAAATTTTCATATCATTATTCCTTTTTATTGTTTAAAACTTTTGTGGTATCTACTCCTCGCCTTATAGGGAGGGGCAGGGGGAGGTCTTCTTTAGAACGTCAGGTTCAAACCAAACGTAAAGTTACGGGTGAAGGGATAGCGGCTGGTGCCACTGGCTGAGCGTGGGGCTTCAGGATCCCATCCGTCCTTAATCTTCGTAGTCTCCCAGAGGTCGGTTCCCGTGAAGTAGAGTCTTGCATTATTGAGCACGTGCGTCTTCTGAATGAGGCTCTTGGGGAAGGTGTAGCCCACGGTAACATTCTTCAGGCGCAAATAGCGGGCATCCTGTGATGTCATGGAGTTGGCCTGATAGTTGTAGTTGTTGATGTTACCGTCATTCGTGTAGGGGCTGTAATAGTTTGCGTCATCGTTGTTATCCACGCTCCAGGTCTGGCCGATACTGGCCGTTGTGGTGTTGGTGTAGTTGGCGCGCATGGGCACGGTGAAGTTATTAATCTGACGATAGACGAAGCGGTTTGCAGCTCCCTGGAACACTACGTTCACATCGAAGCCCTTCCAAGAAGCGCCGAAGTTGAATGAATAACTGATTTCAGGAGCATCAGAACCTAAATAGATGTAGTCATTCTCGTCGAGTTTACCGTCGCCATTCTCATCGCAGTACATATTGTCACCCACGCGGAGGTTGGCGGGCATTCCGACACCGTTGTTCTCATAGAACTTGTTCAGATAAGCCTGCAACTGCTGCTCATTCTGAATCTTTCCTGCATAACGCAGACCGAAGATGCTCTGCAAGGGGTAGCCTTGTTTGGTAGAGCTATAACCGGAAGTGAGCACGGTAGTACCGCCGTAGTCGGTGAGTTCATTACGGGCAAAGGTCAGGGTTCCGCCGAGGTGATAGTCAACCTCTCCGATACGTGAACGCCACTGTATTTGTCCTTCCCATCCCCAGTCCTTGAACTTTCCGGCATTGGCCGTGGGAGCCTTGTCACCGAGAGTAGCTGGATAGGTGATGCTGACGAGCATGTTGTCGTTGCGCTTCTGGAAGTATTCCACGGTACCTGAAAGTTGATTGTTCAATACCGCAAAGTCGATAGCCACATTGTAGTTCTTGATGCGCTCCCAGGAACGGCTTGTTGAAGCGAAAGTGCCGTTGGTGGCAATGAAACTCAGTTTGTCAGAGCCTACGTATGCACCAGCACTTGACGTGACATTGTAGAGTTGTACGCCGTCGTAGTTACCGATACCACTCTGGTTACCTACCTGAGCGTAAGATGCACGAAGCTTCAAGTTGTTGAGCCACTTTACGTTCTTCATAAAATTCTCTTCGGTGATACGCCAGCCGGCACTCACACCCCAGAAGAAATCCCAGCGATTCTCTGGCAAGAACTTTGATGAACCGTCATAACGTCCGTTGAACTCCAAAAGATAGCGGCCTTTATAGTCGTAGTTGAAACGTCCGAAGTAAGACATGATACTGTTCTGTGAACGATCGTTATCGCCTGTGGGGATAGTGATTTCACCAGCACCGTTGATGAGTTCCAGACCTTCCTGAATTTCCTTTGCTGTAGCACCGAATTTCTTGTAATCGGTGAATTCATATTGTGCACCGAGTGTAAGGCTCACGTTGTGAGCGTCGAGGAAACTCTTATGGTAATTCATGTAACCGGAAATGCTGTAGAAATCTGTGCGGTCGTTCACCTGACGATAACTGGAGTTAGCTACTGTCGGAGAAACGAGTGTCTGCTGTGTGCCTGCGAAATTATAATAGGTAATGGCATTGGTAGTGATATCGCGCCATTTCTCTGTGGTGGTATATCCAAGGTTAGCATTGGCAGTGAGCCAATCGGTGATGTCGTATGAGAGTGTCTCGCTGATGTTGATGCGTGACAGGCGGAAATTGTTGTTGCCACCATCTGTAACCTTGGCTAAAGGTGACCCCCAAGTACCCCAACCGTAGGCGCGTCCGTCCTGAGTGGTCATGGGGAGACCTGGCATGGGATAGGTGTCAGTAAGGGCAGAACCAATCTGTGTTGGTGTCACCTGTTGCTGACGGACATAACCGATGATGCTCTCCAACTTCAGGCGATCTGTGAACTTATACTGATTGTTTACACGGAAAGTGAAGCGCTGGTTGTTGTTGTCGCCATACTGCAAAGTAGAACCTTCGTAGTTGTAGCCTAAAGAGATACGGTAGCTTGACTTGTCTGTACCACCACTTACGCTGAGGTTATGCTCTGTGCTCCAGCAACTTCCAAAAAGGTTGCCCAGCCAGTCGGTATCAGCAAAAACAAAGTCGGCCACATCCGTAAAGGCTGCGTTGCCAAAAGGATTAGCAGAAGTGTTTAGGTCGATATAGCCGCCTTTATAAAGCTGTGCCAGTTCAGCGTAGGTGTACCACACATTGCTCTGGTTACCGTCGTTGGAGAGAGCTGTCTTCACACCTTCCGCCCATTGGTCGATGTTCATCAGTTCGGGCTGCAGACCTACGGCCTTCAGTGTTGCAGAACCACCGTATTCCACCTTTACCTTGCCTGACTGACCTTTCTTCGTGGTAATCAGTACCACACCACCGGCAGCACGGCTACCATAGATGGCAGCAGAACCGTCTTTCAGGAAGTTGATAGTTTCAATATCGTTGGGGTTTAGGTTGTTCATCTCGTTTACGGATGCTGCCACACCGTCGATGATGACCAGCGGCTCTGTGGAGTTAACAGAAACAGCACCACGCAGATTCAGGTTCCATCCTGCATCTCCAGGAGCAGAACTTGAACGGGTGATGATAACGCCGGCCACCTGACCTTGCAGGGCCTCCAGCGGGCTCTCGATGCTTCCCTTCTCTTGGAAGGCCTTCGAATCAACCACCGTCACAGCACCTGTCATGGTCTCTTTCTTCTGGGTACCATAACCAACCACGACCACTTCCTGCAACTGTGTCTGGTCTTCACCCATCTTAACGTTGACAACCGACTGGTTACCCACGGGTACTAACTGGTCTTTGTAACCGATGTACGAGAACTTCAGCGTGGCACCGGCTGGAACATTCAGACTGTAGTTACCGTCAATGTCAGTAATGGCTCCAGAGCCAGCCTGGCCTTCCACGGTAACCGTAACACCGATCAAGGGTTCGCCAGTCTCATCGACAACCTGACCCGTGACCTTCTTCTGCTGTTGCACCTCCTGAGGCGCTTGCCCGGCATTTGCCTGCGAGCATGGACTGAAGAGTCCTGCTCCTATCAGCGCCAAGGCTAACAACATGTTTCTTTTCATTCTTAAATGTGTCATGATTGATGTGTATAAAATTAGTTGATTTATGATTTCTGACACCCTATACGAATAGTTTTTTATAAATACTTAATGTTTTTTTGAAAAATATGAAAATAAGTAGAAATAATTACTAAAGTTTCCCACTTGCAAATAGCTTGCCCTTAAAGTCTTAAAAATCAAGAGGAAAGAGAAGGAATGTCCAAAAGTTTTTGTATCTTTGTAGTGCAAATAAATCATTGATACATAAACAAT
>Ga0256404_1008198_pt1 | contig 15898 bp, 9 predicted proteins | sample RumenRJG_01DNA_FD_185990 | JGI IMG/M metagenome (GOLD analysis project Ga0256404, IMG submission 185990) | Bovine rumen microbial communities from Lethbridge, Alberta, Canada - RJG_01 | ecosystem: Host-associated > Mammals > Digestive system > Stomach > Rumen | place: Canada: Alberta | collected...
ACCTATAAGTTCGCCGTCACCGCGCAGAGCGGCGCGGTGACCTTCAAGGCCGACCCCTACGCCTTCCACGCCGAGACGCGCCCCGGCACGGCGAGCAAGCTCTACGAGCTTGCGGGCTACGACTGGGGCGACGGCGCGTACCTTGCGGCAAAGCAGCCGGTCTATGACCGTCCGCTCAACATCTACGAGGTCCACCTCGGCTCGTGGCGGCGGCGCGAAAACGGCGATTTTTACGACTACCGCTCGCTCGCGGACGAGCTGAGCGAGTACGCCGCCGACCTCGGCTACAACTGCGTGGAGCTGATGCCCGTGACCGAGTATCCGCTCGACGACTCGTGGGGCTACCAGTGCACCGGCTACTTCGCGCCGACCTCGCGCTACGGCACGCCGCACGACTTCATGTACTTCGTGGACAGGATGCACCGAAGGGGCATCTCCGTCATTCTTGACTGGGTGCCCGCGCACTTCTGTAAGGACGAGCACGGCCTCATCGACTTCGACGGCGAGCCGTGCTACGAGTACGCCGACCCCAAAAAGCGCGAGCACGCGGGCTGGGGCACGCGCGTATTCGACTACGGGCGCGGCGAGGTGAAGAGCTTCCTGCTCTCGTCCGCCGCCTACTGGCTGCGGGAATATCACCTTGACGGCCTGCGCGTGGACGCGGTGGCATCCATGCTCTACCTCGACTACGGGCGCGAGGCGGGCGAGTGGACGCCGAACAAAAACGGCGGCCACGAGAATTTGGAGGCCATCGACTTCCTGCGCGCGCTCAACACCGCTGCCTTTGCCATTGATCCGAACGTGATGATGGTGGCGGAGGAATCGACCGCGTGGCCGCTCGTGACCTATCCGGTATCGGACGGCGGGCTGGGCTTCAACCTCAAGTGGAACATGGGCTGGATGAACGATATGTGCCACTACCTCAAGCTCGACCCGTGGTTCCGCCAGTTCCATCATAAGGACCTCACCTTCTCGCTGATGTACGCCTTTTCCGAAAACTTCGTGCTGCCCATCTCGCACGACGAGGTGGTGTACATGAAGGGCAGCCTGCGCGGCAAGATGCCGGGCGACGAGTGGCGGCAGCTCGCGGGCGTGCGCAGCTTCATGGTCTATATGCTCACGCACCCGGGCAAGAAGCTCACCTTCATGGGCGCGGAGCTGGGCCAGTGGCACGAGTGGGATTTTGCCGGTCAGCTCGACTGGTATCTGCTTGAAAACGACGCCAACCGCAGGATGCAGGATTTCTTCCGTGCTGTCAACCGGTACTACCTGACGAACCCAGCGCTCTGGCGCATCGACTTTGACTGGGCGGGCTTTGAGTGGCTCGTCGCGGACGACAACGAGGATAACACCGTCGTCTTTGTCCGCCGCGACGGCGCGGGCGAGGAGCTGCTGGTCGCGGTCAACTTCTCGCCCAACGGCTACCGGGACTACCGCTTCGGCGTCCCGCCGCGGAAAACGTGGCGCGAGGAGCTTTCCACGGATGATACCGCGTTCGGCGGCACGGGCGAGTGGCGCAACGAAAAGCCGGTCCGAACGCAGGCGATCCCCTCGCACGGACGCGAGCAGTCTATTGCCATCACCATCCCCCCACTCGGCGCGGTCATCCTGCGCGGCGCGGGCGAATATAAGAAACCGAAAGCGAAAAAAAGCAAGGCAAGGGAGGAATTACCGGCATGAAAAAAGAGTGCATCGCCATGCTGCTCGCCGGCGGACAGGGCAGCCGCCTTTACGTTCTGACGGAGAACATGGCAAAGCCCGCCGTCCCGTTCGGCGGGAAGTTCCGCATCATCGACTTTCCCCTTTCCAACTGCGCGAACTCCGGCATCGACACCATCGGCGTGCTCACGCAGTACCGCCCGCTGGAGCTCAACCGCTACATCGGCAACGGCCAGCCATGGGACCTTGACCGCTCGGACGGCGGCGTACACATCCTCCCGCCCTACCAGAGCGCGAAGGGCGCGACGTGGTTCAAGGGCACGGCGAACGCCATCTACCAGAACATCGGCTTCGTGGATATGTACGATCCCGACTATGTGCTCGTTCTCTCCGGCGACCACATTTACAAGATGGACTACGCCGCCATGCTCGCGCATCACAAGCGTGTGCACGCCGACTGCACCATCGCCGTGATGGAGGTGCCCTGGGACGAGGCGAGCCGCTTCGGCATCATGAACGTCGACGGCGAGGACACCATCACGGAGTTTGAGGAAAAGCCGAAGCAGCCCAGGAGCAACCTTGCCTCGATGGGTATTTACGTTTTTTCGTGGAAGAAGCTGCGCGCCTACCTCATCGCGGACGAGAACGACGCGGACTCGAGCAACGACTTCGGCAAGAACATCATCCCTGCCATGCTGAATGCCGGCGAGAAGATGTCCGCCTATCGCTTCGAGGGCTACTGGAAGGACGTCGGCACGCTCGATTCCCTCTGGGACGCGAACATGGATATGCTCGCGCAGGGCAGCGGACTGAACCTGCTCGATAAGGACTGGCCCATCTATGCCCGCGCGGAGAGCGAGCCGCCTGCCTACCTCGGCGAGACGGCGGAGGTCGACCACAGCGTCGTCACCCGCGGCTCGGAGGTCGAGGGCGCGGTACGCAATTCCGTGCTCTCACAGCGCTGCACCGTCGCCGAGGGCGCGGAGGTGGAGTATTCCATCCTCATGCCCGGCGCGGTCGTCGAGCGCGGCGCGAGGGTCGCCTACGCTATCCTCGGCGAGAACGTCCGCGTGGGCGAGAACGCCCGCGTCGGCGCGTCGCCCGAGGCGGCGCCGCCGGAGGAATGGGGCATCACGGTCGTCGGCCCCGAGGCGCAGGTCGAGGCGGGCCGCACGCTCAAGGCGAACCGGATGCTCAACCGCGAAGGAAAGGAGACGGTACGATGAACGGACTGCACGGCATTATTTTCTCCTACGAACAGGAGCCGGGACTGCGCGAGCTGGCGGAACGCCGGATGCCCGCCTCCATCCCGTTCGGCGGACGCTACCGCGTCGTCGATTTCATGCTCTCCAATCTGCACGCCGCCGGCATCACCGACGTCGGCGTGGTGCTGCACGGCAATTACCAGAGCCTGCTTGACCACATCGGCAACGGCAAGACCTGGGACATGGCGCGCAAGTACGGCGGGCTGCGTATCCTGCCGCCCTTTGCCGATACCCGCGCCTACCGCAGCGGCGAGTTCCGCGGCAAGATGGAGGCTCTTGCCGGCGTCCGCTCATATTTACAGGGGATACGGCAGGACTACGTCGTGCTCTCCGACAGCGACCTTATCATCAATCTGCCGCTCGCGGACGTGTTTGCCGCGCATCTGGAGAGCGGCGCGGACATCACCGCCGTCTGCACGGCGAACGGCGGCTTCGTGGACAACGCGACCTACCTCACGCTCGAGAGCGACGGCGCGATCGGACAGGTCTGGTGCGCGCCGACCGCGCCGCGCGGTCACCGCTCGCTGGAGATCTACATTCTCAGCAAGCAGCTGCTGCTCACGCTCGTGGACGAGTGCTCCGCGCAGGATAAATACAGCTTCCGCCGCGACGTGCTCGCGGGCATGACCGGACGGCTGAAGCTTCAGAGCTACGTCTGGGACGGCTACGCCGCCCAGCTCCGCTCCGTGCAGGAGTATTACGACCGCTCGATGGAGCTGCTGCAAGGCTCCATCCGCGCCGAGCTATTTGCCGCCGCGCGGCCCATCCTCGCCAAGGAGGACGACGAGGCGTCGAGCTATTTCGCGCCGGGCAGCCGCGTGAAAAATTCGCTCGTCGCCGACGGCTGCACCATCGAGGGCAGCGTGGAGAACTGCATCCTCTTCCCCGGCGTGACGGTGGAAAAGGGCGCGGAGCTGCGCGATTCCATTCTCTTCAAGGGCACGCGCGTGCGCGACGGCGTGACGCTCCGCTACGTCATCACCGACAAATATGTGGAGGTCCTGCCCGGGCGCACGCTCATGGGGCATGAGAGCTACCCCATCGTCATTTCCAAGGGCAGCATCGTCTGAAGCACACACGGAATAAGGAGGAAAGCTATGAACATTCTCTATGTCACATCCGAGGCCGTTCCCTTCTGCAAGACCGGCGGCCTTGCGGACGTTGCGGGCAGCCTGCCGCAGTCGCTTGCCGCGAACGGCGACCGCGTGAGCGTCATTCTGCCGCTCTACCAGAGCGTCGCGGACGCGTGGCGCGACCGGCTGCACTTTGAGCGCTACACCTATGTGCGCCTTGCCTGGCGCAGCCTGTACTGCGGACTTTTCTCCTACGAGCGGCAGGGCGTGACGTGGTACTTCGTGGACAACGAGCAGTATTTCAAGCGTCCCGAGCTTTACGGCTATTATGACGACGGCGAGCGCTTCGCCTTCTTCTGCCGCGCGGTGACGGAGCTGCTGCCGCTGCTGCCGGAGAAGCCGGACGTCGTCCACTGCAACGACTGGCAGACCGCGCTCGTGCCCATCTACATCCATGATGAGGCGGTGCGCGAGGAATTCTACAAGTCTGTCCGCACGGTCATCACCGTCCACAACATCGAGTATCAGGGCCGCTACGGCCGCGAGACGGTCGAGGACCTTTTCGGCCTCGACGCGGGCTGGTTCACCGGCGGCACGCTTGCCTTCGACGGCGACGTGAACCTGCTCAAGGGCGCGATCGTCACGGCGGACGCCGTGACCGCCGTCAGCCCCACCTACGCGCAGGAGCTCAAGTATGCCTACTTCGCCCACGGCCTTGAGAGCGTGATGCAGATGGTGGAGGGCAAGCTCCACGGCGTGCTCAACGGCATCGACATGGAACGCTACGATCCCGCGAGCGACACCAACCTGACGGCGAACTACTCGCTCCGGCGCATGGCCGGCAAGGCGAAGGACAAGGCGGCGCTGCAGCGCATGATGGGCCTTGCCGAAAGAAAGGACACGCCCGTGGTCGCGATGGTCTCGCGGCTCGTGAGCCATAAGGGACTCGACCTCGTGTGCGAGACGCTCGATTACTTCATGGAAAAGGATATGCAGCTTGTCGTGCTCGGCAAGGGCGACGGGAAGTATGAGTCCTTCTTCTCCTGGGCGCAGGCGAAGTATCCGGGCCGCGTGGCGGTGCATCTCGGCTACTCCGAGAGCCTTGCCATGCAGATCTACGCGGGCGCGGACCTGTTCCTCATGCCGTCCAAGAGCGAGCCGTGCGGCCTGAGCCAGATGATCGCCATGCGCTACGGCGCGGTGCCCATCGTGCGCGAGACCGGCGGGCTGAAGGACACCGTTCACGCCTACGAGGCGTGGAACGGCGCGGGCAACGGCTTTTCCTTTACAAATTATAACGCGGGCGATATGTGCTACGTCATCGGCGAGGCGGTGGACCTTTACCATCAGAAGCCGGAGGCCTACAAGGCTCTGCGCAAGCGCGGCATGGCCGAGGATTTCAGCTGGGCGCGCAGCGCGAAAAAATACCGCGAAATTTACGATTCCATCTGCAAATAAGGTAGGTACAAAGAAATATGGATATCACTACGACACAGGGAATGAAGCAGGCGCTTACGGATAAGCTGCGCCTGGGCTTCGGCGTGACGCCCGAGGAGGCCGACGACGCGCAGGTGATGCGCGCCGCGGCGCTGGTGCTGCGCGACGTGATGACCGAGCGCGGTGTGGAGAGCCGAATGGCCACGCGCCGCGAGGAAAAGAGGAAGGTGCATTACCTTTCCATGGAATTCCTGCTGGGCCGCAGCCTGGAAAAGAACGCCTACAACCTCGGCGTGAGCGGCGTGCTGCGCGAGGCGATCGACGAGCTGGGCTTCCGCGCGGCGGATATTTTCGAGGTCGAGCCAGACGCGGGCCTCGGCAACGGCGGCCTCGGCCGCCTCGCCGCCTGCTATCTGGATTCCATGACCACGCTCGACATCCCCGCCGCGGGCTACTCCATCTGCTATGAGCTGGGCATCTTCCGCCAGCGCATCGTGGATGGGCAGCAGGTCGAGCTGCCGGACAACTGGAAGGACATCGGCGGCGCGTGGTTGATGCCCAAGCCGCAGGAGACGGAGGAGGTGTTCTTCGGCGGCACGGTCCGCAAGTTCTGGGACAACGGACGGCTGCACGTCGTGCCCGAGGGCGCGACGAAGGTGCTCGCCGTGCCCTGCGACATGGAGATCACGGGCTACGGCACCGAGCACGTCAACCCCCTGCGCCTGTGGGACGCGAAGTCCCCGACGCCGGTGGATATGAGCCTGTTCTCGCAGGGCGAATACCTGCGCGCGAGCGAGCAGGAGGCGATGGCAGAGACCATCGCCAAGATCCTCTATCCCGAGGACAACCACTATGAGGGCAAGTCGCTGCGTCTCAAGCAGCAGTATTTCTTCGTCTCAGCCACGATGCAGTCCATCATGCGCAAGCACATCGAGGTCTACGGCACGGCGGCGAACTTCCACGAGAAGAACGTCATCCAGATCAACGACACGCACCCCGCGCTCGTCATTCCCGAGCTGATGCGTATTCTGATGGACGACGCGGGCTTCGACTGGGATACTGCGTGGAACATCACAAAAAATTCCGTCGCCTACACGAACCACACCGTGCTCGCTGAGGCGCTCGAGCGCTGGCCGCAGCAGCTCATGGAGACGCTGCTCCCGCGCGTGTGGGAGATCATCACCGAGATCGCGCACCGCTATCAAAAGCAGGTCGAGAACTTCTACCACGACCCCGCCAAGACCGCGGAGCTGGCCATCGTCTGGGATGGGCAGGTGCGCATGGCGAACCTGTGCATCGCGGGCGGCATGGCGGTCAACGGCGTTTCCGCGCTGCACTCCGACATCCTGCGCCACGACGTATTCCGCTGGCAGTACCAGATGGAGCCGGAGAAGTTTAAGAACGTCACCAACGGCATCGACCACCGCCGCTGGCTCGCGCAGATCAACCCGCGGCTCGACGGCCTGATTGCCGACCTCTGCGGCGGGCGCGGCTATCTGCTCCATCCCGAGGAGCTCAAGAAGCTCGAAGCCTTCGCCGGCGATGGCGCGGTGCTCGCTCGGCTCGACGAGATCAAGCGCGCCAACAAGCTCGACTTTGCCGCCTACGTCAAAAAGACGCAGGGCGTGGCACTCAACACAGATGCGATCTTCGACGTGCAGGTAAAGCGCCTGCATGAGTACAAGCGTCAGCTGCTCAACGCCATGCACATCATCTATCTATACCAGAAATTGCAGGACGATCCGAGCATGGAGCTGCAGCCGCGGACTTTCCTCTTCGGCGCGAAGGCCGCACCGGGCTACGCGGTCGCCAAGCGCATCATCCACCTCATCAATTCGCTGGCGAACCAGATCAACAGCGATCCGCTGTGCCGCGGGAGATTGCAGGTCGTCTTTCTGGAGAATTACCGCGTGTCCTTCGCCGAGCATCTGATGCCCGCGAGCGAGGTCAGCCAGCAGATCTCCACCGCCGGCAAGGAGGCCAGCGGCACGGGCAACATGAAGTTCATGATGAACGGCGCGCTGACCGTCGGCACGCTCGACGGCGCGAACGTCGAGATGCACGAGGTGCTCGGCGACGAGAATATGTTCCTCTTCGGCCTGCACGCGGACGAGGTCGCGCGCCTGAAGGCGCAGGGCTACGCGCCCCAGCGGCTCTGCGAGCGCGACGACGCGCTCAAGCGCGTGGTCGATCAGCTCCGCACGGGCTTCTCCGACGGTGTGAGCTACGACGATCTCGCCCAGCGCCTGCTCCAGCGCGACGAATATATGCTCCTGCAGGACTTCGCCTCCTACTGCGCCGCCGAGCAGCGCATGGCAAAGACCTACGCCGACCGCACGGCGTGGGACCGTATGTCGCTTCTCAACATCGCGCGCAGCGGTATCTTCGCCGCCGACCGCGCGGTCGCGCAGTACGCGGACAACATCTGGCACGTCCCGCACAAGTAAGCAAAGCGGAGAAAAGAGACGGCGGCGCCGTCTCTTTTCCGCGCTATTGACAGGCATGATATAATTTCTCTGACTGAAAATCACGAGAACAGAGGAAAACGCTATGGAATTCACACAGGGCGTGCGCTTCGACAGCCTTGGCCTGCTGCCGGAAATGACGCGCGCGTTGGAAAAGAAAAACATCGAATGGTCCACCCCCGTGCAGGCGGGCTGCATCCCGCCGATGCGCGAGTGGAAGGACGTGATCGCCAAGGCCCCCACCGGCACGGGCAAGACCTTTGCCTTCGGCATTCCCATCATCGAGCACATTGACCCCGAAAGCGAGGAGGTGCAGGCGGTCATCATGGCGCCTACGCGCGAGCTTGCCATGCAGATCACGGCGGAGCTGCGCGACCTGGCCGTTTTTATGAGCGGCATCCGCGTGGTGTGCCTCTACGGCGGCGCGCCCATTGGCAAGCAGATCGACGCGCTGAAGAAAAAGCCGCAGATCGTTGTGGCGACCCCGGGCCGCCTGTCTGACCACATGAAGCGCCGCACCGTGCGGCTCGACCGGGTGCAGACCGTTGTGCTCGACGAGGCCGACCGAATGCTCGACATGGGCTTCATCCACGACGTGACCCGTATTTTGGACAAGATCCCATCCCGCCGCAACCTCGGTATGTTCTCCGCGACCATCTCGCGCGAGGTCATGGACATCAGCTGGGTCTACCAGCGCGACCCCGAGGAGATCACTGTCCGCGCGGACGAGCAGAATAAGCCCGACATCCTCCAGTATGCCGTCACGGTCGAGCAGACCGACAAGGTTGCGGCGATGGCGCGCATCATCCGGCAGGAGAAGCTGGAGCGCGTGATGGTGTTCTGCAACACCAAGGGCATGGTCGAGCGCCTGACGAAGTACCTTGAGATGGAGGGACTGGACGCCGCCTGCATCCACGGCGACATCCCGCAGAAAAAGCGTGAGCAGGTCATGGCGCGCTTCCGCCGCGGCGAGCTGCCTGTGTTCGTCGCCACCGACGTCGCCGCCCGCGGCATCGACGTGGACGACGTGGACGCGGTGTTCAACTACGACGTGCCGCAGGAGAACGAATATTACGTCCACCGCATCGGACGCACGGGCCGCGCGAAGCGTCACGGCGTCGCCTACACGCTCGTGGCGGACTACCCGAGCAAGATGCGGCTCGACGCCATCGCCAAGTTCACCGGAAACGACGTCAAGCCCGCCCACTTCGAGGGTGATACGCTGGTCGTGGACGCCAAATAATAACAATTTGTAACTTTTTGTCCCGCTTGTCTTTACAAGCGGGGCAAATTTTTATATAATCATTTAGATGTTTGCCTGTGCGGCGCGCTTCGCGCCGCGTTTTACGATAGAGAAAGAGGAGACGCTCCCGATGAAAATGCTACGAAGATCCGTCTGTCTGCTGCTCTGTGCGGCGCTGTTTTTGACCCTGCTCGCCGGCTGCGGCAAGCAGGAGGAGCCCGCGGAGGACTTTGTGGTGAGTGCCGCGGTCTGCGGTCCGCTGGAGACGCTTGACCCGACCATGAACACAGATGTGGGGGCGGAGAGCCTGCTCTCCACGCTCTTTGAGGGTCTGATGCGGATGCGCGACGACGGCGCCGGCAAGGCGGTCGCCGTGGCGGGCATCGCCAAGGAATACATCGAGGAAAAGAATTACGACGACACCGTGACCTATACGTTCACGCTGCGCTCCGCGGCCCGCTGGTCGGACGGCGAGCGCGTGACGGCGGAGGACTTCGTTTACGCCTGGCAGCGCCTGGTCGATCCCGCGACGGCATCGCCCAACGCCTCGCTTCTGAGCATGGTCGCGGGCTATGACGAGGTGCGCGAGAGCGGTGACGTGTCGCTGCTCGGCGTGAAGGCCAAGGGCGAGAGCACCTTCCTCGTGACGCTCAGCAGGCCCTGCGCTTACTTCATCACCAGCGTCTGCACGTCGCCGGCGACGGCCCCGCTGCGCCGCGATCTGGTGGAGGGGAATGCGAGCTGGGCGGCGACCGCCGACATCGTGACGAACGGCCCCTATACCGTGGGCACATGGGTAAAGGCCGCGCAGCTTCAGACGAAGCGCAGCGGCGAATACTACGAGAGCAAGCTCGTCGTGCCGGACAGCATTTGCTTCCGCTTCGAGACGGACGCACAGACGAATTACGAGCAGCTGCTTGCCGGTGAGCTGGATTACACCGCGAAGCTGCCCTACGCGGCCATCGAGCAGCTGGCGGGGGATGAGACGTGGCAGCCCGCTCCGCTGGCGGAGACGGTCTGTGTGCTCTACAACCATCTGACCGACACCTTCTCCGACGCGCAGTTGCGCCGTGCCTTTGACCTTGCCATCGACCGCGCGGCGCTCGCCGAACAGCTCGGCGTGACGGCGACGGCGGCGACCGGCTGCGTGCCCGACGGCATCAGCGACGCGCCCGAGGGCGGGGAGGACTTCCGCACGGCGGGCGGCGCACTCTGCGCGGCGGACGCCGAGGGCTATGCCGAGCGCAGCGCCGAGGCGGCGCGGCTGATGACCTCTGCCGGACACTACCAGGGCGCGGGCCTGCCGACGCTCCGCTTCCTCTTTGTGGAGGGGGAGCAGACGCGCGCGGCGGCGCTGAGTCTGTTCAATATGTGGAGGACCGCCACGGGCGTGGCGGTCGAGCTGGTGGGCGTGAGCGCCGAGGAGCTTGACGCGGCGCTCGCCGCCGGTGATTTTGACCTCGCGCTCACCACGCTCACGGCTCGCTGCGACGATCCGATGGAGTATCTGCTGCCGTTCCGCGGCACGTCGGAGAGCAACGTCTGCGGCTACCGCAACGACACCTTTGACCTGCTCGTCGGCGTGGCGGAATCGACCGGCGACCTGACTGCCCGTGCGGCCTTCCTGCACGACGCGGAGGCGATGCTGCTCGAGGACAGCGCCGTTTCGCCGCTTTGCTTCTCCGGTACAGCCTACCTCCTGCGCGAGGGCCTCACCGGTGTGAGCCACGACTGCTTCGGCCACAGCTACTTCACCGCGGTCTCCCGCGCGGAGACGGGATCGGCTGCGTAATAGACACAACAAAAAACCGGCGTCCGTTTCAAACGGACGCCGGTTTTCTGCACTGTTTAGAGACCCTGCAGCAGAATGATGACGATCAGGATCGGCAGAACCCACTGGAAGTAGGGCTTGAGCCAGCGGGCGAACCTGAGACCCGAGCCCTTGTTGGCCTCGGCAAGATATTTGTCGAAGCCCCAGCCCCACTTCGTCACGCAGAAGAGGAGGTAGACGAGCGAGCCGATGGGCAGCAGGAGGTTGCTCACGAGGAAGTCCTCGCTGTCGAGCACGTCCTTGCCGAGGATGGGACGGAAGTCGCTCCAGATGTTGTAGCCGAACACGCAGGGCAGACTGAGAACGGCGATCAGGATGCCGTTGATGAGCACGGCCTTCCTGCGGCTGATCCCGAAGGTGTCCATGCAGATGGCGAGGATGTTTTCAAACACCGCCAGCACGGTGGAGAAGCTCGCGAAGATCATGAACAGGAAGAACAGCGCGCCCCAGAAGCGCCCACCCGCCATGTTGATGAAGACCGGCGGCAGCGTCTGGAAAATCAGAGAGGGGCCATTGTCCGGCGTCACGCCGAAGGTGAAGCAGGCGGGGAAGATGATGGTGCCCGCCATCAGCGCCACGAAGGTGTCGAGCGCGCAGATGCGCACGGCTTCGCCGGGCAGGGTGTGCTCGCCGCTCATGTAGCTGCCGAAGATCTCCATGGCGGCGATGCCGAGCGAGAGCGTGAAGAACGCCTGATTCATCGCGTCGGTGACGAGACTGCCGAAGCCGTTTTCGCGGATGGAATCCATCGAGGGGACCAGATAGAACTTCATGCCCTCTGCCGCGCCGGAGAGCGTCAGGCTGTGAACGGCGAGCACGAGAATGAGCGCCAGAAGGCAGAGCATCATGACCTTCGTCACGCGCTCAAGGCCCTTTTGCAGGCCGAAGGAGCAAACCAGAAAGCCCGCGACGACCACGACCTCGGCCCAGAGCGCCATTTCGCCGGGGGAGGAGAGCATCGCGCCGAAGGCGCTCGCGACCTCATCCGTGCTCATGCCGGAATGGAACGCGCCGGTGAGGAACTTGCCAAAGTAGCTGACCATCCAGCCGGAGACGGTGGTGTAGTACATCATCAGCAGGTAGCAGCCGAGCAGGCAGAACCAGCCGTGGATGTGCCATTTCTGACCGGACTTTTCCAGCGTCTTATAGGAGAGCACGGCGCTCCTGCGGCTCGCGCGGCCGACCGCCAGTTCCATCGTCAGCACGGGCACGCCCATCACGAGCAGGCAGAGCAGGTAGAAGAGAACGAAGTAGCCGCCGCCGTTCTTGCCGGCGATGTAGGGGAAGCGCCACACGTTGCCGATGCCGATGGCGCAGCCCGCGCTCACCAGCAGGAAGCCCAGACGGGAACGGAAGGATTCGCGTTTCATGCTTTCTGAACACCTCATTTGTTGATAAACTCGACCGCCGCCAAGGCGGCAGTTTGACTATTCTACCGCAAAGAGCCGCCCTTTGCAAGGGCGGCTCTCGAAAAAAATGCACAAAATTGCCGTTTGGCCGTTTATCCGAATTTCGCGCGGAAGCGCCCCTGCGCGGCACGGCCCGCGTCGGTCAGGCCGTCACGGTCGCCGAGCATATAGGCGACGATGCGGGAGAACATATCGAGGTCGTAGCTGTCGGTGAGCGAGGCGCGGTAGGCGCTCAGCCTTTCGAGCGCGCGGTCCTGCTCGGCAGCGTCGTATTGACCCAGCCAGTTGAGGAAGCTAATGCCGCTGCTCATCACCTCTTTCAGCCTGCCGCCGTCCAGAGCGTCGGGGCGGAGGACATTGTTTTTTGCCAGCAGCGCGGTCAGATCGGCATAATAAGCGGGGCTGCCCGTGCTGCAATCGCCGCTCATGCTGCCCTCTAACATGCGTCGCGTGCCGCCGTCCATGAGGCAGACGATATAGGGACCGTCCAGGACCGTGTCGCCGTCCAGAAAGGCCCAGCCGTCCTCGTCCACCTCAGTGCCGCCCGCGAGCAGGATTTTTTCCGGCTTTTGCGCGTGGTAATGCTGGCTGAAGCTGTAAACCTCCAGCGTCAGACCCTCATAGCGGGTCTCCGCACCGAGGAAGGAGACGTCTGTGTACCAGTCGTCATACTGCGCGGCGCTGCCCGCAAGGGTGTCGTACCGCTGCCGAACAAGCTGCTTTGCCCGCGCGACGATTTCGGCGGGAACGCTCGGATCGGCAAGCGTCGCGTCGGCGACGTGGTCGGTGTGGCTGCGGTCGGGCTTGTAGAGCAGCAGGCTTTCACCGTCGAAGTAGAGATAGCGCGTGAAGTTGGCCCCATCGCCGGGAGCGTCGCCCGCAGACAAGCCGCAGAAGAGGACCGAACGGCTGGCGGGAGCGGCGGATGTGTAGTCCCACCAGTCCAGCTCCGGCCATGCGGCGGTGATGACGCTCTTGAGGTCGACGCCGTAGAGCTCGCCGCCGCGCTCGTAGTAGATGGCGGGGAAGTTGGGAGAGCTGTTGACGATCTCACACACGCCGTCGCCGTCCATATCGAGCTGCGTGAGCCAGTCAAGGGCATCGGAGGGGATGCGGTGGTCGGTGACGCGCTGTGCCTTCCCGGCAAGGGGAATGGTCATCCACGGCTCCCGCGCGGGCAGGATGTCCGCGAGCGGCGTCGGGTCGACGGTCTCAAAGTCCGGCAGCGTCGTAGGCGGGGAATGAAGGGTGTTGATGCACGCCATCAGCGCGGGACTGTCGATCCAGAGCGTTTGACGGTCGCTGGGATAGCTGGAGGAGAGCGCCGGCTCGAAGGCGGGAGAGAGGAGGCGCACGCGGTCGAAGCCACAGAGGAAGGTGTATTGTGTGCCGTCCCGCAGATTCACCGTGAGCGTGTAGTACGCGGAGTCTCCGTAGCCGCGCTGCGTGTAAAGCTCCGCTTCGGTGAGGGCGTTGAGGGCGGGCACGAGCTGCGCCGAAAGTGCGGTCAGCTCTGCATCGACGAGGAAGCGCGAGCTGCTGCCGTCGCGGAATTGCAGGTTGAGAATGTCCTCTGCGCGCAGAGCTTGCGCCCAGTGCAGAAATTCGTCGACGCCGCCGCGCTCGGCCTCTGTCAGACCGTCAAGAAGAGCGGGGCGGAGCAATCGGTACAGAGCTTGTGTCAGTTCCGCGTTGTCCACGACGGCGACGGCCTTCATGTAGGGAAATGGCTCTCCCTCGGTTTTGTACTCCGCGGGTGCGTCCAGCGCAACTTGCCCATTCTCGCTCAGCGAAAAGCCATAATAGCCGGTATAATCATCGTTGAAGGTGAGCGTATAACGGACTTCTCCATCGCGGGCTGCGAATGGAGTAAGCTCCTCCGCACGGACGCTGCGGAGAATGCCCTCGAGTGCTTCGATCTGCGCGGATGCATCATCGGAGGGCTCCTCCAGAAGGAAGCGGGCTGCGCCGGTCTCGGCGTCCCATGCGCCGCAGCCTGTTATTTTGCTGCCGTCAAGCTCCGCCGCCCAGTCGAGAAATTCGAGACAGGCCTGCGCGTCCTCGGTCGTGAAGCCCGCGTCGTACCATTCCTGCGTGACCTCGGGCGTCGTATCCGGCGCGCCGGTGAAGCTCACCGCGCACACGAGCGCCGCGAGCGCGACGACGGCGAACACCGCCGCGGCCTTGGCCTGCCGGTTCTCCGCGATGCGTGTGATGCGCTCCTTGAGGCTCCTTTTGCCGCTGGTCATGGTCGTCGCGCCGAGCAGCGGGTTCTGCGGCTTGCCGCACACGGGCACGAGCGCGAGCAGTGTTTTGCCGTAGGCGGCGCGCTCGTCCGCGCCGAGCGCGCGGAGCGTCCCCTCGTCGCAGGCCAGCTCGCAGTCCTCGCGCGAGAGCACCGCCGCGAGCCACACGAGCGGGTCGAACCAGTAGACGGTCAGGCATACGCCGCGCAGCAGCGACCACAGCGGGTCAAGGTGCCGCGCGTGCGTCTGCTCGTGCGCGAGCACGAAGCGCAGGGCGTCGGGGCTTTGCAGCGCCTTTTCGTTCAGGTAAACGGCGGGGCGCAGCACACCGAACAGGCACGGCGAGGGCAGCGCGGACACGAGATAGACCGGATAGCGGCAGCCCTCGACGCGGTAAGGTGTGCGCGCCTTGCGCAGCGCGCGGGCGAAGCGCAGGTTGGTGAAAAGGAACCACGCGCCCACGCCGGCCATTCCGGCGTACCAGACGTAGGTGAGCGCTTCGGAAAGCGTGACGGTTCGGTAGGTCGGCGTCACAGTGTAGTATTCGTCGGCGGGGGCGGTCTGTGCCGCGCCGGACGGCGGAGACAGAGGCTCACCCTGCGACTCCTTGCCGGGCAAAAGCTGTGCGGGGCGCCGCTCCGTGCCGTCCTGAACGTACAACACGGGGGTATCCAGCCGCTCCTCCACAACGGCCTGCACCGGCTCGGCGGCGGAGAGCACATTGTGCGCCAGTGTGCCGACGTTCACCGGCACGAGCAGCCGCACGAGCACCAAAAGCCAGAGCGCGTACTGCATTCGGCGCGAGACGGTGCGGCGGAACAGCTGCCGCAGCGCCAGCAGCGCAAGGATCAAAACAGAGGAAGTCAAAAGGATCTCTTTCATTTCGTGTTCCCTCCCGCTTGCTCCAAAATGGCGGTCAGCTCGTCGATGTCTTCCTGTGTGAGCGCGCGGCCCTCGACCATGGCGCTCATCATCAAGCCCAGGCTGCCGCCGTAGACCTTACCGAGAAAGCTCTCGGTCTCGGTGCGGGCGGCGTCGCTCTGCGCGACGGCGGGATAGAACTGCTTGGCGCGCCCGCCGGTCTCGTGGCGCACCGCGCCCTTGGCCTCCAGCCGTGTGAGCATGGTGATGACGGTGTGCTTCTCCCAGCCGGTCTCGGCGGAAAGCGCGGCGGTGAGCTGCGTGATGGTCTGCGGGGACTGCTCCCAGAGACGGTGCATCAGCTTCCACTCCGCGTCGGTCAGATTGCAGGACACGGGACATTCCTCCT
>Ga0256404_1008199_pt1 | contig 15896 bp, 7 predicted proteins | sample RumenRJG_01DNA_FD_185990 | JGI IMG/M metagenome (GOLD analysis project Ga0256404, IMG submission 185990) | Bovine rumen microbial communities from Lethbridge, Alberta, Canada - RJG_01 | ecosystem: Host-associated > Mammals > Digestive system > Stomach > Rumen | place: Canada: Alberta | collected...
ATATCCAGAATCTCTGACAGAACACCGACATAAGTCCAGAACTCTGCCCAGTCTTCAATTGTCCCCTTTTCGGTTCCATCGCCCAGATATTCCGGGCTCACGAACCGCGCATCAGTCTGATACTGCTTGATAATGGCCTCTATGCCTCCGTCTTTGAGATAAGCATCGGAGAGATAGACGGTTTCACTGACAGCAGCCATACTGCCGCTCGTCAGGAGGACAGGAAGATCATTCAGGCTGTCTGCCAAATCCAAAGGAACATTTTCCTTTGCCCACTGCCAGAACGCTATATTCCGCGTTCTGTCTCTGATCGTATGGGAAAAGGCAGACTTGTTCTCCTTAAGCCAAGAGATGAAGTCATCAAGTGAAAACTCTTCATTCCCAAGGCTCTTCCAGTAGTTAGAATGCTCCTCAGGCTTATAGGCAGGATCTATAACGTCAAGATCCGAGAACTCCACGAGCTTTTTGTCAGCGAGCTCAAGCGCCATGGGACTCAGTATCCTGTGGCCGGACGATTTTCCCGAAGGACTGTCATGGCCATAAAGATAAACTTCAGCGTCTTTCATTGCCACCCTTAGTTTAGGAGGCAAATCTTCGCTATGGCTTATTACAATATTGTGGAACGCTATGCTCTTTTCAATGGAGTCAATGCCCCGGTTGATTTTATTCAGGCCTGGCCTTATGACCTCATCAAAAAACGAGCTGAAATCGTATTCCTTAGCCTTAACCTTGAGTATGGCCTTCGATCTGCCGTACCGCTGCGTGCACATCCAAGCCATGTTATCGGGGAACCAGTCCGAGCTTAATATGCTGCCAAGCTCTTCATCGTACGCATAAATATGCTTTTCTCTAGGATCAATGTCAAACTCGCCCTCAGCGACCAGGACAATGTTCCTGAAGCGGCTGCTGTCATTATATTTAGAGAAGATAAGGTCATAGTTATCATCAAGATAACTGATGAAATCTATATTCTTAGCCCCGTCGCCGTCGTCATCCCCGCTGGTATTGTCAATGATGTCGCTGATATGCGGCCTGACGACATCCCTGTAAAAGTTCTCAGGCGTACATTCCTTAATGCCAAAAGCCTTATGGATAAACTCCCTCAGCTCATATTCCGCCGTATCGCTCTCTTCAAGATAGAAGGAGCTCAGGCAGTACATCCAGCCATCATCAATCCAGGCTTTGGCGCTAAATTTGTCATACTGCTCAGAAGGGAAGAAGATCTCGTCATCTTCCGGAATAAAATAATCTGTCTGCCCCTCACCGTCTGCCGCGCTCAGGGCATAGCCCTTTAACGAGCCTGAGCCAAAACGATCCTTCTCCTGATCATCGTGATTGTGGGAAAAACAGAACTTCACGAAATCGAGGCTGTCATCATCAGATTCCTGCTGGCTGCTGTTGATGTCCTCGGCATATTCCGAGGAGAGGATGATTTCATCTATAACAATGTCATCATTGAATATTCTTACACCGAGATGATTCTCGAAATATATGAGTGTTCTTTGGTTGTATCTGTTCGAAACAAAATAGGCACTGACTGATGAAAGCCACGGGCGGCTGAACTGCTTATGCCCTTCCTCAGACGAGAAGAACACAAAATCATTGCTGAAACTATCCTGAGGATTGCCCTCGTCATCGATGAAAGGAAGATTCTCAATGCCGTCACACACGATGTTTTTCCGGGCAACATAATTGAAAAAGTGAAAGGATGTATCCCAGTCCTTCAGTTTTTCCTGTGTATCTTCTAAGTTGTCCTCATCAAGCAGCGTTTCTGTTATAAAGTCCTGCCCGTCGAACTGATCAAACAGCGGTATTACCGTCTCCTTCCAGCTGGTATTGCCCCTGAACTTTCTGCGTGTTCCCAGGGAGAGGTACCATATGCAGTCGCTGAACGAAGAGAGATCAGTCAGATCATCATCAACATCGTAGTAAAGCTCACTTGCTGGCCACAGCTCACCAGACTCCTGCTCCAAAAATATTTTTTCACCAGCGAAATCCGGCAAAATTCCTTTGTTGAGCAGGAAAGTGAGGAAACTGTCGTTGTTATCCTGATCTTTAAGCCATGCCTGGAACCCGTCTCCGCTGATCATCCTCCGGAGGCTTTTAGTGTTGAATATCTGCGATTTATCTGCATAACGCTTCGCAAAAGTTCTGAAGTTGCAGTCGGAGCTCAGCACCTTTGCCGGAAGAAAGCCTTTCATACCGGAAAATTCCAGGAACTGCTGCTCATCAAGGATGCCGCTAAGAGTAATGAACGTATCATCAATGATGATGTCCTTCAGACAGGCATAGCCTCCGGCAGCTGTCGGAATCAGCTCTTCTGAGAGAAGCCTGCACTCAAACTCCTCCTGGAAACGGTCTATGAGCTGCCTGTACTTTCTCCCGACTCCTCTCTTGCAGGCGTCGAAGTCCGGAATGAGGCTGAAAACATCAGCTATATTAAAGTTTTCATCTGATCTGCAAAGATCATTTATCCAGTCAAAAAACTTGTTTCCCGCAATTGCGGAAATCTCATGGTTAATCCCAAGGTCAGTCTCAATGTCATTTCTGGGACCGTTCGGGATCATGTCGGTGTTCATGAGGAAGTCAAATCCCCATGACGCGTCCTTTGCTGGCAGGTAGCAGTATAGTATTGAATCAGCAACCTTTTTCAGGCGACAGCCATCTCTTCCGCAGGCGAATGAGACAGAGGTTCTCTTGAAATCGTAGTACTTGGTGGGGATCTTGAGTGTGCCGCTCTTCTCCTGCTCATCGATTTCGCTGTTTATGGACTGTCTCAGTTCCTCAGATATATCCTCCGCGTAAGTGCTGACAACCCATGAACTGGAGTCCTTGGTTCTGACAATATCCCTGTGCTTTCTGTCATGGAAAAACACCCTGACCGAGCGGATATTGGGGATGAAAAGGATGACTCTCTCGTTTATGAACACATCCTCAAAGAGGCTGGCAAAATTCCGATCCGAGCTCCTCAGGGTCTCATGAAGCGTCGGACGGAAGGCAAACTGAACCCTGAACTTATCCTTCTTTTCCTCAAAAATCCTGTCTGTCTGACTGTCAACCTCATACCGGGGAGTCCAGATTGGCTGCAGCTGCCATGGAGTGTCAACCCTGTACATTGAGTATGCCCTGTCGAAACGGAAGGAATACCCGCCGGTTCTCAGGTATACATAGTCATTGTCAATAAAAACGGTCTTGAAGCCAATGCCCTTATAGCCGATGGCACCAGTGTTTTCCGTCTTTTCCTTGTCGTTTATGTTGCAGATTGCTGCAATATTCCTGGCATTGAACTCGGCGCCGGAATGCATAAAGAGAAGATATGAGTCAGTGATATGGAACTCAACGTCAACAGGAAGCGCTTCGCCGTTATCCATTTGTGGATAATCATTGGCATTCTGCAGCAACTCATAGATGAAGATCTCCTTGCCGCCAGCGGTAAGCTGCGACTTCAGAGTGTCAATCATCCTGACAGTTCTCTGTCCGTCGCTGGCGCTGCTTTTGCTGATTGAGTCATGCAGCCTATTGATAACGCTTTCCGGTGACACTCTCTCTATTCCGGCAGCCTCATTGACCGTAAAGACATAGTGGTAATGCTCTTCGTCGGCCTCTTTCAGAAGCCAGCTGAACTCATAGTAGGCACCACCCTGGATCCCTGTAATATCCCGCGGCTTGAATGGGATCGGATTGATTTTCAGTCCATTAGGCAGGATAAGCTTTGAGAAATCTGTTCTCCGGATGTCAGAAATCTCCCAGGTACCGTCAGGCATAAGTCTGAAAAGGCCCACGAACCTGTTGTCCGAGAGTTTAAGATTGTCTTTTGCCAGACGAACCCCAGGGCTGTCATCTCCTGCGCCACTTGAATATCCATTGCCTGACGATCCTGAACCATGGACCGCTGCCCTTTTAAACTGGTTTTCGTTTTCAATCATAGCTGCAGGTTTTACAGATTAAGTAATTGGATAAAATTCTTCTTGGGGCAATGGTGTTAACTATGCCGGAGGACTTCAGACAAGACTGCCAGATTTTTTCAAAAATGTTAAGCAGTATACAAAACATACAAGAAAAGAGGCCGTCTGTGTGTTAAATTTTAACATGTTGCAGATGATGTCAGAAATGGCCATTAATCAGAATTTATGATTTCGTCATAATTATGTAAGATAATTTTCAGCCTTTAATTGATAGAACAGCCAAAGAGATTTTTATGACTGACACTAATCTGATTAAATCAAAAGAACGTGTTATTGATAAAGGAGAGGTTTTCACCAATTTCCGCGAAATCAATGCCATGTTAAACATGGTAGGAAATGAAGCAAGAAGAATTGACAGCAAAGTACTAGAACCAGCATGTGGTAACGGTAATTTTGTAGCAGAAATTTTGAACCGCAAACTCGTAACTGTTAAACAAACTGCAACTCCCAAAAATCGTAAGACACCATCAATAAAAGATTACGAACGCCTATCTGTTATTGCCATATCATGCATTTACGGCATAGACATTATGATGGACAATATTTTAGAGTGTCGTAAGCGACTGTTCGCTATATGGTACGATACATTCAAGAAAGATACAGCTAAAATTCCTGATAACAAGCTCAAAAGTTCGGTAGCTTTTATTATTGAGCACAACATTCAGTGTGGTAATACTATTTCAATGAAACAAGTCAACGAAAAGGCTGAGGACACTAAATTTCCAATAGTTATCTCTGAATGGTCTTTTGTTGTAGGCGACAAAATGCAGAGGAGAGATTATCGTTTTGACGAACTGGTAGGTAAAAAGCTGCCCAATTCAGAGCTCTCTGAAGCTTATATTAAGAACGAGAAAAATTACATTCGGGAATATATTGCCGATTACAGGGAGTTATATGTCTATGCTTGAATCAATTACAGTAGACGGAATACATGCGCTGCATATTCCAAATAAATATATTCCCGACGTACTTGATACAATTGCAAATTTAAGTTCAGATGAAGTTTTCACTTCTCCAAAACTTGCGAATGAGATGCTCGATAGTGTTCCGCAGCAACTGTTCAAAAGGCCTGACACCAAATTTTTAGATCCGTGCTGCAAATCAGGAGTTTACCTTCGTGAAATCGTAAAGAGGCTAGATAAAGGTCTAGCTGATGCTATTACTGACAGACAAGAACGTATCGACCATATTTTAAAGAAACAAGTATTTGGCATTGCAATAACAGAACTGACTGCGCAGCTCTCCAGGAGGACACTGTACTGTTCAAAATATGCCTGTAAGATACCGGCTGATGCCTGGATTGATCATAATGGTAAAGAACATAATGAAAAATCGTATTCAATTTCAGAATTTGATAATTCAGATATCGGTAATTTCTTTTGCACAGACCCGATAAATGGCAATATCAGATTTGTCACAATACATCATGTATATGATAAAAACGGCATTTGTAAATTCTGCGGCGCAAATAAAAGCACTTACGACGAAACAAATTATGCTTATGAATTTATACATCTAAATGACACAAAAATAAAGGAATTACAGCAAATGCATTTTGACTTAATAATCGGAAATCCACCCTATCAGCTCAGTGATGGCGGTGGAACTAATAATATGTCGGCAAAACCTATATATCAGGATTTTGTAGATGTTGCCAAAAAACTTAACCCAAGATATATGAGCATGATCATTCCTTCTCGCTGGTTTGCCGGAGGGAAAGGCCTTGACAAATTCAGAAATAGCATGCTGAATGATGATCGTATCAGTGAGCTGTATGATTATGATAATTACAAAGATGTTTTTCAGGGGTTAGGAGGATTAGCAGGAGGAGTTTGTTATTTCTTGTGGGAACGTGATAGGCATAGTGGTGACTGCAGAGTTATAAATCATGTTGAAGGTGGTCAAGATAATGTTATGTTCCGCAAGTTAAATGAATATGACATATTTATTCGGAAAAACAAAGCAGTATCAATCGTTAAAAAAATAACCCAAAATGCCAAGACCTCTTTAACTCTCGATAAAAGAGTATCTAACAGATTGCCTTTCGGTATTACTACTACATACACTCCTGCCGATGACGGAGTACCTTGCTACTTTACACAAAAGATAGGATTGAAGTATGTCAAAGCTACCGATTACACGGACGCTAACGGATATAAGGATAAATGGAAATTTTTGATTCCGAAAGCTCCTATTGCAGGCCAGACTGATTTTTCAAAACCAGTCGGGTTTTATTATGACGGCAATACAAGGATAGCCAAACCAGGAGAGATCTGCACAGAATCGTGGCTCGTCGCTGGAGCTTTCAATACCCAAGAAGAAACAGAATCATACAAGTCATATATTTTGACAAAGACGGTACGCTTTTTAATTTTGCAGACGACTGTATCTCAAAATATGACTAAGAAAAATTTTTGTTTCGTGCCAGACCTTGGCAATTACAAAGGTGAATACAACGATGATTATCTCTGTAAATTATGGAATATTACAGAAGATGAGTGGAAATATATTGATTCTTGCATAAGTAACATAGATGATAAAGCCAAGCGTTACTGATTCACCTTACCTAAAAACAACCGTAAATTCCTTTACTTGCCTGACCACGAAAAGCAGGCATGTATGGCTTTAATTGAAACTTAATAAAGTGGTGGGTAAAAATAGATGGAAACCAAGGATTACCTTTTAAAATCAGAAAAATTAAAGCCTCTTATATATGCCTACATAGAACATGATAAATTAGGGAAACCCGTCAACGAAGGTTATATCAAGATAGGGTATACGACCCGATGCAAGTTTGACAATGATGAGGACAATGCCCTTGACCGCATCAAAGAACAAACTCACACCCCAGGTGTCGTCCCAACTCTTTTAGGGACATGGTCCGCCTATGATGTACATGGCAACCAATTTACTGATAAAGATGTTCACCGAGTTCTTGAAAATAACGGACATGTACAGTTAGACGCGTTGAATGATGACAATGAGTTTTATAAGTGTGATCTCCAAGATGTGAAGGATGCTATCTCAGAAATTAAACATGGCATCACATTCGGTTCGAGGAGAAATAACGACTTTGGCATGCGCCCAGAACAAAAACAAGCAGTTATGATGACCGCGAAGTATTTTGAAACTGAGCATAAAGAAAATCCGTCACAGAAGCCTAAGTTTTTATGGAACGCAAAGATGCGTTTCGGGAAGACTTTTTCAACTTATGAGCTAGCAAAACTCATGAGGATGAAGCGCGTTCTTATTCTGACATTCAAACCTGCTGTACAGTCTTCATGGAGAGAAGATCTCGAAAATCATATTGATTTTTATGGATGGCAATTTATATCGGAAAGTTCCTCTGCTGATGATATAAACACGCAATACCAAGCGGCAGATAAAACACGACCTATTGTATGTTTCGGTTCATTTCAGGATTTCCTGGGCAAAGGGAAAGATGGCAATATCAAGCCTAAAAATGAGTGGGTGCATACCATCGTATGGGATATGGTAGTTTTTGATGAATATCATTATGGCGCATGGAGAGACAACGCAAAACATCTGTTCGCACCAGAGGACGAGGACAATATTCAAGAATTCACAGAAGAGGATGATAAATCAGACGAATTCGATGAATCGTTCCTCCCAATCAAATCAAATAATTATCTGTACCTCTCTGGGACTCCATTCAGGATGTTGAATAGCGGTGAGTTCCTAGAAAATCAAATTTTTTCCTGGACATATTCCGATGAACAAAGGGCGAAGGCAGAATGGAACAATGATGATGGACCTAACCCTTATGCCATGATGCCTCGCATTGCTATGTTCACATATCAAATTTCAGAGATTACTGAAAAAACGGCATATGAGGGTGAATTCAACGAGTTTGATCTTAATATATTCTTCAAAGCAGAAGGTTCTGGAATAGCTGATGGCTCCAATAAAGATCCCGCTCATTTTGTAAATGAGAATGATGTTCAGCACTGGCTGGACATAATGCGAGGGGATTTTAAGGATATGACAGTTGACTCCCTGAAAACTGATATTCGTAAGGTCCCTCTTCCTTATCAAGACGTAATACTTCGTGATAAATTAAGACATACACTTTGGTATTTGCCAAATGTAGCAAGTTGCGAAGCTATGTATAACCTTTTGCATAAATCCCAGAATAAATTTTACTGTGATGAAAACAACGGTTCCTACGTCATATGTTGTGCTGGGAAAAATGTAGGTAATGGTTCAAAGGCGCTTGATGCAATAAAACCTTACATGAATAATCCAATGGTTCAACGGACCATTACACTATCGTGTGGCAAACTTACTACAGGTGTTACAGTAAAACCGTGGACCGGGATTTTCATGCTGAGAAAATTACAGTCCCCTGAGTCTTATTTTCAAGCTGCTTTCAGAGTTCAGTCTCCATGGGAAATCAAGGGCGATGATGGCAAGCAACACATTGTAAAACCTGAGTGTTATATTTTTGATTTTGCTATAAATAGGGCTCTTCGACAAGTTGCAGATTATGCGTGCAAACTTAATATTGATGGTGAATCTCCTGAGCAAAAAGTATCCGAATTTATTAAATATCTACCGATTCTTGCATTTGACGGAACTTCTATGCAGGAAGCCAACGCACAGGACATACTTGACTGGACCATTAACGGAACAACAGCAAATCTGTTAGCAAGACGCTGGAAGGATCCATCTCTTATTCACTTGGACAACGATACGCTTGAAAGACTGCTCAATGATGAACGATTTAATAAAGCAATAGACAAAATTGAGTCATGGAGAAATCTCCGTGATGACATTGAGATACTTATAACAAAATCTAAGGCTATTAAGGATGCAAAAACAAAGAACAATAACACTCCAGATAAAAATTTGACCAGCCAAGAAAAACATCAGCTCACAGAGGACGAGAAGGCCGCCCGCAATCGCAGGAAAGAGATTCAGGACAAACTCCTACACTTTATGTCACGTCTTCCCGTATTCATGTATATGACAGACTGCCGAGAACAAAGCGTATCCGATGTAATAAAAACTTATGAGCCTAAACTTTTTAGGCTAGTGACAGGCCTTGACACTGATGACTACAACATGTTTATTGAACTCGGAGTTTTTGATTCCGCAAAAATGAATGCAGCATGCGGAGTTTTCAGAAGGTATGAGGATTCTTCAATGACTTATGCTGGTATTAATAAGCATGAGGGAGAAGAAATGGGGTTGTTCGATATTTCAATTTCACCAGAAAATTATGACAAGCTGTTTAAAAGACAGAACTTGGCAATTAATGGGGAATTAAACAAGCCCTGATCGCATTTATAACTTCCCGGGTACGTTTATAAGTACGCCAGGCAGGTTAACACATCGCAGTATGTGTACTAGCCCGGCAGATTGTTATGACGGTATATTACGTTTCTGATTGGAGCCGCCAGCCTCGTGCCCAGAAGGAGTTTCTATTTCTTTTGATTCAGTTCCACCTACATGTTCCTTTGTGTCTTTTGGTGGCTGACCGTCTTGTTCTGGTGCTTCTTGTACAAGCTGTTTCTTATTCACGGAGTCGTTGTTCTGTCCATCACTCTTTCCCGGAGCAGCTGCCTTCTCTGTTTCCTTTGAAGGAGACTTCTTAGAGGCTTTTTCAGAAGATGATGATTTTGCGTTGCGTTTGCGCTGTTTCTTCTTAGCAGGCGTACCGCCTTCAGGGATCTCATATTTCAGCCTGCCGCCAACGATTGGAAATGATGACGGGCAGTCAATATTCAGTGCCGTATAAGTTTCGTTTGCTATACTCTGCGGAGTGTCAGTCACAATGTGACTGCTGTAAATCGTGCACTTCAGGTTCCTGAGGATAGCCATCCTTGCGCAAAACAGATCAACAGTCTTGAGGCGGAGCTGGAGCATTTTGGTGGCACAGGCGGCAATATACGAGAGCAGCAGATGTCCGCGGAATGTTTCCGGGGAATTCGTACGAAGCGGCAGAAGCTTGGTATAGTTCTTTGCGAAGTCAAAGGCCTGCTCTGCCGCCTGGCGCTGGTAATAGGCAGGAAGGATTTCCTTGCACGAGTACTCCCGACCGGATATTACGGCAAAAAGACCATCTGTCTGCATTGCCTGGAAGACCTCCAGCGTATCGAGTTTTTCCTTCACGGCACGCTTCATCAGTTTGTTCTGCTCATCCGTAAGGCGTGCGCAATCAAGCCCAAGATACAGCCACGCAGGATTGTCCTTATTTGAGCCTGCCATGACCTTCTTCTTTATGATGTAAAGAAACCTGTCCTCATACCTTGTGAAGTTCTCATCCTCCTGAAGTGTGGGAAGTTCATCGTCAATCACAGCCTTCAGCCTGGTGTCGTTGGATTTCAGCCTTGTAATGAAGTCAATTTTGCACTGATGGTTTTCATCGTAGAACAGATCCAGATTGTCGCCTGAATTGTAGCCAGCGTCTATGATGCAGGATTCCACGTTGATCCCTAGGAATTTCACATGGAGAAGAACTCTTTCCAAAGTTGATACGTCAACGATATTGCCAGGAACCGCCTGATAAAACAGTGGCAGTCCGGTTGACCTTTGGACAACGAAAATAAGCCTTAATTCCTGTTCGACCTTGCCGCCATGGTTGCTCCACTGCGTATATGGCATGTGAATCCCGTTCGGCAGGCCAGTGCTGTCAATAAGGATGTTGTGATCCTTGTTGTAGTGCTCCGATACGTAGTTGATCCAGGCTTTCTGAAAGGCCATCCTTTGTTCCTCAGTGCCTATTGCCTTCAGGAAATCACTGATTCTCTGACCAGTCATTTTGGCATCCGGATAAAGCAGCCTTGCAACGCTTCCCTCATACCAGTGGATAGCATCGTTGTTTGACAGGATGGATAGCATGTAGAACAGGAGCATGGCATGAAGGGTATCAGGATTGCCATAGTCAAGGCTGTCGACGATCTTCATAAGGCCAGAACCGAGCAGGAACTGATTGATGCACCATGCATCGCCGAAGTCGACAGAAACCCGCTCAGTTCTCTTGCGTCTGTCAGTCTGCTCTGGAGGCACATAGGACGAATCAACATCAGAGAACTTGCCTGTGCCTGCATCAAACTTGAACACGCCTCTGTCCTTGTTTTTGTATATGCCGGCATCCTCATCCAGCACCAGTCCAAGGTAGGTGTATGTCATGGATGTTTTGGCGCCATTCCTATGGGAAACCGCTGCCGAGGCGTACTTTTTGCCGCCTGTCTCATGATACACGATGTACATACGCTATGGCTCCGAACATGCTTATAAAGATGTAAATTATAAGCATATTATACGCCAATGGCAGCTATTTAAAAGTGGAATTTTTGAAAAAGCCAGGTGCTACAATGGGTTTGAGGAGTTTTTAACTGACGAATTTATGCTCTGGAATAGACGTACTTACAACATACACCCGGGAAGTTAAGTTTACCTCTCTTTTTGCTTGTGGTTTTATAAATTCATAAAACCACTTTCTCACATTTGGGGGTACCTCTAAAATAGTCAACACCAAGGGTTTATCAATTCAACAAATCTTTTCTCTTGTCCTACACCATTGACTTGCCAATCACGGATTCGACAATAAATGCCCTCATGACACATAAGATCTCCGTTACGACAACCAGGGCAGTTAACGGTCAGCTCTGTTTGTCCAAACAAGTCCTCAACTATTTTCTTTTCTCCGTCATGGCAGCTTCCAGGAATAACTCCTTTTAAACCATCCATCTGCCAGATGTTCCACGAGATGATTTCGGCTATACCACACATCTCATCCTTGGGTGGCATTTCATGAAACTTGCTCTGATAATAATCGATAAACGTATAGAAGATTGACTCCCGCGCTAGTAATAAATTATCCCCCTGCCATTCATAACCATACGTAGACATGAATGCCTTCTTGGCCCAATCAAGCCAATCCTTTTTGAGTGAAGTATTTTCACCAACTATACGCAGCTTGCGATCAAGTAGCCCGATTCGTCTATTAACAGGGATCAAATCCCCCATAACTGTATCGTAGCGACTGACGAGATATGGCCCCTCTCCGCATGTCACCTCTAGAACCAATGCCTCAACATAATGCTGCCAAGTCCTCCGGCTATCTGAAGGAAATGAAATTCTTCCATCAACAGGAGTCCAAGTATGATTCTCATTCTCATAATTGAACACGTTTTTCCGACCAAACCACTTTTCATCAGCCATATTGTTTTGGGAATTACAGATCCAGCAAGGAGTGAATACTTCTGCCATATCCTTTGAGCGCTTTTGTTGAACTTTTTGATTCTTTAATATTCGTGGCTGAATTATGTCACCATGGTCTCCAGTTATGCTATCGATTGTAATTTCGTCATTCCACCGGTAACCATCACCAAAATGAACATAGTTGTCCGTTGCCCAAAAAATATTGTTTTTTGTTGTTTGGTCCAGCAACAATAAACTAAGTACATCATGATTTTCTTTTAATAAATTATTTTCTTGAATATCAGCTTGACCATTCACTGAATCCAATATGCTCAACAAAGGGTTTGAGCTATGATCATCTGGTTCACGCACAGAATCCTGCAAACCCAGTGCATATGATATGCAGTCTATGCTGTAGTCTACAAAGGCAGGCTTAAATCCATGAGCTTTAATAAGAGAGTCTTTGAGATAATTATTATAAAGTTGATAATCCGTCTTGTTTCGACAGAGTATTCGACTGTAAATTTCTTTCCCATAGACTCCTTCAAAAATAGCACTCATAACCTGCTTCATGGCAGGATAATCATCAAACGCCTGACAATCACTTAGAAGATCAACCAAATGATTTTCCTGTAAAACATCATTTCCCAGACGTCTGATCAATAACAATAAGGCCTTTTGTAACTTCATGTCTTAATACCTTTGTCTATGACGAAAAGTCTCACAGTATTCTGAGGCTCAGTCCGTTAGATCGATGAACTCCGTGCCCTGCCCGGAAAGATTCTCCCCATTTCCCAGGGCCTCCATCCTCTTTTTGGTGATATCAATCGCCAGCGGCGACTTGTCGATGCCAATCCACCTGCGGCCGTTCCTCGCGGCGGACTCAAGCGTTGTCCCCGAGCCGCAGAACGCGTCGAGGACAATGCTCCCCGGATCCGATGAGGTCTTTACGATGAGGTCAATGAAGCCGATGTTCTTCTCGGTCGGATAGACGGGGTACATGGGATCCTTGAAGTCCGTCCAGACGTCCTGAGCCCTTTTGCCGTCCCTCTCGTCAGCGAAGATCTTCTTCCTGGGATTCCCGTTTGACGACCACTCGATGAGCCCCTGATCGTCCCACTCCTCCATAACCTTCACATCGGTCCTCCAGTGACGCCCCTTCGGCGGGAGCATGCCCCTGAACTTCTGCGGACTGCTGGACTCCCCCGGCGCGTGGATGGGCACTGTCGTATATCTCCGCCCGTCTTTGTCGGTCTTGGGGAAGAGCCTTTCGAGGTCCGCCTCCTCATAGGGAATTTTCGGCTCGTGCCAGATGGCCTTTTTAGACTTAGTGTAGAAGAGGATCATGTCCTTGATGTTCCCGTACCCGAGCCTCTTGAAGTTCTTGGGGTTGCACTTGATGCGGGTGATGTCGTTGCGGAAATTCTCAATGCCGAAGACGCTGTCCATCATCACCCTGAGGTAATGCCCTATCTTGCAGTCCGTATGGAGATAGATTGAGCCTTTCTCCGAGAGCAGCTCCTTCATGAGAAGGAGCCTTTCCCTGATGTAGCTCACGAAGTCATCCCCGAGGATATTGTCCGCGTAGGCGACGCTTCCGCGCGCTGAGTTGCTGATGGTCGATGACCTGCCGTCCGTTACGGTGAAGGTGATGTTGGTCGCGAAGGGGGGATCCGTGTAGATGAGATCCACCTTCCCCTTAAGCCCCCTCTCCTCAAGGAGGTACTTAAGGGCCCTGATGTTATCGCCGTAGATTATGAGGTTCCTTTGAGCGGTCATGGCACTTTGTTTGTATATAAAAAATACAGCGGCAGCGGATTTCCGGTCACTGAGCCGGGAGCCGCGCCCGGGGAAAATCCCTGCTGTACGCTCCGGCACGCGCCTTATCAGAAGTCCCGGCGGGAGCCCGGAGGCAATCCCCGCGCGGGGAATTCCGCGGCACGTCCGGCATGATACCGCGGATATTAGCATTTTTGGCCAGCGCGGAAAGAGACGGATGGCCGGCTTGCCGCGGCAGACACAGTGAGAGCGTGCGATGCCAGAGGCCCGCCTAGAGGAGTCGTGAACAATGAAACATATCGGGGCATTTGCACTCATAGCGGCAGGGATTCTCAGCTTTCTCTCTCCCGGAGCGTCAGCCTGGGAGGAGGAGAAGGTCCTCCGCGTCTTCAACTGGAGCGACTACATCGCGCCTTACACCATACTGAACTTCGAGCAGGAGACCGGAATAAAGGTTTTCTACGACATCTATGACAGCAACGAGGTCCTTGATGAGAAGGTAATGAAGGGGAACACCGGATATGACCTTGTGGTGCCGGGATCTGACTTCCTCGCAAAACAGATTAAGGCGGGAGTCTACCGGAAGCTCAATAAGGACAATATCCCGAACTGGAAGAACCTTGATCCCGTGCAGATGAGGCTCCTGGAGGCCGTTGATCCGGGGAATGAATACGCCATCCCCTACGAGATCGGAACCACGGGCATCGGCTACAACGTTGAGATGTTCGAGAAGCTCTTCGGGAAAGGCGCGAAGCCCGACTCCTGGGACTACGTCTTTAAGCCCGAGAACATGAAGAAACTGAGCCAGTGCGGCGTCACGCTCCTCAATGCCCCGACCGAGATAATCGCGACGGCGCTCCACTATCTGGGTAGGAGCGCGCAGAGCACTGACATGAGCGACTACCGGGAGGCGGAGAATCTCCTTCTCAGCATCCGCCCCTACGTAAAGTATTTCCACTCCTCGGACTACATCGATGATCTCGCGGACGGCGACATCTGCCTCGCCGTCGGCTGGAGCGGCGACGTGCTGCAGGCCGCGGAGCGGGCAAACGCATCCGGGAAAGAGGCGCATGTCGACTACATCATCCCCAAGGAAGGGGCAATACTCTTCTACGACATGATGGCCATCCCCGCTGACGCCCAGCATCCCCGGAACGCGGAGAGGTTCATGAACTACCTCCTGCGCCCTGAGATCATGGCAGGCATCAGCTCCTATGTCCGCTACTTCAACGCGGTTCCCGCCTCAAAGCCCCTCGCCTCGCGCGAGGTGAGGAACAACCCGAACATCTTCATCCCGGACGAGCTCCTCAGGAAAATGTTCCTGATGAAGCCCCTGCCGCCTGAGATTTCCGCGGAAATCGGACGGATCTGGGAGAGAGTCAGGTCGGAAGGAAAAGCCTCGCAATAGCTCCCGCAGCCTCGCTCCCTCCGGCTCTGCACTCCGGGATCCCCTCCGCGCCCGGGACGGGAGCCGAACAGAGAAAGCAGGAGCAGGAGCCCCGAAAAGCCGCTCCCAAAGAAAAAATGAGGAGACAGCCAGGCCTCCGGCACTTTTCATGTGCTATCTCCCCGGACGCCGGAAAATCCTGTACCTTCAACCCTGCCCGGTGCTGAAATGAGCAATGGCGGCATTCAGGTGATAACATAGCCTGCATCGTGCGATGCCTCAGGCTCGCCTTACCGTAGTCTTGAAAATGAAACATATCGGGGCATTCGCGCTCGCCATCTCAGGCATTCTCAGCCTCATCTCCCCAGGCGCCAATGCCAGTGAGGAGAAGGTTCTCCATGTCTACAACTGGAGCGACTACATCGCGCCCTACACCATACAGAACTTCGAGCAGGAGACCGGCATCAGGGTTACCTATGAGCTCTATGACAGCGACGAGGTCCTCGACGAGAAGGTGATGAAGGGGCACACCGGGTATGACCTCGTCGTGCCGGCGCAGGACTTCATGGCAAGGCAGATTAAAGCAGGCGTCTACC